>JAABUN010002487.1_pt1 | contig 32584 bp, 31 predicted proteins | sample 5559311 | NCBI WGS metagenome assembly JAABUN01 (sample SAMN10711877, study PRJNA513370) | rock metagenome | isolation source: Antarctica rocks | place: Antarctica: Victoria Land, Siegfried Peak sud | reverse complement strand
GCAGGCAGACCTCGGAGCAGGTCTCCGCCGTCGCCCGAGAACTGGCGCGCGCCCTCGAAGCGGACCACCCGGACCTCGCCGTCAGCGACATGAAGAAGGCCCTACGTTCGGGCAAGGTTCTCGTGGACTGGAGCCAGAACAACGCCAACAAGACGACGGTGAGCCCGTACTCGCTGCGCGGGCGCTTCGAGCCTACCGTCGCCGCGCCGCGCACCTGGGCGGAGCTCGAGGACGAGGATCTCGGGCAGCTTGATTACCGGGACGTCATGCAGCGGGTTGATTCCCTGGGCGACATACTCGCTCCGGCTACGACGCCTGTCGCCGCGGGGGATGCCGGCCACCTGACGCCGTCGGACCGGCTGTCCACCTACCGCGCCATGCGCGATGCGTCGAAGACTCCCGAGCCGGTCCCGGAGACCGTGGGGTCGCCCGGTGGCAACAGCTTCGTCATCCAGGAGCACCACGCGCGTCGCCTGCACTACGACTTCCGGCTTGAGCGCGAGGGTGTGCTCGTCTCGTGGGCCGTTCCCAAGGGTCCGCCCCTGACGCCCAGTAAGAACCACCTGGCAGTGCAGACGGAGGACCATCCTCTCGACTACAGCTCTTTCGCAGGAACTATTCCCAAGGGGGAATACGGCGCGGGCGAGGTGTCCATCTGGGATGCCGGTACGTACGAGCTGGAGAAGTGGAGGGACGGCAAAGAGGTCATCTGTACGCTCCATGGCAAGCCCGACGGTGGGCTGGCCAGGGGAGGAACAGCCATCCGGCGCTACGCTCTCATCAACACGGGCGGCGCACCGGACAGGAAGAGCAACTGGCTGATCCACCTCATGAAGGAGCAGCCGGCCGAGGCCCAGCAGGGCTCGGGGCAGGACGACGGGTCCGATGGCCACCATCAGGACGACGCGCCGGGCACGGCCGTTCGCCCGCTCCTGACCCCGTCCGAGCAGGAGGACGCAGCGCAGGCATCCGCCCCGCCCCGGTCCGTCGCATCCGGCATCATCCGCCCGATGCTCGCCACACTCGGCTCCGAGTCCGCCATCCCGGATCCGGATGGCTGGGCGTACGAGATGAAGTGGGACGGCGTCAGGTGCATCGCGGTCGTCAGGGACGGGAAGGTCACGCTGACAAGCCGCAACGGCATCGACACGACCCTCACCTACCCCGAGCTCGGCGACCTCGACGACTTCCTGAGTGCCGACAGCGCGGTGCTGGACGGCGAGATCGTCGCGCTCAATGCGAAGGCCCGGCCCGACTTCGGCCTCCTCCAGACCCGCATGAGACTGACGTACCGCTCGGAGATCGAGGCGGCCCGGCAGGGGACGCCGGTGCGCTTCATGCTCTTCGACCTGCTGCAGCTCGATGGCAACGACCTCACCGGCCTGGAGTACTGCCAGCGGCGGGAGCTGCTCGAGAAGGCGGTCGACGACGCGGAGGACGGCCACATCCAGGTGCCACCGGCCCTCGACGCGACCCTCGAGGAGGCCGTCGAGGCGAGCCGGCAGCTGGGGCTCGAAGGCATCATGGCGAAGCGCCTCACGAGCGACTACCAGCCCGGCGCGCGGTCGTCGTCGTGGGTGAAGATCAGGCACCTCCACACGCAGGAGGTCGTGGTGGTGGGCTGGCGGCCGGGGAGGGGCAGCCGTGCGTCGAAAGTCGGATCCCTGCTCGTCGCGGTTCCGGACGGCGTGGACCTGCGCTACGTGGGACGCGTGGGCTCCGGGCTCACCGAGCGCGACCTCGCGGAGGTAGGGGCGCGGCTGAAGAAGCTTGCCCGGAAGACGCCCCCGCTCGACGACGTCCCCGGTGCGGATGCATCGGACGCGCACTGGGTCCGGCCGGCACTCGTGGGGGAGGTCCAGTACAGCGAGCACACCGGCTCGGGACGCCTGCGCCATCCGGTGTGGCGCGGCTGGCGCCCCGACAAGACACCGTCCGACGTCGTCGTCGAGCTCTGATTTTCAGCCCGTCCGTTTCTATTACCAAGGAGGCATACATGACCAGTCTCGATATCCAGGGGTTGGACGCGTGGTGGCGAGCCGCCAACTACATCTCGGTGGGCCAAATCTATCTTCGGGACAACGCCCTGCTGACTCGGCCGCTCGCGGGGGAGGACGTCAAGGCGCGCCTGCTCGGGCACTGGGGCACCACGCCCGGACTCAACTTCATCTATACGCACCTGAACCGGGTGATCTCCGAGCGTCGGCAGGACATGCTGTTCGTCACCGGTCCGGGCCACGGCGGACCCGCAAATGTGGCGAACGCCTGGCTGGAGGGGACGTACTCGCAGATTTACAGCGGCATCGGCAAGGATGGCGCTGGGTTGAATGCCCTGTTCAAGCAGTTCAGCTATCCCGGTGGTATCCCGTCCCACGCAGCACCGGAAACACCGGGATCCATCCATGAGGGCGGGGAGCTCGGGTACTCGCTGGCCCACGCCTACGGTGCAGTGTTCGACAACCCGACGCTCATCGCCGCGGCCGTGGTGGGCGACGGCGAAGCGGAGACCGGGCCGCTGGCCACGAGCTGGCACGCGACCAGCTTCGTGAACCCGGCGGTGGACGGCGCGGTACTGCCGATCCTGCACCTCAACGGCTACAAGATCGCCAACCCTACGGTGTTGGCGCGCATGCCTGAGGAGCAACTCCGACAACTGATGTACGGCTACGGCTACGAACCGCACTTCGTCACGGTGTCCGATCCGTCCGCCACGGAGGCCGCCCACCGCGATTTCGCCGCCGTCCTCGACACGTGCATCGATGACATCCATGCCATCCAGGAGGGGGCGCGCACCTCACCCGCCGGCGCTGATGCCGCTGCCGTGAGGTGGCCCATGATCGTGCTGCGCTCGCCGAAGGGCTGGACCGGGCCGGCAACGGTGGACGGCAAACCCGTGGAGGGGACGTGGCGTTCGCACCAGGTCCCGCTGGCCGAGATCCACAGCAACGAGCAGCACCTGCATCAGCTCGAGCAGTGGATGCGGTCCTACGACCCGGAGACGCTGTTCACCGAGAATGGCGAGCTGCGGCCCGAGATCGCGGCCCTCGCCCCGGACGGCGACCTGCGCATGAGCGCCACACCGTACGCCAACGGCGGCTGGCTGCTGCGCGACCTCGTGCTGCCCTCCTATGCGGAGCACGCCGTCGAGGTGTCGCAGCCAGGCGCCGAGAAGGTGAGCCCGATGATCACGGTAGGCGGCTACCTTCGGGACGTCATCGAGCGCAACCCGCACAACTTCCGCCTGTTCGGCCCGGACGAGACGGCATCGAACCGGCTGTCCGCGGTCTACGAGGTGACCGACAAGGTGTGGGAGCCGCGCATCGAGGACGTCGACGAGCACCTCGCGCGCTCAGGGCGTGTCATGGAGGTCCTCAGCGAGCACCTGTGCCAGGGCTGGCTCGAGGGGTACCTGCTCACCGGTCGTCATGGTGTCTTCAACTGCTACGAGGCATTCGTGCATATCGTCGATTCCATGTTCAACCAGTTCGCGAAGTGGCTCGAGGTGCACCGTACCCTTCCATGGCGCCAACCCATCGCGTCCTTCAACTACATGCTGTCCAGCCACGTCTGGGAGCAGGACCACAACGGCTTCTCCCACCAGGACCCCGGCTTCATCGACCACGTGGTCAACAAGAAGGCCGATGTCATCCGGGTGTACCTGCCGCCGGACGCCAACACCATGCTCGCCGTGGCCGAGCGCTGCATGCAGACCCGCGACACCGTCAACGTGATCGTCACGGGTAAGCAGCCGACGTCCACCTGGCTGGGGCCCGAGGAGGCGCACCTGCACGTCGAGCGCGGCATCGGAATCTTCAACTTCGCGGGTTCCGAGGAGCAGGGGGTGGAGCCCGACGTCGTCCTGGGCTGTGCGGGTGACGTTCCGACGCTCGAGGCCGTGGCGGCGGCCGGCCTGCTGAAGGCCGCCATCCCCGGCCTGAAGATCCGCGTGGTGAACGTCGTCGACCTCATGCGCCTGCAGGACAGCTCGGAGCACCCGCACGGGCTCTCGGCACGGGACTTCGATACGCTCTTCACCACGTCCAAACCCGTGGTCTTCGCCTATCACGGCTACCCGTGGCTCATCCACCGGCTGACCTATCGAAGGAACAACCACGAGAACCTGCACGTTCGGGGCTATAAGGAGGAAGGCACGACGACGACGCCGTTCGACATGGCGATGCTGAACCAGATCGACCGGTTCCAGCTGGCCATGGACGTCATCGACCGCGTACCCACCCTCGGAGCAACGCAGGCCCGCTTCCGGCAGGATCTGCAGGACCAGCGGCAGCGGGCATGGCAGTACACGCGCGATGCCGGAAAGGACCTCGAATCCATCACCGGCTGGACGCTCGACGAATCTTCGCCGGACGACGCGAAGTAAAATCCGCCGTCCACAACCAGAAGGAGAACGCCGCATGACAGAGTCACAGATATCCGCCACCCGGACGATCGACGCACCAGCAGATGCAATCTTCACGCTGCTGTCCAACCCCGCACACCACGCCGCGCTCGACGGGTCGGGGATGGTGCAGTCGGACAGCAAGTCGGACCGCATCACCGCCGTCGGTCAGGTGTTCACCATGAACCAGCACTGGGACAAGATGGGCGGCGACTACCAGACGGACAACCACGTGGTGGGCTACGACCTGAACAAGCTGCTCGCCTGGAAGACGGCGCCCGCCGGCGAAGAGCCTCCGGGCTGGGAGTGGGTGTGGCGGTTCGAGTCGGCCGGGCCCGGTTCCACGGAAGTGTCTGTCACCTACGACTGGTCCGGCGTGACGGACAAGGAGATCCTGAAGAAGCTGACCTTCCCCGAGGTGTCACAGGACGCCCTGGACTCCACGCTCGCCAACCTCGCGGCGCAGGTCTCGGAGGCCTAGCCGGACATCCCTGCAGACCCGTGACGGCCGGTCCTTCGGGGCCGGCCGTCGCTGTGCCGAGGGTCCTACTTCAGCAGAGCGACATCCGATACGAGTTCGATATGGCGCTGCATGGCCTCCGACGCCGCGGTGGCGTCCTGCGCCCTGATGGCCGTAGCGATACCCCGGTGCGAGGCGAGCGACTGCTCCGGGCGGCCCGGCTGCGCGAGGGACTCCAGCCGCGTCTCGAGCACCATCTCCCCGATGAACGCCATGAGCTGCTCCAGCACGGGGGAGTGGGCGGCCGCCGTGACCGCCTGATGAAAGAGTTCGTCGCCGCGCGCTCCGCGGTCGCCGTCGTCGATCTCCGCCTGCATGGCATCGAGGGCCGTGCGGATCGCGGCGAGGTCCTGGTCCGTGCGGCGTTCGGCTGCGAGGGCCGCGAGCTTCACCTCAAGGGTGCTGCGGGCCTCGACGATGTCGGGCAGGCGGCTCTGGTGCTCGCGCAGTCCCTTGATGACGCTCGCCACGCCGGGCCGGTGCCGCAGGACCGCGCCGGTGCCGTGCTGCACGTCGATGACACCGAGGACCTCGAGGGCCACGAGGGCCTGCGCGAGGGTGGCACGCGAGACGCCCAGGCGTTCGGCGAGGTCGCGCTCGGCAGGGAGGAGGTCCCCAGGATGCAGCTTCGCGGACTCGATGTGGCCGAGAATCTGCTCGACGAGCTGTTCGTACAGCCGCGGGCGGGCGAGGCGCCCCAAGGGTTGCGGACCGGCGGCGTCAGTCATCCTGGCTCTCCCCGTGTAGTGGTGCGCCCATGGTACCGGTCAATGGTTGACAAGGACACACACTCTCCTACAGGCTAGGCCAGTGGTCCTGTAAGCCACGTCACATGCTTCACCGCCCTGTCCGTCGCCCGCTGAAGGATAACGATGTCCGCTCCACTCCTATCGATCATCATCCTCGCGGCGATGTTCCTGATAGCCACCTGCTCCCCATCAATATGGGAGCCCTCGCCTTCGTGGGCGCCTTCCTGCTCGGCGCCGTCGTCCTCGGCATGGATACCGGCGACATCATCGCCGAGTTCCCCGGCGGGTTGTTCCTCACGCTCGTCGGTGTCACCTACCTGTTCGCGATCGCGCAGAACAACGGAACCATCGACCTGCTCGTGCGGGGCGCCGTGAAGCTCGTTCGCAACCGCGTCGCCTTCATCCCCTGGGTCATGTTCCTCATCACCGCGGTCATCACGGCTGTCGGCGCCCTCGGTCCCGCGGCAGTCGCCATCATGGCCCCGGTGGCGCTCGGGTTCGCCGCTCGCCACAAGATCTCCCCGCTACTCATGGGCATGATGGTGGTCCACGGAGCGCAGGCGGGCGGCTTCTCGCCCATCGCCGTCTACGGCGTCATCGTGAACAACATCGTCGGTGCGTCAGGGTTCGAGTCGAGCCCGCTGGCCGTCTTCCTTTCGAGCTTCATCTTCAACCTGCTCATCGCCGTCGTCCTCTTCATCGTCCTCGGCGGACGCACTCTCATGTCCTCGCGTATCTCCCACTTCGTCGAGGAGGCCGCCGACGCACGCCTGAACGCGAGCCCCGGTGCCCGCCGGGCCGACGTCGCCTACAAGGGAACCGGCAGCGGGACCTACGGTCCCCGCGACCCGGCCGGTGACGGCGTCGTCGCCACCAGACCGCGCGAGGACCGCGTCTCACAGACCGCCACGATCCTCGGCCTGATCGCGCTCGCGGTCATCGCCCTCGGCTTCAGCGTAGACGTCGGATTCGTCGCGATCACCGTCGCCGTGGTCCTCGCCCTGATCTCCCCGAAGGCGCAGAGCGGCGCGGTCAACAAGATCGCCTGGTCCACCGTCCTGCTCATCTGCGGCATGCTCACCTTCGTCGGCGTCCTGCAGGCCGCCGGCACCATCGAGTACGTGTCCGACGGCGTCGCCAGTCTCGGCATGCCGCTCCTCGCCGCACTGCTCATCTGTTACATCGGTGCCGTCGTCTCGGCTTTCGCGTCCTCGACCGCCATCCTGGCGGCCCTGATCCCACTCGCCATCCCGTTCCTCGAGACCGGTGCCGTGGGCGCCGTCGGCGTGGTGTGCGCGCTCGCCGTGTCATCGACGATCGTGGACGTCTCTCCCTTCTCGACCAACGGCGCGCTCGTCCTCGCGAACGCCCCGGAGGGGACGGACAAGGACCGCTTCTACAAGCAGATCCTCGGCTACGGCGCCATCGTCGTGGTCGCCGGGCCGCTTATCGCCTGGCTCGTCCTCGTGGTGCCCGGGTGGCTGTAGGCCGCCTCCGGCAGAACCGCTGACACATCCCACCGACCGGAGGTCACCATGAGCGCCGAGACAACCGCACCCGACGCCACCAAGGGCACGCGCGGGGGTCCGCTGGCCGGGCGCCTCGTCGTCGACCTCAGCCGGGCACTCGCCGGACCGCACGCAGGGATGATGCTCGGCGACCTCGGGGCGCGCGTGATCAAGGTCGAGACGCCGGGCACCGGGGACGACACGCGCGGGTGGGGTCCGCCCTTCGTCGGACCGGAGGACGACCGCCAGGCCACCTACTTCCTGTCCTGCAATAGGAACAAGGAGTCCATCGCGCTGGACCTCAAGAGCGACGACGGCAGGGCCGTGCTCACCGGCCTGCTGCGTCGCGCCGACGTCGTCGTGGAGAACTTCCGGCCGGGGGTCCTCGACCGCCTCGGCTTCTCCACCGACGCGATGCTCGAACTGAACCCCCGACTGGTCATCCTCTCCATCACCGGTTTCGGCCACGACGGCCCAGAGGCGAAGCGCAGCGGGTACGACCAGATCGTTCAGGGCGAGGCCGGACTGATGTCCCTCACCGGGCCTGATCCCGACAATCCCCAGCGCGTCGGCGTGCCCATCGCCGACCTCCTGGCCGGCATGTACGGTGCGTACGGCGCCGTCGCCGCACTGCTCGAGTGCGAGCGGACCGGCAGAGGACAGGTGGTGCGCACATCGCTGCTCGCCGCGATCGTCGGGGTCCACGCCTTTCAGGGCACGCGCACCACGGTGGCCGGCGAAGTGCCGCAGGCGCAGGGCAACCACCACCCCTCGATCGCCCCGTACGGCCTCTTCAGCTGCCGGGGCGGCAAGGTGCAGATCAGCGTGGGCAGCGAGAAGCTCTGGGCAACCTTCACCGCGGCGTTCGGGATCGACGCCGCCAGACCGGAGTTCGCTACCAATGCGGACCGCGTGCGGAACCGGGACCTGCTGATCGGGGTCATCGAAGATGCTTTCTCAGCCCACGAGGCCGAACCGCTGCTCGCGAAGCTGAACGAGGCCGGTATCCCCGCCGGTAAGGTGCGCACCCTCGATGAGGTCTACGCGTGGGACCAGGTGCACTCACAGGGGCTGCTCCTGAATGTGCAGCATCCCGTCCTCGGTGACATCGCCCTTCCCGGGCCTCCGCTGCGCTTCTTCGACAGCGACGGCGAGACCACGCCCACCCGCCATTCGGCACCGCCGCTGCTCGACGGTGACGGCGACGCCATCCGTGCCTGGCTCGCGGGATCGGCGGGCGGTACCGGGGCGTGAGTGACGAAACCCCGGCTCGGCACCTCACTGCCCGCGAGCTCATCGACGCCGTGCTCGACGCCGGATCCTTCAGCTCGTGGGACACCGCAGTGCCCACGCCGTACCCCGGCGCAAGTCCGTCCTACGAGGAGGATCTTCGGCGCGCACGGGAGAAGAGCGGGACGGACGAGTCAGTGCTGACCGGGGAGGGCCTTATCCACGGCCGCAGGGTGGCCGTGATCGTCTCGGAGTTCACCTTCCTCGCAGGCTCGATCGGTAGTGCCGCCGCGCACCGGATCACGGCGGCGATCCAGCGGGCGACGTCGGAGCGCCTGCCCCTGCTGGCCGGTCCGGCGTCGGGCGGCACGCGCATGCAGGAGGGGACGCCCGCGTTCCTGTCGATGGTGGACATCACCGGGGCGGTGCGCGCCCACCGGCAGGCCGGCCTGCCCTACCTCGTCTACCTGCGGCATCCGACCACCGGCGGCGTCATGGCGTCCTGGGGTTCCCTCGGCCACGTCACCGTGGCCGAGCCGGGAGCGCTGCTCGGGTTCCTGGGGCCCCGCGTCTATGAGGCACTCTACGGCGAGCCGTTTCCGCCCGGGGTGCAGACCGCCGAGAACCTGTTCGACAAGGGCCTCGTCGACGCCGTCGTGCCCCCTGAGCACCTCGCCGGGATCGTCGACAAGGCCCTGACCGTCCTGCTCGCGCAACCGGAGGGTACGCCCGAACGACCACGAACGGCGTCGGTTCGCCCCGGTACCGGAGTAGCGTGGGCGTCGATCCTCATTTCCCGGAATCGCCGTCGGCCCGACCTCCGCCGCCTGCTCGCCTACGGAGCCCGGGACGTCCTGCCGCTCAACGGCACGGGCCAGGGGGAGAAGGATTCGGGGCTTCTGCTGGCCCTGGCGCGCTTCGGCGAGCAGCCCTGCATCGTGCTCGGCCACCAGCGTCCCCGCCAGCCGGGTGACTTCGCCATGGGGCCGGCGTCCCTGAGGGAGGCACGCCGCGGCATGAAACTCGCGGAGGAGCTCGGACTGCCCCTGCTCACGGTCATCGACACCGCAGGCGCCGACCTGTCCCAAGAGGCCGAGGAGGGCGGACTCGCCGGTGAGATAGCGCGATCCCTGCACGACCTCATCGGGCTCGCGTCGCCATCGGTGTCCGTGCTGCTGGGGCAGGGCGCGGGCGGCGGGGCCCTGGCGCTGCTGCCCGCCGACAGTACGATCGCCGCCGAGCATGCATGGCTCTCGCCGCTGCCCCCGGAGGGCGCGAGCGTCATCGTGCACCGGACGGTGGACCGCGCGCCGGAGATGGCTGAGGCGCAAGGTGTGAAGGTCGCCGCTCTCGTCGAGCGGGGCGTCGTCGACCACGTGGTGGATGAACGGCCCGACGCCGCCGAGGAGGGGCGGGCCTTCTGCGAGCGGATGGCGTTGGCCATCGAGTACGAGCTGTCGCGCGTGAGGAATCTTCCGGCAGGTGACCGACTGGTGCGGCGCGCAGGCAAGTACCGGGCGAGCGACCGCTAGCCCGAGTCACCGCTCGCCCGAGTCATCGGCTCAAGCCCGGGTCACCGGCTCAGGCGACGTCCGGGTGTTGCACCCGGTAGATCTCCATCTGCCGACGCCTGCGCTGGAGGCTGTCGCGGCGCGGTGCGGTGTCCGTCTCCTTCGGCTCGGCGGTGAGGTCGATGTGGCGTTCGCCGTAATGCCACAGGAGCATGTCGTCGAGCAGGCGGTCGGGGCCCGGTGAGTAGCGGTGGTCCAGCGCCTTGCGGACCGTGGTGATGGTGTCCGCCTGCAGCAGGGACACGAGCTGGAGCGTAGTCTTCAGTCCGTGGGCGGCGAGGAGTTCGGCGGCCCAGCCCCAGTTGTCGTCCGACTTCCGGTCCACATGGGGAAGGAGCGTTTGCCAGACATCGCGGATGCGGTTCGGGGTGAGCGGTGTGCTGCCTTCGCCGTCCTCGTCCCAGAACCCCGTGACGGTCTCATACCGTTCGTGCAGCTCGGCGAACGCCGATTCCACAGTCTCGAGCATCGCCGCCGTACCGGTGAACTGCCGGTCGAAGTAGGGGCTCCAGGCCTTCGGGTTGGACGCCTTGAAGCGGAGGTCGTGCTCGATCTCCGACCAGGCATGCGCCAGCACCGTCCGTACCTGCACCTCGAAGAGGTAGCTTCCGGCGGCCTTCGTCTCGGGGTCCACAGCCTGTTGGAAGCTGCGGACCACATCGTTGTGGATGGTCCGCATGATGAGGTGGCGGCTCGAGTAGCCGTAGGTGCCGGATTCGATCGAACCGATGTCCTTCTCCCGGTCACCGCGGCAGTCGAACTCGTTGCGCTGGCGCTTGAGCAGGTTCGCCGCGAGGTCCACCTCGTGTGGCAGCGTGGTGATGATGCGGACGCCCACCAGGTCTGTGAGGTTTCGCAGGGGATCCGGGAACACGAGGACCGGCGGCGCACCTGCATCGGGGGAGGGCAGGGTGCGTGAAGTCTTGTCGCGGAAGGATTCGACCGTCTTGGTGCGCGCCGTGACGAACAGCGGTGTGAGGTCCGTGCCGTCGAAGATGGCCTCGATGCTGTCCCGCATGGCGGCGGTGACGCGGTCCAGGGCCGGCCGGACACGCTCGTATTTGCGCGTATGTGCCTCGACGGCGGGACGGAGCCGCTCGTCGAGATCATCCCATGCGCCCATGCACCGTGCCTTTCGAAGGAGAGACTTCATCGTAGCCAACCAGAGTGACGGTTACGCTTCCCCTGTGAATCCGATGCATCCCGTGGCTCGACGGCCCGTCCTGGCCCTGCTCGCCGCAGCCGGTACCGCCGTCCTGGCCGCCTGCGGTAGCAGGGCCGGCAGCAAGACGTCGAAGGTCACGCCGCAGCGTTACGAATACGGCGATGATCCGAGCCAGTTCGCCGACCTCTACCTGCCGGAGTCCGCCACGACGGTGCGCGGCACCGTCATCATCATCCACGGCGGCTACTGGCGGTCCACCTACGGTGCGGAACTCGGTGAACCCCTCGCGCAGGACCTCGTGGCTCGCGGTTATGCATGCTGGAACCTGGAATACCGGCGAGCCGGGAACGGCGGCGGCTGGCCCGCGACGTTCGACGACGTCGCCGCCGGGATGGACCACCTCGCCGTCGCCGCGGCGGAACACGGGCTCGACCTCGGTTCGACGACGGCACTGGGGCATTCCGCCGGGGGTCACCTCGCTGTGTGGGCGGCAGGGCGGGCGGAACTGCCCGCCGGTGCGCCGGGCTCCGGGACACCTGTGGTGCAGTTGACCGCCGTCGTCACTCAGGCCGGCGTGCTGAACCTCCGGGAGGCCCGCGAGCTCGGCCTGAGCGACGACGCGGTGGAGAACCTGCTCGGTGAACTCGAGGACGCGGAGCGGTACGCGCTCGCGGATCCCATGACCGCGATACCCCTCCACGTCCCCGTCTACGCGGTCCATGGGAAGAAGGACACCACGGTGCCGCTCAGCCAGTCCGAGAGCTATGTCCGCGGGGCGACGGCAGCGGGTGCGACGGCGGAGCTCGCCGTCGTCCCGGGCGACCACTTCGCGGTCATCACCCCGGGGTCCAGGGCCTGGGACCGCATCGTCGAACTGCTCGATGCAACCGCGGACTCAGAGCGCCCCGGCCCGCCCACGATGGGCTGACCGGGGTCCGTGGCGGAGCCGCCTAGTTGAGGGGGAGGGTCCCGTCAGGTAGTGCGCCGCCGGCGAGCAGCTCGCGTGCGGAGTTCGCCAGGGCGGTCAGCGCGACGCGCTGCGTCCAGGGGCCGTAGGAGATGCGGGCGACGCCCAGTTCCTGCAGGCGCGACGGCGTGAGGCTGCCGGGCACGTTGATCACGCTGAGGCGCTGCGGGCCGAACGCCTCCGTCAGGGTGGTCACGGCGCGCTCGTCGAGCAGGCCGGGGACGAACACGTTCGTGGCGCCGATGCCCAGGTACGCCGTCCCGCGCTCGACGGCGTCGGCCAGCACGTCCGCAGGATCGCGGTCGCCCGCCTTCAGAAAAGCATCCGTGCGCGCGTTGAGCACGAAGTCGACGCCCTCGGACTGGCCGGCCTTGAGCGCCGCTTCCATCTGGGCGACGGCGTCGGCCAGCGGCCGCATCTGGTCCTCGATGTTCGCCCCGACGATACCGACGCCGATCGCCCGGCGGACGGTGTCCTCGGGGTTACCGTAGCCGGACTCCAGGTCCGCGGAGACGGGCAGATCCGTTGCGGCGGCGATGCGACCGACGGCGGCAATCATCTCCTCCACGGGGATGTTCTCGCCGTCCTCGTACCCGAGCGACGCCGCGATCGAGTGGCTCGCCGTGGCCAGCGCCCTGGTGCCGGGGATGTCCGCGATCGTCTTTGCGCTGATGACGTCCCAGACGTTGACGACCTGCAGGATCTCGGGGGCGGCGTGGAGCTGGGCGAGACTGGTCGCTTTGGCGGCGAGACGTGGGTGCGCGTCAGTCATGGGAAACCTTTCGGTTGTTCGAGGCGATCCAGGCGGCCGCGCCATCGACCTCGGTGGGGTGGATACCGTGCCCGCCCTCGCGGACGTTCCGGCTTACTTCGGCGCCACGGCTCTCCAGGATCGAACCGACGCGGACCACGCTGTCGATCGGGGCCATGGCGTCGACCTTCCCATTAAACAGTGCGATCGACAATCCGGACAGGTCGGCGTAGATGGTGCGGCCCTCCAGCGGGTGCATTCCCGAGAAGGCGACGGCGGTGGTGACGGTATCGGGGTGCAGCAGCGCGGTGGCGAGCGCGATGTTCGCTCCATTGGAGAAGCCGACGGCGATGAGCGGACGCCCGCCGAATCCGTAGTGGTCCCGTGCCCAGCCGATGAAGACGGCCAGTTCGCCCGCCCGGCGGACGACGTCGTCGACGTCGAACACACCCTCCCCGAACCGGCGGAACCAGCGGTTCAGGCCGTGCTCCCGCACCGGCCCCCGCGGTGCGAGGTGACCCGCGCCGGGGGCGAGACGGTCGACGAGCGGCAGGAGATCCTGCTCGCTTCCGCCGGTGCCGTGCAGGAGTAGCAGCATCGGAGTGCCTGCTGCTCCTGCCTCGAACAAATGGGGCCACTCATGGGTGGTGCTCACGTCAGCTCCTCCTCGACGGAAGCCCGGATGGCGGGATTGTTCTCCTCGGGCAGGTCGATCGTCGCGACCGCGTGGGAGATGGCCTCGCGGTTCGGCTCGAGCCACGGCGGCAGCTTCAGGGACCGGCCGAGTTCCAGCAGGGGCTCGTCGATGTCGAAGCCCGGTGTGTCCGTGGCGATTTCCAGCAGCGTGCCGCCGGGCTCGCGGAAGTAGATCGAGGTGAAGTACTGGCGGTCGAGGATCGCCGTGACCCCGTAGCCGCGCTCGGCCAGCTCCTGCCGCCAGAGCTCCTGCGTCTTCTGGTCGGGCACGCGGAAGGCGATGTGGTGCACGGTTCCGCCGGCCACGAGGCCGCGCTCGCCGCGGGGGTCGGTGACGACGTCGACGACGGTGCCGGGCTCGCCGTCGTGCGTGCTGAGGCGGTAGCGGCCGTCCTTCTCCGCGAGGATCGTCATGCCGAGGTCGCGCGTGAAGGTCTCGAGGGTTCGGGTGGGGTCCTGGACCGTCAGCACGGACGAGTGCTGGCCGCGGACGGCATACTCGGCGGGCACAGAGGCAGAGTCCCATGGGTTGCGGGGATCGGCGACGGACGAGGCCACGAGATCGATCTGCAGGCCGTCGGGATCGTGCAGCGAGAGGCGCTCCTCCTCCGACGAGGCGCGCGAGATGGTGGACCCGACGCCGATTGCCCTGAAGTGCTCCTGCCACCAGCCGAGTGTTCCCTGCGGCACGGAGAAGGCGGTGGTGGTCGACTGCCCGCTGCCCACGCGTCCGCTGCGGATGCCCCGCCAGGGGAAGAAGGTCAGGAGTGAGCCGGGACGGCCGGACTCGTCGCCGTAGTACAGGTGGTAGGTGCCGGGATCGTCGAAGTTCACGGTCTTCTTGACGAGGCGCAGCCCCAGTCCCTTGATGTAGAAGTCGATGTTCTTCTGCGGGTCACCGGCGATCGCGGTGACGTGGTGGAGACCTTCGGTTCGTGCGGTCACGCTGTCCTCCTTGGCTGGGACCGGTCAATTATGTCGGTATGTGCATGCAAACGCATGTACATTTCGATTTGTTCCCAAAGACTCCTCCTGCCTCGAGGGAGTGATTAGGCAGCCTGCTGACCGTCGTGAGTGCCCGGCTACCTGTGGCATCCTGTGAGCATGGCAGCGAGAAAGCGGGTCCCGGGGTGGGTCCGCCGCACCGGGATCGAGGTGGTCGGGTGGACCCTGGTGGTACTCGGGATCGCCGCGCTGGTGCTGCCCGGACCGGGGCTCCTGATGCTCGCGGCGGGCCTCGCGGTCCTGTCCCAGCAGTACCATTGGGCGCGGCGCTACCTCAAGCCGTTGAAGGCGAACGCCTACCATGCCGCCGCGCTCGGGGTGAAAACGATCCCCCGGATAGCGGCGAGCTGCGCGAGTGCCCTCGTGATCATGAGCCTCGGCGTGGCCTGGATCGTCCGGCCGGGCGTCCCGTCCTGGTGGTTCCTTGACGACAAGTGGTGGCTGTTCGGGGGCGCGGGCACGGGCATCAGCCTCATCGCGTCGTCGATCATCGCCCTCGTGCTCATCATCTACAGCGTGCGGCGCTTCCGTGGACGGCCGATTCCCACGAGGCCGTCGGGCGTGAGCAGCGAGGCCGAGTAGGGCTTTCGGGCCGTCAGCCGAGCGATGTTCGGGTTCCTCGGTGAAACGCCCCGAAGGCATCGCACCGGTTGACGTATGAGGCTCGCGGCCGATCTACCCACCGCTGGAGGCGCAGTCACCATCGGTGGGGGCGCTAACGGTCGCAAGTGCTGTCGGGTAGTCGGGCGCCATTGCTTTCAGCGCCTCTACAGCCACTACGGATCCCGGGCAATCGTAATCTCTACATTTCTGCATCCCTGGTCGCAGGGCGTGCCACGCGCGGTATGACGGTGGGGTGGCACCACAGGCTAGGGCTGCAGGAGGTTCAGCAGCTCGGCCGAATCGCGGTAGTACACCGCGACGTCGCTGACTTTCTCACCTGTGAAGGTCAGGACTTCGATGCACTGCTGCCGGGCACTGCGGCCGGTGGTCGGCGCGGTGTAGACGATATCGAGCAGGAGCATGACCCTCTCACTGTCGGTCGCCAGGACGGAACTGTCGGTGACGTCCAGGGTGTAGTAGCGGTTCAGAGCTGCCAGCGCTTGCAGATAGGAGTCAATCCCTCGATGATCACCGCCGAAGGGCAGACTCGCCGGACAGTGCGCGATGACCTCGGGTGAGAACATCGCCATCGCCGCCTCCGCGTCGCTTTGCGCACCGGCGGCCAGTGCCGCCTCGACGACGTTTTTCAGCTTCTCCGACACGGTCAGACCACTTCGGTCTGACCGCCGTCGACGACGAGATTCGTCCCGTTGACGAAGGCGGCATCATCGGAGGCGAGGAACGCGATGGCGGCGCCTATCTCGGCTTCCGTCCCCAGCCGGCCGGCCGGTATGAAAGGAACGACCGTCTCAGCCTGCTCACGACTCTGCCCGGCACTGGCGAATGCGGGCGTATAGATGACGCCGGGGCTGATCGTGTTGACGCGGATATGGCGGGATCGGAGTTCGTTCGCCCAGGTGCGCGCCATCGACTGCTGAGCCGCCTTCATCGCGGCGTAGGCGCCCAGACCCTCTGATCCGCGTTCTCCCTCGATCGAACTCATGAGCACGACGGCGCCGCCGTCGTGCATCAGCGGCAGTGCTTTTCGGACGGTGAAAGCGACGGCGCGCAGGTTGAGCCCGTACGACGCGTCCAGTTCTTCGCCAGTGTACGTCTCGATGGTGCCGAAGGTGGGTCTGCCGGCGTTGGCCACCACGACGTCGACGTGGCCGCTGCGTTCGGCGACGATCCCGTACAGCGTGTCCAGGTCCTCGTTGCGGGTGACGTCGGCCGGGACGGCGATCGCCCTTGGACCGAGCCGAGCCGCGGCGTCGTCGAGCTCGACTTTCCGCCGCCCGACGATGTAGACGGTAGCGCCCTCTGCGATGAGCCGCTCCGCGGCTCCGTACCCGAGGCCGGTCGAGCCGCCGGTGACGACGGCGATACGTCCGTCAAAGCGATCAGTCATGATATCTCCTTGTTGCTGGTGTGAATGTCGGGATGGGATCGTGCATCGTTCGTGGGTGCTGTCACGGGGTCACGACGATGCGCCCGCGGAGGCCGCCCGCTGCGAGAGCTTCGTGGGCTGAGGCAATCTGGTCCAGTGGATAGGTCTTCGCAACACGGAGACTGATCAGGCCCTGCTGTGCGAAGCCGGCAAGCTTGGCCAATCGTGCGGCATCGGTGTGCCAGGCGAGGTTCGTCATGCGCACCTCACGCCGGGCCATCGGGGCGGAGTTCAGCAGAGAGACGAAGGCGCCTCCGTGCCTGACGGCGTCAGCGGCACCGGCAGCGAGGTTGGCCGCGTCGATCGCTCCGTCGACACCGCCTGGGATGGACCCGCGCACGACCGACACCAGCTCATCGGTGCGCGGGATGAAGATTTCGGCTCCTGCGTCCCGCAGGAGCTGCTCATCGGCCGAGCCCGCCTGAGCGACCACACGCAGGCCCCGCACCCTGGCGAGCTCCACCGCGAACAATCCCACACCGCCGGCAGCTCCCGTGACCAGGAGCCACTGGCCTGTCTCGAGCCCGAGTGCATCAAGCGCTTCGTCGGCCGTTGTCGCATTGAGGCCGAGGGTTGCCAGGTCCACGAGGTCCACACCCTGCGGAGCGGGTGCCACTTCCCATGCTTCCAAGAGCACGTAGTCCGCCTGCGTGCTCAGTGAGCGGTCCAGCCGCTCCTGCGTGCCAATAACCGCGTCGCCGACCGCGAAACCGGTGACTCCCTCGCCGACCGCCTCGACAGTGCCGGCGACATCGGTTCCCAGTCCGAACTGCTCACGGGGGCTCGTCACCCCGTACTGGACGTTCATGCCGGCGCGTACCATGACGTCCGCGAAGTTCAGTGAGGCGCCGGCCACCTTGATGAGTACTTCGCCCGGGCCCGGTTCCGGGGTCGGGATCTCGATGATCTGGAGTACTTCCGGGCCGCCGAATTCCTGGACTACTACTGCACGCATATCCGTACCTTCCTTGACTGCTGTCAACGCCCGCTTCAGCAGGCGCCCCTGTCGCGTGACCCGTCCCGGGACGCCTCCTTCAGGCTGGTCTGATCCTCAGCCTGGAAATAGGCACGCCTTTACCTAGTTCTGATAGACCCACCCGGAATTGGGTGCGGCAGCCGTAGCCTTGAAAGGTGGAGACGAGTATCGGGGAATTCCTGAGGATCAGACGCGACAGCATCACGCCTCAGCAGGTCGGGTTGCCGCCGGGAGTCACGCGGCGCCGCGTTCCGGGATTGCGACGTGAGGAAGTGGCGATGCTCGCCGGGGTAAGTCCTGACTACTACATCCGCCTCGAGCAGGGACGCACCACACACGTCTCCGATCAGGTGCTCACAGCAGTAGCGAGAGTGCTTTTCCTGTCGGAGGCGGAAAGGGAGCACTTGCGCAACCTGGCCCGTTCGAACACCTGGGCACCTGTGCAGGCGTCCTCGGAGGCGAGCGATGACACACCGCTCGTGCGTTTGCTGGAGGCCATGACCGATGTACCCGCGTTACTCATCGATGTGCGCATGGACATCATTGCGGCAAATGCCACAGCGGAGGCGGTTTTCGACTTCGCCGGCAGTTCCCACCCGGCGAATTCAGCCAAGATGCTCTTCCTGGCCCCTGACGCCCGAGCCCGCTACACGAACTGGGAGGCGGTTGCCGCAGATACCGTCGCTCACCTGAGACTGATGACCGGACGCTGGCCGGAAGACACCGGCCTGATGGCTCTGATCGCTGAGCTGACCGATACCAGCGAAGCGTTCAAGCAGGTATGGAACAAGGGCACCGTAAGAGAGAAAGCGGAAGGAACTCTCCACCTGATGCACCCGATCGTCGGTCGTCTCGAGTTCGAGTATCACGTGCTCGCCGTTCCATCCCGCCCCGACCGCTCGCTCCTCACCTACGTCCCAGTACCGGGGTCACCGTCTGAGGAAGCTTTGCGAGTACTCGGCAGCTGGACGGCGGCGAGCGTACCGTCAGGAGAGCGGTAAACCGACCAGCCGCTCCTGCGGTCTCATCCCATGCTAACGACCATCGTTGCGCTTGCAGAGTCGACGACCGACGACGACGGCGCCGCGACGACACGATCGTTCCGATAGCGTCTGGAGGATTTTGGAAGGATCGGGCGCTACTCCAGCTGAAGCGGTTTGATTCTGCCCAGGGCAGACATTTCCGCGACAAGACTCACGTCGAACCAGCGCGTAGAAGACTGAAGAATCACAGGAAAACCGATACACCACCTAAAAGGACTTGACCTTCGGTACTCCAGAGGACTAATCATCGTGGGTGACCGGGGAGTTCCACTCAAGCGAGTGCACTGAGTGACGTGAGTGCCATTGGTATTTCCTCGAAGTCGGCTTGGGGTGACCGGTGGCGTCGGCCGAGTCATAAGAGGAACGCTCAGAGGGTCGAATCGTTTGCCGCGTCATCCAACCGTCGATCGGGCGGTGACGACATGACGAAAACTGCCGCCGAAACTAAGTCGATATACTCGTTCGCATGTTTAATTGTCAATGGTTGTCCCGAATCATTGAGAGCGAGGTTGCGAAGAACGTCGATACCCTTGACTGTCTGGACAAGCTCTGCGGATACCATTCTTCGTCGAGAAGCTTCAAGCGCAAGCTCGTAGAGCGTCTGATGAGGCGGCCCCTCGTCGGCTCGCGGGCTCAGAAGACGTCGGAGTTCGGCGCCCACATACTCATGTCCTTCGACGACAGTTCGATGCGGATCCTGAGTCGCTAGTGCAGCGTGTCGTTGGTTCGTTTAGTTTTGATGGTTTGTCAAACTTGAAGTCGGAGCAGACTCCCTGGTCCAAGTTCGAGGTCAAGTTCGGCGGCGTGAGCGTGGACGTGCTGCTGGAGGCAAGGACGACCCGCTCTATAAAATTCGGAACATGCTGCGCTGCGCCGAGGAGCGGCTCCCCGAGCGCCAGCAGGCCCGCCTCTCCGCGGCGGTCGAGGCCGACGAACGGCACCTCGAGGTGTTCGTGGCCTGGCAGTGCATCCAACAGCCTCCGACGCGTCTTCCACCAGCCCGAGCCGGCCGCCGGCTGACGCCTCGCCGAGCAGATCGTGGCCAGCTTCTCGTCGTGCCCGACCCCCGAGATCGCCCGCCTCGGTCGAACGCTCAGGCGCTGGCGATCAGCGTTCCTGGCCTACTTCGACACCTCCGGCGCCTCGAACGGCGGCACCGAAACCGCGAACGGTCTCATCGAGCTCCACCGCCGCATCGCCCGCGGCTTCCGCAAACCGCGACAACGACCGGCTACGGATGCTCCTGATCGGTGGCAGGCTGACCGACGCCCACCTCAAGTTAAGAAGAGCCCTCAAAGGCCTCCTTCGACGATTCCGCACGGCCGCCCGCGTCAACGCGCTGCTCCCAGGTGCTGTCGGAGAGGAAGAACACCGGGACGGCGGTGCGTCGGGGCCACGAGGGTGGGCGCCGCTGGTGTCGCCCAATCTGATTGACCACCGTGCTGCTGACCGCGGAGGCTGGGCACCCGGTGGTCCGGTTCGCCTGTCAGGAGCTGACGCCCTCGAAGCCGGCTTCTGCGGCAGCGTCGCCAGGGCTGTCGGTGGACAAGCTCGCCCGGCCCGCTTTCAGGATCGTAGCCACCTCGACGGCCCGCTTGGCCTGATGACTGACCGCGGCGAGCTCGACCTCCGCGGGTGGCGTGGCTCCATTGTTGGAGATGTGCGAGGCGCCGTACGGATTGCCTGCTTGCAACTGGATCGCGTCGGTGTAGCCGGGCGGCACGATGAAGCCGCCCCAGTGGTAGAAGGTGTTGTTGAGCGCCAGGATCGTCGACTCCTGTCCGCCGTGCGCAGTGCTGGTCGAGGTGAACGAGGAGTAGACCTTGTCGGCGAGCTTGCCCGCGCCCCACAGCGGGCCGGTGGTATCGATGAACTGTTTCAGTTGCGCGGTCGGCAGCCCGTAGCGGGTCGGGGTGCCCAGGAGCACGACGTCGGCCCAGTCGAGGTCGTCCACCGCGGCCTCGGCAACGTTCTGGGTCTCCAGACGGTGCGCGTTCCAACCCGCGTTGCTGGCGATCGCCTCCTCGGGGGCTAACTCGTGGACCTTGCGCAGGCGCACCTCAGCGCCGGCTTTTTCAGCCGCCTGGACCGCGGCCCGCGCGAGTTGATACACCGCGCCCGTGGCGCTGTAGTAGATGATTGCGGCTTTGACTTGTTCGGTCATGACTCTCCTTCATGGACGTCGTGCGAAAATGCGATGGAGTCCCGTGTGGTGGTGTAGAACCGGCCCGGGTGATTGGCTCTGCCGTGGTTGATCATGTGCCTTCAAAGGGGCAAGCATCCACCGCGATGACCTGACGGCCACCGCCGAGCAGACACCCCGAACGAGCCCCGGCACAACCAGAGTGGATCAGTGAGCATCCCTTCCTGCTAAAGAGCCAGACAACCCGCCCTCCACGGATCCGGGGGTTCAACTCGCTCGTGAAGGTGACATCGGCGTGCTTGAAACGGTCGGTCAGTGGATGAACCGGTGGATGGCCTGGTCGGCGTGGTCCTGGATGGTGGTGCTGCGCAGGTCGGGGATGATGGTGGCCTGGTCGATGACGGGTCCGGTGATCTTCTTCTCCGCGCTGGCATAGAACGCTCCGCTGGTGAGGGAAGGGTCGGTGAGGGCGTCGGCGATGCGGCGGGCTCCGTCTTGCAGGTGGTGGCCGATGCCCAACGCCGGAAAGACGATGGGCTGCAGGAAGTGTTGGGCCACGAAGCGTAGCGGCGCGGATGCATCGCTGAATGACTGCGTGCCGGCGGTGTTGCCCGGGCTCATGGTGATGAACCGCAGGTCCGTATGCTTCCGCGCGAGGAACCCCATCCACAGCGCGGCGATGTACTTGACCTGCCCGTAGTCCAGGGAACCCTGGTACTTGCGGTTGTTGAAGTAGCTGCCGTCGATCGCACTTGCCAATTCGTCGGCGGAGGAGGTGGCGAACGCAGGCCGGGGGATGAGCAGCTTCGGGACGCCGCGAGCGGCTTCGCTCCCGACGTAGATCGCGACCTCACCCAGCTTGCCGCCGGCGAGGCCGCGGACGCGCCGTCCGGGGCGGGGGCGGTCCCAGGCTCGCCGCGTCCCAGGCTCGCTGCGTCCCGGGGTCACGCTCGTGGCCCGGTGCCGATCAGCGCGGTGATGGCGGGGACGTTCTCACCTGGACGCGGCGGCGGCGGCGGCGTGCCGTCGCCGAACGGTCGGCCGCCGAGGCTGTCGCGTCCGGACGGGACGAGCCAGCACGTTGGGTCAGGTCCGGCGGCGACAATGCCGGTCGGGTTGAGGTCGCGGTGGCCGTTGTAGTAGCCGGTCTTGATCTGCTGGAAGTCGATCGTGTCGCCGAAGCCTGGAGTCTGGAAGAGGTCGCGGGCGTAGGCCCAGAGCACGGGCATCTCGGTGAGCTTGTGCCGGTTCGCCTTGAAGTGGCCGTGGTAGACGGAGTCGAACCGGGCGAGGGTCGTGAACAGCCGGACGTCGGCCTCGGTGATCGTGTTGCCGACGAGGAACCGCCGCGCGGTCAGGCGGTCAGTAAGCCAGTCGAGCCGCTCGAACAGCGTCGTGTAGGCAGTCTCGTAGGCGGCCTGGGTGCCGGCGAGTCCGCACTGGTAGACGCCGTTGTTGACGTCGCGAAAAACCAGGGCGTTGACGTCGTCGATCTCGCTGCGCAGCCGTTCCGGGTAGAGCTCGGGGGCGCCGTCGCGGTGGTGGGCCGTCCACTCCAGGGACAGGTCGATCGTCATCTGCGGGTAGTCGTTGGTGACGACCTGGCCGGTGGGGACGTCGACGATCGCGGGGACGGTGATCCCGCGCTGGTAGCCGGGGAACCGCGCGAAGTAGGCCTCCTGCAGCCGTTCGATGCCGAGCACCGGGTCCCGTCCGTCTGGGTCCAGGTCGAACGTCCAGCTCCTGACGTCATGGGTGGGTCCGCACAGACCCAGCGAGATGGCGTCTTCCAGGCCCAGGAGTCGGCGGACGATGACGGACCGGTTGGCCCATGGGCACGCCCGTGAGGCGACGAGCCGGTAGCGCCCGGCCTCGACGGGGTAGCCGTCGCGTCCGTCGGAGGTGATCCGGGTCTGGATGTAGTTGGTGTCGCGGACGAACTCCGCGTCGGCCAAAATGGTCGGGCGGTCAGTGGCCGCGGGGTCCGGGGTGGCGGTCATGGGGTTCCGTTCGTGTCGGTTAGGCCGGCGGGTGCCGGCGGGGCAGCTAGGGAGAGCCCGTCGGTGGAGGCGGGGTTCTGCGTTCGGTCGCGGAGCAGCCCGATGACGTCGCCCAAGCCGATCTCGACGCGGCTGTAGACCTCGGGGTTGAGAACTGTCGTGCCGTCGAAGTCACCGGAGCTGGCGTAGAACGCGACCGGCACGGTCAACGCCTGGAAGAAGGCGAACAACGGGCGGAGCGCGTGCTCAATCACCAGCGCGTGCCGTTCGCTTCCGCCGGTCGCCAAGAGCAGGACGGGCTTGTTGGCCAGCGCGTACTGGTCGACGAGGTCGAACAGGTGCTTGAACATGCCGGGGTAGGAGGCCCGGTAGACCGGGACGGCGGCGACCAGCAGGTCGGCGGTCTCGACCTTGCGGATCTGGTCCTCGACGTCGGCCGGTGCCTGTTCGCGGTTGATGGTGCCGGCGAAGCCGGGTCCGAGCCGGTAGACGTCGACCCGGTCGATATCGATGTCGATCATTTCGGCCAGGGTCGAGGTGACCAGGTCGCTCAGGCCCATGGTCTTGGACCTTGCGTTGGGGCTGCCGTTGACGACGACGACGCGCAGCGTCCGAGAGGGCGAGGCGCTCATGCTGCTCTGACCTGGGTGCGCGAGGCGATTTCGCGCCGGACGATGGGGGCAACGTCGGTGCCGAGCAGCTCGATGGCCCTCAGGTGGTCGGCCTGCGGGACCCCGCCGAACCCCAGTTGAAGGCTGACGCGGGACAGGCCGTAGAGGGCGTCATAGGCCAGGATCTTGTCGATGACTTCCTGCGGGCTTCCGACGAGCAGCCCGCCGGCCGGCAAGGACATCGCGTCGAAGGCTCGCCTCGGCAGGTTGAAAGGCTTGCCGCGCTGGTGGTTGTTCTCGTTCATGCCGGTGGAGAAGTACGGGAACATCACGTCGCGGGCTTGCTGGCTCGTCGCAGCGACGAAGCCGTGCGCGCTCACGCTGACCGGCATCGTCGCCGAGTCGTGCCCGGCGTTGGCCGCGGCCTGGCGGTAGAGCGAGACGTTGCGCTGGTGGTAGTCGAGCGGCGAGAAGAGGATCGCCAGGGCCAGCGGCAGCCCAAGCGTGCCGGCGCGGACCGCCGACGCCGGGCTACCGCCGAGTGCGACCCAGATCGGTAGCCGGTCCTGGACGGGGCGCGGGGCGACGTCCGCGTCGACGAGATCGGGCCGGAACCGTCCGACCCAGCTAATCGGGTTGCGGTCACGAATCTGCAGCAGTAGGTCGAGCTTTTCGGCGTAGAGGTCGGCGTAGTCCTCCAGCGAGTCCCCGAACAGCGGGAACGACTCCCTGTAGGAGCCGCGGCCCGCAAGGATCTCCGCCCGGCCGCCGGAGATCAGGTCCAACGTGGCGAAGTCCTGAAAGACGCGCACAGGGTCGGCTGAGCTCAGGACCGTCACCGAGCTGGTTAGCCGGATCTTCTCGGTGACCGCGGCGGCGGCGGCCAGGATCACCGGCGGGGTGGAGGCGACGAAGTCCGAGCGATGGTGCTCGCCGACACCGAACACGTCCAGGCCGGCCTGCTCGGCGACGACGGCCTGCTCTAGGGTGTCCCTCATCCGCTGCTGCGGGGAGGGGGTCTTCCCGGTGCTCAGGTCCTGGGTGACCTCGCCGAAGGTGAAAACGCCGATCTCGAATGCCATGTCCGGTCCTCTCGTGGCGGGAGTTTGATGCCATACCAGAGTCAATTCATCTGAATAGACTTTTATTCCTCAGCTGTGCGCGCGCGGGCTAGCGAGCCCCGGGCAGCCAAACCGCGACACCGCGGATGGGTCGGGCGCCCGCCGGGCACCCGCTTGCTGTCGTCCTAGCGAGCCGCGGCTGTTCGGCCGCACCGCAGACGGAGCCGTCGTCTGACTGTGCTGTCGGCGACGGGCCACAGGCCCGAAACAGCTAGAGGCAAGGGCTGCCATTGCCCTCGCCGTCGGTGACGGTCCCTGGAGCAGATAACGGGCAGTTGCGGCCGAGCTCGCCAGCACTACCGTGCTGAGGAACGGGTTCTCCTGAAGATACGAACCGTGCAGCCGCCTGCGTGACCAAGTCCTACGCGCCGACGTTCTCATAGTCGACGTCGGCCGGCTCGTCGACGCCTACGAGGAACGGCCGATCGCGATTAGCTCGAACCTGCACCGTCCGCCTTCGACGAACTCACCGTTGGCCAGGACACGCCGTCGGAGGCGAGGGTCGCGTCCGTACAATAGTGCCGTGAACGAACGCTCGAGCCAGGAGCTGCCGGTGTGGGAGACCTTCCTGCGTGCGCATGCCGCTGTCATACCGCTCCTGGAGGACGATCTTGCCCGGGCCGGTCTGATCTCACTCAACCGATACGACGTTCTCTCGAATCTGCAGATCGCGGGCGGCTCCCTGCGGATGCGCGGCCTGGTCGCAAGCATGGTCCTGAGCCAGCCATCGGTCAGCCGTCTCGTCGACGCAATGGAACAGGACGGCCAGGTCCGACGAGAGCGAGACCCTGACGATCGCCGCGGCGTCGTCGTGAGCATCGCCGATCGCGGCGCCGAGGACCTCGCGAGGGCCAGGACCGTCCACCAGCGCGGTATCCAGGAGCACTTCTACCGGCACGTCGCCCCCGGCGATGAGGAACCGATGCAACGAGTGCTGTCCCATGTCCTGCGTGCGGCCGTGAGCCGCTCGACGTTGCAAGCTTGAAAACTCCGGCGGCCCGGTCTCCACGACCAGCTCAAGGGGCCGGCGAAGGACTTCTCCGCTTGCGCCGAACCATCCGTGCCCGCAACTGACCGGGCGCTGACCCGGGCGCCGGCGCTCGGGCAACGTCGCCTACGGCCGGGGTTGGTGCGCTTCGCGAAGGCGGCCCTTGGGCGTGGCAGCGAACGGCAGATCGTCCTCGGCGGTCACGGCCTGCCGGTCAACGGTGGACTCTGAACCACAGCGTGCCCGCGCACTTCGTCGACGAGGTCCGCCGACGCGTCCAACACACGATGCTCGGTCACCGGGGCCACAAGGACGACCCGCTCTACAAGATCCGCGGCCTTCTCCGCCACGGCGTCGAACACCTCACCGAGAAGCAGCAGCACCGGCTGACCTGGAGTGTTCCCGCTTTGGTCGCTGTACCTAGTGCAGCGTGTCGTTGGTTCGTTTAGTTTTGATGGTTTGTCAAACTTGATCCATGGTTTACCTGGCAAAGGCGTTGGCACTGCGTGACGGGGACCTGTGGCCTTGGAGGCGCTCACTCGTGGGAAATCATCTACCGCGAAGGCGGGATCGAGGCCCTTTACGATTACCAGCGCCCTGGCCGGGAGCAGGAAATTGACGAGATCGCGGTGATCGCCGACACCCTGACCAATGACGGCAACCCGCCGGAGGAGCTCGCGATTTCCCACTGGTCTGCCCGGATCATGGCCGAACGCCACGGAATTTCCTTTTCCTCCGTGGCACGGATCTGGCGCCGCTGGAAGATCCAACCGCACCGGATCGAGACATTCAAATTCTTACATGTCACCGCCGGAAAACGCGGTGGTGGTAAGCATCGATGAGAAGACCCAGATCCAGGCCCTGTCACGCACCGGCCCGGGCCAGCCGTTGTCCCCGACGCACCCGACGCAGCAGACCCACGACTACAAACGCAACGGAACGACGACCTTGTTTGCCGCCCTGGAGGTGCTCACCGGCAAACTCAGCGCCAATGTCTTCTATCAAAAGCACACCAACATCGAGTTCGTTGATTTCCTGGGCCGAGTGGCAGATGCCCATCCCGGGGTCGAATTACATGTCATCTGTGACAACTATGCAACCCACAAGCATCAGAACGTGTTGGACTGGTTGACCGACAACACGCGAGTCACCCTGCATTTCACCCCGACAAGCTGTTCCTGGCTGAACATGGTGGAGGTCTTCTTCGGAATCATCACCCGCCAATGCCTCAAACGCGGAACGTTCACCTCGGTGAAGGACCTGGAGGAAACCATGGACCGGTACATCGAGAACTACAACCAGGACGCCAAACCGTTCACCTGGACCAAGTCAGCGGAGTATCTCTTGGGCAAGATGAAACGCAAACAAACCATTAACACGGAACACTAGCTGGCGAAGGCGTTCCTCGACGGAATGGTCCTCATGCACCGGAAAATCCCTCGAGAGCGGTCCAGCATTCCTGTTTTTAGCTGGCCTCCACATGACCGAAAGCACGTTTCTCGCCGTGGAGGCGGACACATCGTCGAAGCGAACTTCGGCTGCGGCAGCAAGCGTGAGGGGGTCGGGTCGAGATCGTTCAGCTGTCACGAGTCGAATAGTTGGAACCTCGCTCAAGGGGTCGGCCTGAAGGCCAAGTTCATGACGGAGTGCCTTTCGCAACGAAACGAGAAGGTCATCAACGGACGCGCCATGGTCTTCGGCGAAAGCCCGAATGAGCTCGCGCGCGAGCTCGATCTGCTGATTGTTACCAAGCAAGATGACATCAGAAATAGCGTTCTCGAACGACTCTGCCCGCTCACCTTCTAACGAGCGATGCGCCGAGCGGACCAGGACCTGATATGCGCCGATCAGATAGTCGATTCGTTGCTTCCGCCGATCGTTCTCGACGTCTCGTCGCCGAGCTGCGAGGTGAACGATAAGGCCTCCAAGCAAGGCCGACAACAGCGAACCGCCGATAGCGCGAATAAAGTCAGCATCCATCGACCAACAGTACCGAGAGGGGTGCCCTAAGCCGGATGGTGTCCCGGCGCGCTCCGAGCCGACCGACCGGTGCCCGTGAGAACGGACAGCTAGGTCAGCTATCAGCGTCTTGGCCGAGGACTTTGAGGAGGTCCACGAGAGGTTCGGGTCAGGATACGAAGACTTCGGTAGGCCGCTGTCATAGCATCACGATAGGAGCCTGAATGAGCGGTACCGAGAACATCCCCGTGTCGCCCGAACGAGTGTAAGAGCAGTAAAGGCCAGTGCTCAGCCGGTACCGAAACCAGCCTGTCGGATAATTGCGTCCTCGTCCCACGCGGCCGCGAAAGTGGGCATGTAACAGAGGCTGGCGCACGACAGACACGTCATGTCAGCTAACTCGGCGTGCAGACCGTTCGCGAGCTGGCAGACCACCCCAGTCACCTACTGCTTCCGCACGGTCAGCACGGCCGAATCCCCAATACCGAGGGCGCCATCGACGAGGACCGCGGACGGTGACAGACCGGTTTGAGCCTGCGCCCAATCTCGCCGATTGCGCACTGACGGGCCCTGGCAGGAATGGAGGGGTAGCTTCTCCTGCACTACAGACCCGGTACCCAAGGCGGCCTGACCTGGACTAGTGATGAATTCTGCTGTCTGTGGCCTTTGTTCTGCTGGGGTAGTAAACAGTCGGCGCGAATAGGTCGAGTCCTTGGAGACAGTTGTAGTAGATGTCCGACCAGGCCCAGGAGGTGATGGGGGTCCTGTCTCGCCGGGGTGTGGAGTGTCTTCCGGCCGCGGTGAAGAGCACCACGGTAAGCGTGATGATGAGGCTGAAACTGATCACGGCATCAAGGGGAGACGGCCGACGATCCGGTCGATGCGATTCTTTGGTCCGACAAGGCTCACTGCGAGGTATTCGATGGTGTCCGGAGTTGTCGATCCAATCGCCGCAAGGTAGTCGTCATAAACCCGAGTGTCCTGCGCAGATGTTGGCATGTCTGCTACGAAAATCGCCTCGTGCGCCTCGCCTTTTAGCCGGATCGACCGCAGCACCTCGGTGTTGGCGACGAGGACGGAACATCCGGCCCACGGTAGACCCGGGTGAACGGTACCTGCGCCGTCGGTTGCAGCGGGGCCGAGTAGACCCCGTACATCAGCAACTGTCGCGCTGGCAACGCAGATCGCAGCGTTCACGGCCCTTCCCGCTGGTATCGAGTCGTTCACGATGACGACCCACTTCAAGCGAGCTGTCCGGGTCGGCTCGGAGGTGTTGATGTCATCGGGATCGAATCCGATCGAAGTGAGCGGTGCGTCGTTCATAGTTCTCCTAGGGCTGGTGCTCATTGCTGGAACGTGACCAAAGGTCATTCGTTCATCATGGCGGCAAGAGTAGAATAAGTTCAGCCCTCTCGCCAGCTGTCCAAAGGTCATTCGGTCATACCTGATAAAATCGAGTAATACTACGGTTCAGGCCTCTGGTGGGCTATTTCACCGAACGTCATTCACATTCATCACGAAGGGCTCCACATCATCGATCGCATCGATCGCACGATCCTGACACTCCTGCAGACGGAAGGACGGACAACGAACCGTCAGCTTGCGGAGGCAGCGGGCATTGCGCCGTCGACCGCAATCGAACGAGTCAAGTCCCTGCACGCGCGAGGAATCATCACCGGATATCACGCCCACGTGGACCTGACAGCGATCGGCAGACCCGTTCAGGCCCTGATCGCAGTGAGTATCCGCCCGCCCTCGAGAGCCAATATCGAGAAGTTCAGGGACTGGATCTGCCAACTTCCAGAAACAATCAGCATCTTCGTCACATCAGGGGCTCAAGATTTCCTCATCCACGTCGCAGTCCCGAACACCGACGGACTATACGCGTTCGTCATCGACCGGCTCACCGAGCGGCCCGAGGTCGCAGACGTCAACACCAGCGTCGTCTACTCCCAGCTCCAACCCGCACCCGTCCACATCCCAGCGTGACCTTGGCGAGCTTGCCTCCGCTGAGCTGCACGCGTCGTTACGGTGTCCGAAGTGCTCGCTGGTCGGGGGCTGGTACGTTGAAAGCGTGCTCACCGTGATCGGGGAAACCCTCATCGACGAAGTCGTCAGCGACACCGCCTCCATGCGCGCACACGCGGGCGGAAGCCCGATGAACGTGGCCGTGGGACTCGCGCGCCTCGGCCATCCCGCCCAGTTCGTCGGCCGCTACGGCGACGACGAGTACGGGCGCCTGATCCAGAAGCACCTCCGCGACAACTCCGTACTTTTCCCCGTCGAGCCCGACGGCTCACCGACCAGCGTCGCCACCGCGCGCCTGGACCCTGCGGGCGGGGCCTCCTACGATTTCCAGCTCGTCTGGGACCTCCCGGGACTCGCGAGGCAGAAGACCAGGCTCCTCGACGGGACAACCCTGCTGCATACCGGTTCCATCGCCACGATGCTCGCGCCCGGCGCCCATGACGTCCTCGCCCTCGTGACGTCGGCCCACCCGCTCGTGACCGTCTCCTATGATCCGAACTGCCGGCCAACCATCATCCGGGACGCGGCATTCGCCCGCGGGCAGGCCGAGAAGTTCGTTGCGCTCGCCGACATCGTCAAGGCGTCCGACGAGGACCTCGAGTGGCTCTACCCCGACCGCACTCCGGAGCAGTCTGCGCGCGCCTGGCTGGAGGCCGGCGCCGCCGTCATCGTCGTGACCCGTGGCTCGAAGGGGCCGTGGGGCGTCTGCCGCGCCGGCGAGGTATCCGTCCCGGCTCCCTCGACGAGCGTCGTGGACGCCGTGGGCGCCGGGGACTCCTTCATGGCCGCGCTGGTCGGTGCGATCGTGGACCTCGAACTCGACGGCGCCCATCGGCGCGACGAGCTGCGCCGAATCAACCTCGGACAGCTGGCCGGTATGCTGCAGTACGCGGCCCGGGCCGCGGCCATCACCGTGTCCCGCGCGGGCGCCAATCCGCCCACGCGGGACGAGATGACCCGCGGGGCCTGACCCGACCAGCAGCACCAGGACGATCACCAAGGAGCACAGCGATGACCCGCGATCCCTACGCAGACCTGCCGCAGGTACCCGAGTTCGACCTGACCAGTGAGAACATGACCCACAACGCGCCGCTGGACACCGCGCAGGCGTCCGGCAGGATGGGCGTGGGTGGCAGGGACGAGTCGCCGCAGCTGAGCTGGAGCGGCTTTCCCGAGGGCACGAAGAGCTTCACCGTCACCGTCTACGATCCCGACGCGCCCACGGCCAGCGGATTCTGGCACTGGGCCGTGTTCGACCTTCCCGTCACCACCACGTCCCTGCCCGCCGGAGCGGGCACGGAGGATTCGGGCCTGTTGCCCGAGGGTGCCACGCAACTGCGGAACGACGGCGGATTCGCCGGCTTCGTGGGCGCCGCCCCGCCGGAGGGCCACGGCCCCCACCACTACCACGTGGTGGTCCATGCCGTGGATGTCGAGACCCTCGACATCCCCGTCGAGGCCACACCTGCCTACCTCGGCTTCACCCTGTTCTCGCACACCGTAGGCCGCGCACGGCTGATCGGGACGTTCGAGCAGTAGGCCGCATGACGGCCGGTAGGGTGGAAGCCCAGGATCTGAAGGAGTCAGCGATGCGCCTCGTGGCGAGCGACATGGACGGGACCGTCGTGGGTCACGATGGCACGATGAGCGAACGCACCATCCGTGCGTTCCGCGCGTGCGTCGAAGCAGGCATCGACGTCGTCTTCGTGACCGGCCGCCCTCCGCGCTGGCTGCAGCCCCTGCGTGAGCAGCTCGGCCACACCGGCACCGTCATCTGCTCCAACGGCGCCCTGACCTACGACCTCGAGGGTGAGCGGGTGCTCGACGCCAGGCTCCTGGACCCAGAGGACGTCTACGCCGCACGGGACATCATCAGGGCGCTCTTCCCGGCCGCCGCCTTCGCGGCCGAGACCGTGTCCGGATTCAAGGTCGAGTCGGGCTTCCCGGACGCGGCGACCTCCGTGCTCCTGGGGGACATCACCGCGCTGCCGTTCGAGGAGTCGCTGCCCGGCGAGGAGATCGTGAAGTTCCTGGCCCGCGAGAAGGACATCTCGCCGGATGAGTTCCTGGCCGCCGTAAGGCCCGCCGTCGCACACCTCGTATCCACCACGCACTCGGCCCCCACCGTCGCGCTCCTCGAGATGGCCGTCCTGGACGTCAACAAGTCTGTCGCGCTCGCGCGCTACGCCGCGGAGCGCGGAATCGATGCCGCGGACGTCGTCGCCTTCGGTGACATGCCCAACGACGTCCAGATGCTCGACTGGGCGGGCCAGGGGTATGCCATGGCCTCCGGCCACGCGGATGCCCTCGCCGCCGCGAACCTCGTGGCGCCACCGTTCGACGAGGACGGCGTGGCGCAGGTGCTGGAGGAACAGCTTGCGGCGCTCCGCACGGCCTGACCCCGCCCTGTATCCTTACCTCGACAACTCGGCCGGATCACCGGCCCGGGCGCGGCCCATTGCGCTCTCCCACCGGGGCTTCGCGCCCGACGGCGGCGAGAACACGATGGGTGCCTTCGAACGCGCGGTGGCGCTCGGCTTCCGCTACCTCGAGATCGACGTCCGTGCATCGTCCGACGGCGTGGTGATGGTCTTCCACGACGAGGTTCTCGACCGCGTCACGGACGCCGTCGGGCCAATCACGGAACGGACGGCACGTGAACTGGGCGCACTGCCCGTCGGCGAGCACAATAGTATCCCGACCCTGGAAGCCGTGCTGACGCGATGGCCGGAGCTGCGACTGAACATCGACGTCAAGAGCGACGACTGCGTGTGCCCCTTCGCCGACCTGGTCAATCGTCTCGATGCCCACGACCGAGTCCTCGTGGCCTCCTTCTCCGACCGTCGCAGGCGCGCGGTGCTTCGCTTGCTGGACCATCCGACGGCGTCGTCCGCCGGCATCGCCGCCACTGCCGCGCTGAAGCTCCTCGCACCCCTCGGACTGGCGACGCTGGTAGCCCGCATCGCCCGTGTTCAGGCTTTACAGGTGCCGGAGACGCATCGCGGCGTCCGCGTCGTGACCGCCGGCTTCATCCGGCGCTGCCGGGCTGCGGGCGTGCAGGTCCACGTCTGGACCATCAACGAGCGGGCGGAGATGGACCGGCT
>JAABUN010002486.1_pt1 | contig 32607 bp, 23 predicted proteins | sample 5559311 | NCBI WGS metagenome assembly JAABUN01 (sample SAMN10711877, study PRJNA513370) | rock metagenome | isolation source: Antarctica rocks | place: Antarctica: Victoria Land, Siegfried Peak sud | reverse complement strand
GATCGCCACGGGAGCATCTCACTTTTGTAATGAGTACAAATACTCAAACGCAAAATTAAGCTTTTTCATGTATTAGTCAGAAATAAATCTGGCTTCGGAATCTCAATTTGAAGATCCTATTTTTGCTAAAAGCCCTGATATGCAAGATTTATTGCAATAAGTATTTATACTTATTGCAAAGGTGAGATGCTCCCGATCGCCACCGACTCGGTTAAGTAATTCTTGCGATCAAAATAAAATTGCCCCTGTCACTGATTACTCAAAACCCTTGTAACTTAAGAGTTTTGGCTTAAGGGTGTCTCAGAAAAAACCATATTCACAAGCATCAGGGGAGAAATCCACAGAACGGTTAGCGAACAAAACGACTATACAGCAAGCATTTTATCCTTAACCTGGTTTATGGTTCCAATGCTACTTGCACCCCTATTAGGACTTACTCCCTGTACAAATAGGTTTCTGTATACGTCAACGATACCACGTCCTTACAAACGGTCGAAACCCGTTGAGGCTCAGTTATACTTGTTCTGCTGCTGAATTTGGTTGGGAGGCAGTGATTGTTTGAAAGCAAGTGTTAAGGAGAATAATAGGTGGATAAAGTAAATCTAGAATCAAAGCTTTCTCAGTTCACTGAACAGTGGTCACCGAAAACAGTTACCCAATTTAACCACCACGATATTATGGTCGTGAAAGCGAAAGGTGAGTTTGTGTGGCACAAGCATGACGATACAGATGATTTTTTCTTAGTAATCAAAGGTCGTTTAACAATTCAACTTCGGGAGCGTGATATTTACCTTGAACCTGGTGAACTCTTTGTCGTTCCAAAAGGTGTTGAGCATCGGACAATTGCAGAAGATGAAGTACATCTTCTACTTATTGAGCCAGTAGGTACACCGAATACTGGCGATGAAAGTACGGCAGCAGTTAGACAAGTCATTTGAGCAGTCGTTTTAATTTTTGCCTAGCAACCGCATATACAGGACAGATTGGACAATGCTTAATTAATTTTCGTAGATTTTGCATCAACTAAGAGAAGTGCTTGAAAACTGTTCGCAGCTTTTAATTAGGCATGGGCAAGCCTGCGCGTTAGTTAGAGAAATAAACCCATTTTGGCGAGATAAGGCTCATTGTATGAATGTTTCGCTGTAAAGTGAAACTTAATTAGATGCAGTTAGTGATGCGAAAGGGACTGTCAGATGAATAGTGCTAAAGAACACTACGATCAGCACCTTGGTGCTATTTATAGCTGGATGGCTGGGGATGAAAACGCAGCTTTAGAGCGAAATCGCAGCTTCTTTCGCCAGGTGGCACTTGATGTAGCTTCAAAAGGTTTGGCAATTGATTTAGGCTGCGGTACAGGATTTCAGTCCATTCCATTAGCGGAATTTGGTTATTCGGTCGTTGCTATAGATTCTTGCGCCGTGTTGCTATCCCAGTTGCGTGAACGTGCTACTATCCTTCCGATTCGGACAATTCACGATGATATGTTGAACTTTACTAGATACATCAGCGACCAAGCGCAGTTGGTTACTTGCATGGGTGACACCCTAACCCATCTCGATTCGCTTGATGCTGTCTACAATTTAATGTCAGAGGTGGGTCGAAAGCTGGTCGAGGGAGGAATGCTAGTTTTGACTTTCCGTGATTATGTTTCAGTGGAACTTCGTGGACACCAGCGTTTTATTCCTGTACGAAGCGATGACACCAAAATCTTGACTTGCTTTCTTGAGTATAATCAGGAATTTGTGGAAGTGTATGACTTGCTGCACCACAAGGTAGGGACACAATGGGTACTTAGTGCTAGTTCCTACCGAAAGTTACGACTAGACAAGAATTGGCTGATTAAACAGATGAGCGAGTTAGGTCTGACCATTGTTCGGGATACATTTGATAGTGGGATGGTAAGCATTGTTGCTAAGAAGATTGACAGCGCCTAACTTCTTTTTTTATCTCCTATGTTCGTCCACGTCGCGATTGCGAACGATAGTCACTACAACTTATCTGATTGTAATTATCAATATCCTGTTGCATTGCGTTCAAAGCACTCTCTGATAAAGGGTTCGGCATTTTGGGATGGTGCAGTGAGATCGCAACTTCGGCAATACGTTTGAGATAAGCCTCAGAATAGCCAGATGAGCGCGCTGCCTGATGCCACTGCCAAAGGTCGCTAGAAAGTTGCTTGTAAGCGGCGAAATCCTGCTGCATAGCGACTGACGCTTCCACTGGTAGCGGTTGACCAGAATCAACAACTGCTACAATTCGGCTGACATAAGCATCGCTCTTACCGATAGCCTGAGCAACAAGCTTCCACTGTGACGAATCTAGTTTTGATGCTACGTCTTTTAATTGCTCGTTCCAGTCTTTGCCATAAGTCGGCGTTGCTCTGGTCACAGAACTAATTTCCATAGCTAACTGCCATGCCATTTCTTCTCCAGCGCGATCGCAGTCGTGAGCAGCAATAATTTGAATCCCTGCCCCCTGGTGCAATTGCAGAAACTTAATTGGTAAGGCTCCCGCACCGTCAGTGGCGATAAACCTAGTTGCTCCGCCTTGAGTTGCGATCGCCGCAGCAGAGATAGCATCAATGGAGGATTCAACCAAGACAATCCGCTTTAGCAATCCCTCACCCTGGACAAACGAGAACCATCCTGCGTCGCGGCGACTACCTGTAGCTAATCCTTTAAAGGAACTACTATCGTATGTACCCCGTAAACTCGCTCCAGTAATATTATCCTCAGCGTCCTGGCGAACAAATACAGCATTTTGTTTGCGGTCGGCGTAGACTTTACCCTGGTTATGTAGTGCATCAACTAACGCTGTGGGTAGTTGGCGTTTTTCAATTAGGTATTGACGCACAGCTAACCATTTTGATTCGTCTGGTATAGGTGATTGGAATGGTTGCCGCTCTTTTGCTTTTGGCTCATGCGATCTCACGGGGGCTAATGGTAGTTTGCTCATGCCATCAGCTAACCATTGCAGCGCCTCTTTGAAGTCACTCCCCTGGACGTGCATGACTAAATCGATTGCGCCATATCCACCCTTGAGGTTCAAGTGGTCGTAGAACTTTTGGTCATTGATACTAACGATCTGACCTTCATCCCACCATTTATGCTTGTCATGTTTATCTAATACCAGTCCTAAACGATTAGCAATTTCATCGAGAGGAATTTCACGTAATTGCTGGGCGAGAGTCGCTACAGTTTCTTTTTTGTAGGCTGTAATGACAGGATTTAGCTTTTTAATGACTTCGGTATTGTTAGCCGTTTGGAGCATACTTAAGTTCTCCTTAATCTGTTTAAAAGCCTGAGTAATTGGCACTGATTCGACAACCGACTGGTCAACACACTCCACCAAAGACTCCACAGCATCAGTAACTAACTGTTGTTTGTACCGAGCAAATGTCGCTTTGGTTTGTTCTAGGTGGCTGGAGATAATAAAATTAAGCCCGTTCAAAGCTTGGGTAGAATGCGATCGCTCGGACTGTAAGTCAGTAGTCAACTTTTCTATAACTGCGGGAATAACCTGCAAATTAGTTATAGCTTCATGTGCGACATAACTTGACAATGCCCGGATTGCCTGCTCGTTGGTTTTCTGCTCTAGCCTTGCAGCTATTGCCTTAAGCTCCGCTAAATAACTGGAAATTACTGAGTCAAGCTGCTCAATTAAATTAGCTCCTAAAGCTTGTTGCTGCCCTAACTGCTGGGTCAAATCAGTCAAGGGTTGAGTGATAGCTGAGTCGATAGCCGATTGTTCAGTGTGGTTAGCGATCGCACTTTGAGTTTGATTGACTACTTTTTGCCTTGTGTGGAATGAGATCGCCTCCTCTATCGCACTTGCTAATTGCTCTATCGTCGAAGTCAACCCTTGGTTCTGAAGTCCTGCAAGTTGTTGGGTTAAAGGGATAACGCTTTGAGCTATCGAAGCATCTTCAATAATCTGTACTTTCACAAAATCATCGATTGCCTCAATTGCTTGGCTGTAAGCTTGCTGCTCAATACTTGAATTGGGGTCTTGATTCAATTGCTCAATCAAGCTAGGCAGGACTGCATCGAGCTTTCGTATTACTTCATTTAAACCTTGAGGCTGGTAGTTCTTAAGGTTTTGGATTAAAGTTTGTAAGTCCTGCGGGGTTGCTGTTGATTGGATGGCTTCTATTTCAAGGTAATTAGTGATCGCGTTAAGTGCAGTGTCAGCGGTAATCTCATTTACGAGTTGTCTTGTTGTTCGTTCGTTATCTCCACCGTGCCGTTCAATACTTTCATCACTTGCTGCATAGTTAGTAACTCTTGAATCTTGTCGGTCAAGGACTCCTGAGAGGAACGCTGTTCCCTGACCTCGAAGCCAACCAATTGCAAGGCTTCGGTTAAGCTCTGCAATGTTGGCTCCAAGTTGCTCGACTTCTTGGAGTTCAAGGTATTGGCTAATTGCTGCAAGAAGCTCAATTGACTCACTTTCAATTCGTTCAGGTTCTCGGTCTGAACAATCTCCAGGCGTAGGATTTGTTCGCTCAACTGCTTGTTGCTGCTCTCTAGTTGCTCGATTTTCGTAGTCAACTGGTTGTTGCTTTTCTCCAATTGTCCGATTTTCTTGGTCAACGGCGTTATGGAGTTGATTATTGTCTTGATGTCGGTCATTTGTATATTCCGGGCTAAGTTGTCGTTGTTCGATGTCGTCATAAATTTGCTCCTGTGATTGGTTTAAGTTTTGGGTGTTGATGGGTGGCTGACCCAAGGATGATTCTTTTAGCCTTTCTCTCCTTTGGGCTATAGTTAATTTCTGAGGTGGGGAGACTTCTATCCGCCCTTTGTGCTTATTTTGCTCCCGCCATTGCTTTAACGGTAATGCTGCGGACAACTGCTGCTCAAAAGCAAGGGGGCTACGAGCAACAATCAAGTCATCCACACCCTTCTCTGGTCCCAACAGAGTTACCACACTGACCTTTGCTCCTTGCTGGCGTAACAAGCTACCAGTACGAGAAATGGCAATATCAATATTGCGCTTCGTGTCTGGTCGCGTCTCAAAGTCAAAGCAGAAAGTAATCTCACGTCCCAATGTGGCAAAAGTTGCTAATTCCTCATGCAGATGAGCTTTAATAGGATTGCCTTGCTCATCTTTACTACGGTAGCCCGCATAAATTCCCGGTAGCCCGATAGCAGCATGACCTTGACTGAGTAGACTAGCAGCTTTCTTGGCTCCTTCAGTCATAATTACAGGCAAGTTATACTTCCACACGCAATACCAAAAACCGCGCGTTCTTTCCTCTTGGGATGGTTCGATATCTGCCTTTTTGTAAATCCGTTCGGCAATATTATCGGGTACTTTTAAGAGAAAAATACCCAGGTCAGTTTTAGGAGGATGCTCGTACTTAATCTTCTTACCAGGCTTATCGGGATTGGCTCTTGGCTCGTTGGGTTTGTAGCAGCCCCAAATTTTCTCTTGGGGTTTAGTTTGTAATTCTAAACTGGGAAAAGATACTGCATTTACCCCAGAATCGCACCACCAACCACCAGATTCGATGTGGGTGTATCTCTTGAGCATTCCAGTAGTTAGTTGCCCAGTATTAGTACGCTCCAACTTATCCGAGTACATCAAGTATTCCCAAGCCTGGTGTTCCTGCTCAATACTGCCCATTTGCAAGCTACGGAAATTAAGAGCGGCGATGTCTGGGTGAATGGCACTGCTTTCTACTAGCTCCTGCCAATGCTTCTCCTCAATATGGGGTGGACTAGAGTAATCGCAAATCGGTGTCCAAAACACCTCTAACTGTTTTGGCGGTTCTTTCTTATGGACTGGGCGTACTTTACTATGCCCTCTAGACTGTTTTATTGGTTCTTCAATTGAGGTTCGGGGTTTCTCATATCTCAATTCTGGTTTTTCACCTAAATCCGCCGATACTTCCACGTTCTGCTTAACCGCTACTACTGGCTCTGCTGCCACCATTCCTTTAGCCTGGGGCTGCAATAGTTCCAGCACTGTTTCTTGTGCCTTGCTTTCTTGTGATTGTTCTAGCAGAAACTCGACGTTTTCGGCATAAATCTTTAGGTCGTATTTAGCACGACTGATAGCAACATAGACGCTTTCCTGGCTTACTGTTAGGTCAACCGTTGATGAAACCATTACCCGATTTGCTGTTTTCCCTTGGGATGAATAGGTAGTTGCGACTAGGGCATGGTCCAAATGCAAGGGCCCGTAAAGATCGATAGTATTAGTTTTGCCATTCTCCAACTCAATTGTTGCTGTTTGTCCATCAATGCCAATTACCGTAAACCCTTGTCCGTTGCGGCGACCTAGTTCCTTGTCGTTGCGAGTCCAACGCAAGACTTCTCCTACAGCGATATCGATAGTCTCTTGCTGGTAAAGGGTCTTGCGAAACTTCATCGGGTCAACAACTAGCTGATTCCCTGCCAAGTCTTGTAGGTGGAGTTTATCACCTGCAATTGCTTCAACTGTATAGGGTTGAGACTTATGCAACCCTAATTTCTTGTATTCGCGGATAGGAACAACGACATCGCCAACATTGTAGTTATGCGTATAGCGAGTCTGTACTGCTGTTAAGGTTTGCCTAGCTCTTAGTTGAGTAACTTCAACTCCATAGCCTAGCGTTCCTTCTTCCTTAAGCGCAGTACGAATTTGCTGTGTAATTGCCGAACGTTCCTTATGCGTCCCTGCAACGATGAGTGTCTGCTGGCGTTCCTTGGGTAACAGTTTGATGTAGTCGGCGGCGATTTTGGCTATTCGTTCAGTAGCATCGGCTATTTCTTCAATGCGCTCTAACTTCTGAAGATGAGAGATCGCTTCCCTCGGTTGACCTGCGGCTGCTAATCCAACAGCTTTCTGCAAGTCTGGCGGTTTTTGCCGCAATGACTCGTCCAGGTAAGCCGTAGCAATTCCCGCGCTTTGCAGACTCCTAAAAGGATTTCCTGCCTCAATTGCCGATAGCTGGCGCGTGTCACCAACTAAGATTACCCGCGCCCCCTCCTCGGTTGCTCTTTGTAACAAGGAGTGAGCATTGTTAGCACTTAGCAATCCCGCTTCGTCTACAATCCAGATTTGATTTGATTTGATTTGTGCTTCTTGCTTAGAAACGAGCAGACGGGCAACAGTATTAGCTTCAATTCCTAATTCTTCGCCTAACACCTTTGCTGCTTGGGCGCTAGGAGCAAAGCCTTTGATGGTGTATCCTGGCGCAATGTCCTGTAAAGCTGTAGCAATCTGCTTTACCTCGTTAAGAGCATAGGTCTTTCCTGCACCTGCTACTCCTTGCCACGCAATAAATTGGTCGCAAGTTGTCGCTGTTAGCGCGATCGCATTATGCTGTCCCAAAGTTAGTTTCTTCCCATCCAGGTAACTTTCTATAGCTTCTAGGTCAGCAATCGGGCTAACCCGTTTTTTACCCTGCTGCATCAGCTTAATTGTGGCAATTTCCCTAGAAAGTGCTGCTTGAGTTGTGTAGCGTCCATCGAAGGTTTTGATTAATTCGGGATGTTGGGCGATCGCTTTCTCTAATTGATGAATGCTGAATGGCTTAACTTCGGCGGTGACAAACTTTTCAATATCTTCGCTCTTAAAAGCGACTTGGCGTTCGCTGCAATGCTCGATGCCTACACTCACTGCTGATTGGATAGCTTTATCTATTGCTTCATTTGAAACCGATTCAACAACTTTTTGGGGGACGGGGTGGTTAATACTGTATAAATCTGCTTCCTCATGCCAGTAGGGTAGTTTTTCATCGCGTCCAATCTCGTGATTTTTCTTTGCCCTCGTCTTGCGCCACGCCCATATCTTGTTTTCTGTGGTTAGCTCTGCACCCATCTCTATTAGCTTGCCCTTTATTTGTTCATGCCGTTTAGAGAAGCCCTCAATCTGTTCTCTGGTATAGCCTTTAATCTCAAATAATTCTTTGGGATGGAGTTCAATCTCATAACCTAACTTGCGACACTCAATAGCCAACTCGTTACGGTAGATTTGTCCCAATAGTATTTTATTTTGATAAAAAGCTTTATTGCTGATAGTGCGCCATTTACCATCTGGTCCTTGGGTGCAGTTCATAATCAGGCAGTGAGTATGCAAGTGAGGGTCTAGCTCTCGGCTCGTATCGTGATGCCACTTTGCCACAATCAAATTACCTGTTTGGACTACTTGCCCATTAATCCGCGTCTGGGCGTAACGCGACTCAATTAGATCGATAGTTCTTGTGACAGCTATGCGATGTGCTTCTTCTAGTCTCGTATCTCCACCAACTAAGCAAGCGATACTTACGCTCTTGGGAGCCGAGAAAGTTAAATCTGTACCAGCACGTTCTTTTTTGCCATTATGATTCTGTTTCTGCCGCAGTTGTGTTTTACCATCAGGACTTAGACCATTGACGATGTTCTCATAGATATCCAAGTCTACAATTGCACCAGACAACTGATATTTGGATGCACCTTGTCCCTGCCACTGCGAGTTAACTTCAGCATCTTGTTGACTGTAGTAGTTCTCTTTTTTGTAGTAGTTCTTTGCCTGGGTTGTATTCGTGTTGGCGAGAGTTAACATTCTTCATCCCCTTGCTGGAGTTCTGCATCGTGTTGGGACAACAAACTTAGAATTCGACTAACTGCACGGCGATATGCTTTTTTTAGGCGAGTATCTTTAACTAGCAAAACAAAAAGATTCAGATTTTTGGCATCGGTGATTATTAAATCCACGCTATCTTTTTCGTCAAGCTTATTTTCAGTCATTAAAAAACTTCCCCAACTTGAATAACTAAGTTGCTGGTCTTTCAAAAAATTAAAATAGTAAACTTTGCTGCGAAACGAACTACTTTCAATAAAAGTAGAAGTTTAGTAATTAAGGTCGCACAAAGCTGATACTAAAAATATAGCTTATAATCTGTTTATTGCAACTATTTGAATTGTATTTTTGCACCTTTTGGTGCGTCGGGTGCGGTCGCAAGTGCGACTACTATTTTCTGGAGGGGTTTGGGGAGGTTGCCTCCCCATCGCTAATCGGTAGAAAGCGGCAATAGTCGGCATAAGTCGTCAATATTCGCCGACTACCTAGCTATTTTTGGTACTTATTGATTAGTGCAGTCAATAAGTAAAAATCGAGTCGGCATAAGTCGGTAAAAGTTGTTTATTTCGGTAAATAAAATGTTTCAAAATGGTTTGCTTTTTCTTCGATAAGTGCTAAGTTAAATTTGAACTGCCGCAAGTCGGTATGAATCGGTAAAAGTTGTTTAATAACGTCAACAACTCCGAGAAGTCGCCAAACAGTGTTAGCACAGTAAAATCAGAAATTATTGAGAATTGCTGCGAATGTAAATTCGCAAAAAACTTTGTGTTGGCATTGAAATAAAGAGGAATAAATGCCTGAGCTTAAAACAATGGAAAGGCAAATCGTTTTAGTTTTAACTTTAGATCCTGGGTCATCGCTGACAAAGATCGTGTATCAGATTGTTTACAATTCTTGGGAACAATCCGAGCCAAAGATTTTGTTGATGGAACCCCAGGTAATAGAAGTAAGCCAAGAGTTGATTGAGGCATACGAGGCGCAAAGGTTGACCAGCGCCGACCCAGAGAACGAGGCTTGGATAGAGTGTGAGGGGGAATTTTATGCGGTGGGGTTCTTAGCCCAGAAACAATTTTACGCTCATGCCGGACTTAACGAGTTGAAGTACGAACGGGCAGTATTAAAGTTAATGGCAGCAATAGGAGCGATCGCAGAGCGTGAGGGTTTGTCAGACTCTTTTTCTGTCGCGTTGGCTTCGTTACTGCCTTACAAAGAATGGCGGGACTGCGAAAAGTTTGAGCGCTCGGCTACCAACACTTTATCTAACTTCTGCTTTCGTGGCAAAGCATTCTCCTTACCTTTACAAGTATTTGAATGCAAGCCGGAAGGTGCGGGGTTAGTGTTGACAAGAGGTAGAAAGTTAGGGTTAGCAACCAAAGAGCGGGTAATCTTAGTGCTGATGATGGGCTACCGAGATGTGTCGTTTCTACTATTTGAGCGTGGCAAGATTGTTGATGGTGGCACGTCACCAAAACATTACGGGTTAGTGTTGTTGGTTGAGAGGGTACAACAACGTACCTCTGGGCAGGATAGCGAACCATTACTTCGAGCAATCCATCGTGCGGCTATGGTTAAAAAGCCAGGTAAGGACAAACAAAAGCTGTTTCAAGAGCTAGTGCGGAGTAAAAAGCCACAACATCAAGCTGAAGAAATTGCTCAAATTATGGAAGCGGTGAGAATTTCCCGCCTTGAGTATTGGAGCATTCTGTCTGGATGGCTAAAGAGTATAATTCCCACAGGTGTTGATGAAGTAGTTATCGGTGGCGGAACGGCGGAGTGTTTCCGCAGCGAGCTTAAGTCTCACTTTGCGGCTATTGATATTTCCTGGGCAGCAGAATTAGAGGAGGATGTGAGATTAGCGTTCAACCTCTCACCAGAAAAAGATACTTTGTGTTTGCGACTAGCAGACGTTTATGGCTTATCTCGTTCTCTCATTAAAAAAATAGAAGGCGGTGTTGGTCTTGTCAGAAAAATTTGAGATCCGTTTTAGCGTTCAGGCGGAACCCGGTAGCCCAGAATTTGAATTGCTGCGCTATTTAAAAAATTCCGGTCAGACGCTCTACCCACTTAGAGATATGGCAATGACTGCGCTGATGAGTCATTGGCTACCACTGGTTTATAGAGATAGCAAAAAAGCAACACCACAAAAACTACACCAAGTCATTCGTGATTGTAGTAACCGACTGATGTTGCAACTACAGTATTTTCAAGAAATGGATGAGTTGGTAGCACCCATTCACAATCAATTAGAGGTTTCCACTCCGCCCGTTCAGCAAGGCAAGCAGAAATTGCCATCCGTTCAGCCTCATCCGATTGCAGTTAAAGAGCCGGAATACGATCCTGATGAACTGTTTGATAATTAGCAAGAGAATATAGTCATGTCAAAAAGCTCAGAAACCGACTCAACGCCAATATCTGCCGAGATGTCTTCTTTTGATAATATTTGTGAATTTCTTGAAAGACCTGATATGGATCTTCTTGGCGGTTACATTTTATCTACACGTAGGACACGCCCTATTTTCTCTTTTGCATTTAGGACACCACGCGCTAGTGAGTCAATTCTTTTATTTAGTTCAACCCGTTCAGCTAGAGAGGCGGCTTATATGCTCCGCAGTAATTGGGACAGTGTAAATGCTGTCACTGTTAATGAACCAGATCCTATAGCAGTACACAATGTTCTGGAGTTGCTGAAATTAGAATTAGGACTTGAAGAAGTTGAGTGTTGTCAAAACGGAGAGTATTGTTTCCTCCCCAACAAGGAGCAAACAAATGGAGCTACCTCGCCAGACGACAGTAAAGCAGTATTAATCATGGAGTTAATAATGCAAGGACTGGAGGGTTTACCGCCTATGAGACTGGAATTGCCAAACCTTCACAAAGTTAAAATTTTTGCTCCTCAGTTTCGCTTGAATCTACTGCAATAGTTCAATTATTAGAAGGAATCATCATGTACCAGAAACACGAACTTACTACCAATCTCTCCTCTGAAGACATTTCCGATAGTCTCAAAGCTTGCGGTTTAGCTGAGAAAGATGAATACATGGAGGATGAAGCCGACCGCTTCCGTGAATGCCGGGAGTTAATTGAGAAAGGCAAAACTTATAAACAAGCAACAGCACATTTTCGTAGGCTTGATAAGTTGAAGCAGACAGGGGATACAACGAGCGCTCCATCTTTAGAGCTTTCAGAATTATTAGCAATGGCTTCTGAGCAAGTAGGCGATCGCATTTCTCTGATTGAAGCGGGAAAAATCTTGGCAGCCTGCGACTTAGCGGACAAAGAGCAATATACAAGTGCTGAATGCGAAGTTTTTGTAGAAGCGTGTACTTTAATCAAACAGCAAGGCAAGACTTATGAGGAGGTAGCAGAGCAGTTTGGGCTGGCTCCTCATGGCAAGTCTAACGCTCATAGTATTTTGCTTGATGAAGTCAGACAATTGCTCAGTCAACCTGCTTTTAGTCAAGCAGAACAAATCCGTGAAGCATTGCCCCAGATGGCAGTCGAACAACTTGAGGAAATCAAAGCATTGTTCTGGCAGATGACGGCTCAAAGATTACGCCAGTATGTAGATTCTGGGCAACTAGAAGCAGAAATCCGCCAAGCATCTAAGAGCGTATTGGCAACTTCTTCGGGAAACTCTCTGGGGCTGTTGGGGTCAAGCAGCAGCCCGAATCAGAAGCGTTTGCCTGGTTAATTGATGAGTGCATTCAACAACGTATTACTGTTATTTCCACAACAGATCGACAGCTAATCGAGTTAAATAACTACAAGTTACGGGAACGCGCCAAAGCGATCGCCCACAACCAACGTTTGGACAAAGCACGAATGGAGCGGTGGCAAATGTGGCTAAAGTGGACGTTTGGCACTTTGCATAGGGCATCTAACCGGACTACTTTCTACTATTTAGTCTGGACTCCACTGGTAATCTTCTATTGCGCGATCGCATTTATGGGGATGCCGACTGCGGTTCTTTGTCCCAAGGCAAATGGTGTCTGCCACAATCTTAGAGTGATGGCGCTGGAGACGAAGAAGACTGTGCTGTTGCCGCAAGTGTGGTGGGATAAGTTGACGGGGAGGTAGTAGTGGAGATTTTGGGGTTCCTGTTTGGGCTTGGTTGCCTGGTTGTCATTATATGGGCAATCGCAATACTTGGCGGTTTAGCTTTTGGTCGCAAGCGTCGGCAACAAAACCGACTTCCTCAGCAGCCATCGCTTGCGCCCCCAGAAATTTAAGAGCGCAACTCGTCGCAGCCTACTATTACCGCACCCCTACACCAGCAATTCCACGCCGTAGAGTAGTTGCACTAAGGCAGCTGCCAAATTCAACGAGGGTTCGGGTCGGCATCAGCACTACATTCGACTTGCCCCCTTGTTCTGGAGCAGCCGTAATGCTATCTAATCAAATCCCATTGTAAGCGTAACAAAAAAGGTTGTTTTTAAGTTTCTATGCTATAGTGCGCCTATCAATAAAGATTTAATGATTTGGAGAAATATAAACAGCGCCTAATGCTTTTAAGGTAGATTTTTGAGTCTCATTTATACCGAGTACACCAGTAATATTCATGCCTTCGTAAGGTCTATCACTGCTTAGGGTTTTGATACATTTTTCGGTTTCAATATCCCAAAATGCGATCGTGCGATCGTCGCTGCTACTAACAACAGCTAAACCCGTATCAAGGTAAGTAAAACCAACGGCGAGTACCCACCTTGAATGATGAAAAACTTTTAATTGCTTACCCGTCGCGACATCCCAAAGTCTCACAGTATGGTCTAAGCTACCACTAGCGAGAATTTGATTATCAGGGCTAAATGTGATTGCGACAACCCAACTGCTATGTCCTTGCAAAACATTCAGGCATTGACCAGTTTTACTATCCCAAAGTCTTACTGTATAGTCTGCGCTAGAACTAGCAAGGATAGAACCATCGCCACTAAAAGCAGTACGCCATACCCAATTTGTATGTCCTTGTAAAACTTTTAGGCATTGCCCATTATCAATATCCCATAGCTTTACTAAATTATCTGCGCCACTACTGGCTAAAATATTTCCTTGGGGGTTGTAGGTAGCAGAAAGTGTCAAAGTATCGTGAGATTGTAGGATTTTCAGGCATTTACCGCTATTAATATCCCAAAATCTTACAGTTTGGTCTAGGCTGGCAGTAGCTAAGGTATTACCTTGAGGGTTGTAATTAACTGATACCACCCAGTTATTATGACCTACAAAAGTTTTTATACACCTACCATCGGCAACATCCCAAAGTTTTACTGTCTTGTCGGCGCTGCTACTAGCTAAAGTATCACCTTGGGGACTATAGGCAACCGAGCGCACTAAATCAGTATGACCTTTAAAGACTTTCAAGCATTTATTATCGGATATCCGCCAAAGCCTGACAATTTGGTCTGCACCGCCACTAACTAAAGTTTGTCCGTCAAAGCTTAATGCGATCACCCAAACGCCGCTACTATAGCCTTGAAATGTTTTTAAACACTTACCACTGGAAACATCCCATAGTTTTAAGGTTTGATCTTCATGGCTGGCAATTAAAGTTTTGCTATCGGGACTGAAAACTATAGTTCGAGTTCCGCTATGAGAATGCAGCGTTTTTAGCAACTGACTCGTGTGGATATCCCATAACTTGATAGTTTTATCCCTACTACCAATTGCTAGTTTATTATCGTTACTTAGGGCAACCGCAGACCACCAGATCCAATCATTTTGCCCTCCTGGTAGCGTTTTTTCACAATTTCCTGTCTCAACGTTCCATAGTTTAATTGTTTGGTCTTCACTGGCGCTAATTAGCGTTTGACTATCGGCGGTAAAAGTCACAAATCCTACCTTATCTTGATGTCCTTCCAAGGTTTTAAGGCATTGACCAGTATTGACATTCCATAGTCTGATTGTTGTATCTATGCTACCACTTGCTATAGTTTGACCATCAGGACTGTAGGATATGTAACATACCCAACCTGTGTGTCCTTGCAAGGTTTGGTAACACTCACCCGTGCTTACATCCCAGATTTTTATCGTTATATCTTCGCCGCCACTAGCTAAGAAATTTCCTTGAGGACTAAAAGCAACATATAGTACCCAACCTGCGTGTCCTGATAAGATTTTGCCACATTCCCCTGTGCTTACATTCCACAGTTTGATAATTTGGTCATCGCTACCACTGGTAAGGGTTTTACCGTCGGGACTAAAGGTAAGAGAACGAATCCAACCCTTATGTGCTTCCCAGTTTAACAACTGTTGTCCGTCCGCAATTCGCCACAAACGAATATTACTGTAGCTATCTGCAGTAGCTAAAAGTCCATCGCGGCTAACTGCCATAGCAAATATATAGCCAATATTGTCTGTAAAAGTAGACTTGGCTAAATCTGAGTAAGAAAAGTCAACTTTGTGTAAGTTTATTCCTTTTAAATCTGCTTGCCAAATAGTGAGACGAGAGAAATCATAATTGCTCAAATTGATTTGAAGTTGGCACAGCAAATTTAGGGTATTTCCCCCTGCATAGCCTGTTTCTTGTGGCAACTTTCCTTGTAAACTTGCCACAATTTGCGTTAAGCGCTCGCTAATTGCCTTTGGACTACCAAACACTTGTAATAATCGACTAATTATCGGCTTAAGTATAATTTGAATTTGAATATTTTGAATATAATCCTTGACTTGGGCTTTAATTAGGGCGTGACTTTTATAAATAAAAATTGTTTTAGTTTCAATTTCTTGGCATACTTGAGTAATTAAATAATTACTTGCATACTCCATGAGTACAGGTTGTAGCGTAAATAAAGCCGCACCTTCTTCAATTAGTGATCGCCTTGCCAAAGATTCCATTGCCGTTATTAATTGAGCGGTTCCTATTGGGGATAAAATATCTACTTGTAACTGAGAAAACGCTATAGGTTCACGGTTAATTGCCAGCCAAAACATTAGTTCTTTTTCTAAACTCGATAAGCGATTAAACTGCCGATCTAATAGGTCTTGAATATCACCAAAAACTATTGTACTTTGAGCTAAAAAGCTATGAATATCACCAGTAAATAACTCATTAATGGTTGTAGCTATAATTTTTAAAGCTAAAGGATTACCTGCATAAGATTGAATTAATTTTTCCCAATCAGATTCTGAGCCAATAAAATCACCTTTAGCTCTAAAGACTTCTCTCGCATCTTGGATATTTAAGCCAGATAAATGCAGAGAGCGAACTGGAAAATTTTTACCCTCAAGACTAGCGACTTCTTTAGGTTTTTCTCTACTTGTTACTAACAAACAACTATGATGACTTACTTCTCCAATTCGCTTAAATAATTTGCCATAATTTTCATATCCATCAAGATAATGTCCAGCTTGACAGCTATTTAGTTCTGTATTTGCACTACACAAAATACTTTCTACATTATCAAATACAATTAAGCATCGGTGTTTGTTTAGATAACTTAGTAACAAGGAAACTTTTGTGTCAAAATCTTCAACCAAGTTTATTTCTTGATAGCTAGACAGAAAGTGAATTAAGCTTGTTAAGATAGAATTAAGACTAGGAGCGTTATGAAGCGATTTCCAAATAATAAAATCAAATTTATGTTGCAACTGCTCGGCTATTTTTACTGATAAAGCTGTTTTACCCGTACCGCCAATACCTAAAATGGTGATTAATTTACAGCGATCTTCTTCAATCCAGTGTGCCAAGATAGCTAATTCCGTAAAGCGTCCATAAAAAATAGAAATATCAATAGCCTCTCCCCAGTCTTGATGAAATGTAGTTGCTACCTCCATACTTAAAGGCTGGAAGTCAGATCCTTCTCCTAAACTTGCAGAGATTAAAGAGGAGGAAGGCGATCGCCCCTGGTGTAACTGCCATTTTTTCAAAGCTGAACGAAAGTTATTTTTAGTTATTTTTTCTCCCAAAGCTTCAGAAAGCAATTTCCAGAGTCGGAAGCCAGCTAACTTAATATATTCAGCATCGTAACCTGAGATTTCGGCAATTTCTGGATAACTTTTCTGCGCCCAAGCACAGCGAAAAATTGTTTCCTGTAAATCATTTAAAGACTTTTTACCTAAAATATCTGTAACAGTAATTAAAGCTTCTTCAACGTTCATAGTTTCTAAAAGTAGATAAATAGTATTTTTACAATCAGTTAATAACTATCGATAACTTGTTATTTTCTTTAACAAACAAAACTGATAACTTTTAATTACTGTCAAGTTTAATTAACTTATTTAATCTTGAGTTAATGGTTGATTGATTAAATACAACAACCTAATTGTAAACATAACGCAATCATTCAAATCATGACTACAAGCTTACAAAGACGCTCAAGCGCCAGCAATATATGGGAGCGCTTTTGTCAATGGGTAACAAGCACAGAAAATCGGCTTTATGTCGGCTGGTTTGGTGTGCTAATGGTTCCAACTTTACTAGCTGCTACCACTTGCTTCATCATTGCATTTATAGCTGCTCCACCCGTTGATATTGATGGTATCCGCGAACCCGTCGCTGGTTCGATAATTTACGGCAACAACATTATTACTGGTGCAGTTGTACCTTCTTCAAATGCGATCGGATTGCACTTTTACCCTATTTGGGAGGCGGCATCTTTAGATGAATGGCTCTACAATGGCGGTCCTTACCAATTAGTAATTTTCCACTTTCTCATCGGCATATTTTGCTATATGGGGCGCGAGTGGGAATTATCTTACCGTCTGGGGATGCGTCCTTGGATTGCGGTAGCTTACAGCGCTCCTGTGGCGGCAGCTACGGCGGTATTTTTAATCTATCCAATTGGACAAGGTAGTTTCTCTGATGGTATGCCTTTGGGTATTTCTGGCACGTTCAACTTTATGTTGGTATTTCAAGCCGAACACAATATCTTAATGCACCCGTTCCATCAATTAGGTGTAGCGGGGGTATTTGGTGGCGCACTCATCAGCGCCATGCACGGTTCCCTTGTCACCTCTAGCTTAGTGCGCGAAACCACTGAAATTGAATCACAAAATAACGGCTACAAGTTTGGACAAGAAGAAGAAACCTACAATATCGTTGCGGCTCACGGTTATTTTAGTAGATTAGTGGGACGAACGAACGAGATTCTGCTTGGAGTTCGAGCCAATAGCCGCAGTCTTCACTTCGTTTTGGCAGTTTGGCCTGTAGTTGGCATCTGGTTTGCTGCTTTGGGTATCAGTACAATGGCTTTTAACCTCAATGGTTTCAACTTCAATCAGTCAGTGCTGGACTCTCAAGGACGAGTAATTAGCACTTGGGCGGATGTTTTAAATCGAGCCAACCTCGGTATGGAAGTAATGCACGAGCGTAACGCTCACAACTTCCCCCTCGATTTGGCAGCAGGTGTCGCTGTACCAGTGGCTCTAACTGCTCCTGTCATTAACGGCTAGAGTCAAAAGTTTTAAAGTTTGTTGTCAGTTGGGTGTTCTTAAGTGCTTGAACCAAAACTGATGGTAGCGCTCCTTGTAGGGGCGCTTTTTTTAGTGGGTTTTTAATGCTGTACTGCTTAAACCATGCTTGGAGACTTTGCCAGCAAGGGAGACAGCCCTGTTTGAGTCGCAGCTTGAAACATTAAATAACGCACTGCATAGTGTCCCAACAACAAACCCAGATGTGTCTGCCACAATCTACGACGGGTAATGGCGCTGGAGACGAAGAAAACTGTGCTGTTGCCGCAGGTGTGGTGGGATAGGTGGACGAAGAGGTAGTAATGGAGATTTTGAGTTCCTTATTTGGCTTAATTGCTTGGTTGCAATTGCCTAGGTAATCTCTTTATGCGGCACTAATCAAGGTAGAAGGTTAATCCGTAAGCAGAAAAAGACTGAATATGTAAGCTATAAAGGTTATATTGTTTCAATCAAGCTATTGTTTATGGTGGAATGGCACTAAGTTAAGTTCAAACCCAGACAGCATAACAGTTGTGCTACAAGAAGTGATCAAGGCAGATTCTTAGGGACAAGCGCAATAGGCGGCGTTTCTCCAGCTCCCTGAACTAAAAAAGTTTTAGAAGAAATGAATCCGTGATGTTACGTGCATTTGTTCAGATTACTGGAATGTACATATAGTCTAGCTGGTAGGTGCAAAGCAATCGCAATTACTCTGCACTGGGCTGGGCTTAAGATATATAAGCTTTGTCGAGAAGACATTTCAGCCGAGGCTATTGATTAACAATCGCTCGCTCTCAAAGCTAGTTGAATGAAGCTTGGTAACATTTCACTCGGTCAATAGTGCGATAGCCAATGCGCTGATAAATCGGTTCTCCCATTGGACTAGCTTGAAGAGCGGCTATTTTCGCTCCACGGGCAAAACCTGCATTACCTACTAATCGCACGCAGGCTTCTGCCAAGCCACGACCTCTGGCGGCTTTTGTAGTACCTACCCAGTAAATCCCAGCTACTTGTTCGGTCATGATCGCCATTGCAGTCGAGGCAGGTTGACCGTTGAGATAGGCAATGTAGGTGATTAATTTGGGCGATAGTAATCTCTGCGGTACACCAAAATAAGCTTCGGTTTGTTCTTTAGGAATGCCGATGGATTCGTATGCTTCACTATTGATGCGTCGCACGTCTAAAATCTCCTGTTCCTCTGTTACTAGTCGAATTTCGACACCAGCAGGCAGCATTGGTGGTTCAACTAGTGTTTCTAAAACCATCTCTGGGGAATCAAAAACTTGCTCCATCCCCGCTGATTGTGCCGCCGCTTCTAGGTCGAGATCAAGCTGTCCATAGGTAAGAATGGTAAAGTTTCGACCCAGAGCTTGGAAAAAAGCCTTGGTCTTGTCGATGACTTCTGGTGCGGGAATGTTGGCATCAAGGCGAATTGTGTAATTCATGAATACAGGAAAAGTGGTGCTTCCAGCGACAAACAGCAGTCCCTCTCGCTCAAGTAGTTGACTTGATTGCTGCCAACGTCCGAATTCCCGCATTGCTTCAACAAAGTTGGCATACACCAACGTACTTAACAAAGGATTCATGTGACTTCCCTTTCCTTGTAATTAATCACATTAGTTACCATATACTAAAGGAATGGACTTCCCTTTCTGAAATATGGCTAGAATTTTTACCCCAAGTGCATCAAGCGCCTGAATCCAAGATTGCTGTCATAGCAGCTATAGACTTAACAGCCCTCTAATATACTTTGGCTAAAACTTAGAGCCTGCAAGATTTTTTGGACTGACTTGCACAGTGCATACCAGGTGGATGCTATCACTGAAGATGACACAATCAGTTGATTCAATCACTGCAGTCTATTCACCTGAAAATTGCTGTAAGCTTGTGGAAAATACAGCCTGTAAGCTAAATTAGTAGACTGTTCACGTTCCATGCCGCTCTAACGCTCAACGATTTACTCTGCCAAATCGAATAAGCAGGCTGATCCAATAGCTAGATGTCCGTCAGTATTTGAGTATCCAAAACAACTTTTGATAATGGACTTAAAAAAAGAAGATAACGTTCCGTCTTCATCAGCAATTCTACAAATCGAAAGCTTTGGCATCAAATATCGGATTGTGAAACTTCCACCTGGTATACACTGTGCAAGTCAGTCAGCTGAGGTAGCTGGCATTCCAATTCAACGAGCGTTTAAAACCCTTCTTCTAAAGAGTAAGTTCGATAAGTTTTTACTCTGTAGCCTTCCCTATACACAACAAGTTGATACGAAGAAATTATCTATAGTGTCTAATTTAACTGGTCTATCTATGGCCCCTAGAGCAGACATTGCACCCATCATAGGCTTCGAATGCAATGCGGTCAGTCCATTTGGTCTATGTCAAGCTCTACCCTATTACGTGGATAACCAACTCCTTGAAGATCGCTTAGTTTATCTTGGGTCAGGAATATCTGATGTAGTTATTGAATTGTCGTCAGTTGACTTGTTGAATAGTCTGCACCCAGTGTGCGGTGACTTTTCTAAGTAACGTAAGTTCTGGATAAGAAAAGGGCCAGTAGGGAATGGCACTAACATAAGTGCGAATGCTCCTTCAAGCGATAGAAGAAAAAATCTCTTTAGTTCTGTAAGACAGGGTTTTAGTTTAAACATTTTCAATGACCATTATCAATATTCCTAAGCGAGTGCAAATCCTCAGACAGAAGTTTACTCAAAGCCTTGGACTACCCTTTCAAGAACTGCTGCCAGAAGCGATAATTTCTGAAGTCTTGAATACGGAAAAGATTACCTACCGCCAACGGCTATTTGACCCGTTTGTCACTCTTTGGGCATTCCTCTCCCAAGTTCTGGATACAGATAAAACTTGTCACCATGCACTTAGTAGAATCATTGCCTGGTTAGCCACTGAAAATGCTGAAATCCCGTCTGAGGATACTAGCGCCTATTGTCAGGCAAGAAAGCGAATACCTGAAAAACTGCTGCAACGATTATTTGGCACAGTGGCACAAAACTTGGAGCAGAAAGTCACAACTGAACACTTGTGGTGTGGTCGCCATGTCTTGGCTATTGATGGTTCAACTATATCAATGCCTGACACTCTTTTAAATCAAAAAGCCTATCCTCAGCCTAGTAATCAAGCCTTTGGCTGTGGCTTTCCTATTGCTAAAATTGGCGCAATATTTAGTATTGCGACAGGCGCTGCCGTAGCTGTAGTTATTAATGTCCTAAATACCCATGATATTAAACTAGCAAGGCTTTTATATCAATTCCTTAATCCAGGCGACGTTTTGTTAGGAGATTGTGCTTTTTGCTCCTACGCAGACTTAGTTTTTATCCAAAACTACAGTTGTGATGCTATTTTTCGCCTCTCTCAAACTCGGAAAAATCAGATAGAACGAGGTAGACGTAAAGCGTTAAGTTCTTTTGAATCAATTGAAGTCTGGCACAAACCTAAGACACGCCCTAAAGGGCTTACACCAGAAGAATTTACCAGTATTCCTAAAACTTTAACTGTCCGAGTCATCAAATATTACATCCCTAGCCCAGGCTATCGCACTAAATACGTTACTTTAGTTACGACTCTGTTAGACCCAGAAGTTTATCCCACTACTGAAATTATGCGTTTGTATGGTCAGCGCTGGGAAGTAGAACTAAACCTAAAACATTTAAAAACTACTTTGGGCATGGACATTTTACGCGGCAAAACTCCCGAAATGGTGCGTAAAGAAATTTATGCTTATCTGTTAGCTTATAACTTACTACGTACTCTGATGTAGGAGGCGGGAACGACTTATGAGGTTGACCCGTTGCGGTTATCTATTCAAGGAACTCGTCAGCATCTAAATAACTTTATTCCACACTTAGCTTCTGCTTCATCTCACAAGCGAGTTCGACTTTATCAAATTTTACTCAAGACAATTGTTCACAAGCTTGTGCCACAACGCAAGAAACGATGCGAACCCAGAGTGCGAAAACGTCGCCCTAAATCTTATCCCTTGATGCAGAAACCGCGTCAAATCCTGCGCCAAGAATGTTTTGTCACTAACGCTTTTCGTTAACTTAGTGCCATTCGTTTATGGTGCAAGACTCCCAATCCTCTAATCCTACAATTACCAAACTACTAGAAGTTGATGTTGACCTCGCAGGGCAAGAAGCCCAGTTAAGCGCTCAACTTGTGTCAATTCAACAGAAACGTCACAGCCTCAAAACTGTGATTGATATGTTTGCTCCCGTAGACACTGCTGATACTGTACCTACAGCAACACCTACCCAAACACCAGTTGTTGCCAAAGCGATAGAATCTGCTGCCTCTGAGGTAGCCCTCTCAAACCTGAATGACACAATGACTGATACTACTGAATCTGTAGCGCTACTAGCGCCACAGCCTCAAAAGCGGCAAGCCAAGAAAAACTCATCCCCTACTAACAGTAAGCCAGGTAAGAAATCTACATCCACCAAGGAACTAAGCAAAAATACAAATACTTGGCAGCAGTATGTCAAAGATGAGTTTAGCAATATTTCTTTAGCCGAAGCTGTAGCCCAAGTTATGCAACAGCACTCGGAGCAGGTATTAGAAATTGCCACAGTAATAGATACTATTTTTGCCAGTGACATCACCAAAGAGTTAAAAAGCACAGCGCGGGAGCGTGTCTCAAACGTCCTCTCGGTTGGGACAAAGAAAGGGAACTGGTGTCGAGGGCGGCTAGGTAAGTACAGTATGTCCAAAGCCGCAGTCGAAAGGTAACTTAAGGGCATTAAACCACAATTCTAATTTGTGGATGATGGCGGTAGAAACCAAAATATTGCCGCAGGTGTGGTAGACACGGAGGCAGTAATGGAGATTTTAGGTTTCCTGTTGGGGCTTGTTTGCCTGGTGGTTATTGCTTGGGCGATCGCATTACTGAGCCATGCAGTTTTTGGTCGCAAGCCTCGGCAACCAAGACGACCTCCTGAGCAACCGCCTAATACCCCAGAAGTTCGAGAACGAGAAACGTCTGCACTTGCTCCTCCTTTACTACCAGCTTCGCCTCACCAAGGGATCCTGGCGCAGCAGCCACCAGTCTCAACTAGGGTTAGGCTTCCCAATAGCAGGCATCAGCGCTACATACGCCTTGCCTCCCTGGTACTTAAGCAACTGCGCTCATCTGACGTTCAACTGCCCAAGGCGCTTTTTATCCTGCGCCAGATGAATCCCTATGCGTTTGAGGAGTTGCTGCTAACCTGTTGCTTGGAGCAAGGCTGGAAGATTCAACGTAATTTTCGTTATAGCAATGACGGTGGCTTAGACGGGCGCATAGTAATTGCTGGCAGGCTTTATCTCATCCAAGCAAAGCGTTATCGCGGCTATATGAATCCTAAGCATATTCACGACTTTCATCTGGTCATCAAAAAAAAGGAAGCTGTGGGGGGCTTCTTCATCCATACAGGGAGGACAAGCGAACTATCTAAAGAATTGCTGCGGGAGTATCGAATAAGTTTACTCAGTGGTCAGCGCCTGGTTGATTTTGTGCTGGGGCAGAAGTTAAAGTTTTTGGGGTAATGATGCTGATTGAGGTTATTATAGGGAAATTTTATATAATCAGCTTACTTAAGGTAGTTGCACGCCAAAATTTCCGACTATACCCGAATCTGAATATTATATAGAAAAATTCCGTATAATCACCCGATTTGGGGTAGTTATATAGAAAGTTTCCGCATAATAAATAGTTGGACTGCTTTAAGTTATCAGTGGGGACGCTGTTGAGAAGTTACTTGTTGGTGTTTTAAGTCGATTTCATGCAGATGCTATCTATTTCAGTACGTCAAGCGACTCTAAATGACTTATTAGCGGTTTCGGATATTTTGGACGAAGCTGCTTCATGGCTTAAACAGCGAAACATGGCGCTATGGGAGAAGGAGGAGGTTTCTCCAGAGGCAATTCGCCAAGACGTTGAGGCGGGCTTATTCTACATGGCTTTTGTTGAGAATGAGCCTGCTGGGGTTGTTAAGTTTCAGCTTGAAGACCTAATGTTTTGGTCAGATATTTCTCAAGAAGATTCAGCATTCATTCATCGGCTGGCAGTGCGGCGGTGCTTTGCGGGTGGCAATGTTTCAACAGAACTAATGAAGTGGGCTATCATACAGAGCCGAGATTTAGGCAAACGCTTTCTACGTCTAGACTGTGCCGCAGATCGTCTGCGTTTGCGAAGGGTTTATGAAAACTTTGGGTTCCGGCATCATAGCGATTGCCAAGTTGAACCCTATTTCATAGCAAGGTATGAGTACAAGGTTTAACGGAAATTCCTATGATTCTCATAACAGGTGCAACTGGGAGGGTCGGTAGTAAACTGGTTGAATCGCTCTTGCGATCGGGCAAACAAGTAAGGGTGCTAGTCAGAAATTCGCAAAAAGCAGCTAACCTTCAAGCCTTGGGAGCATCTGTTTGCTTAGGAGATCTCAATCGACTAGATTATCGGAATTGACGGAACTACCCTAATAGTCTTCTACACCGAAGCCCACTGCTGGCAGTTCCGGTTGATTAGTGTTAGTAGAGCAGTATTTGGAGAGTGCAAAATCTATTACACGGCTGAAGCTGCGCTCAAGGCAGGATTGGACTGGATTGCTCAAGGGAGTTAAAAGAAAATTGAAGAAAAGCTATGGGCTACTTTACTCAAGTAAAGACTTGCAGCTACTTGAGTAATTACTTACTCACTTGATTCATCAAGCGCCCACTCAAGTAATCGCCTAACTAGCTCAGTTTTTGGTTTTCTTAGCTTTCGCGCCTTTTCTGCTAACTTGTCATTCAACGCGAGTGGGATATCTACATTTAGACGAATCGTTGGTTCCCGCTCATCTGCCTTTAGCTCTGCCCAAGGATTTGAGGTGGGATTATCTATTTTGGCTGGTTCTACGGAAGGTGGTGAAACTGGAGAATTACCAAATACAAAGTTTTTCTCAAAAGTATCATCTAGGGGTTTACGCTTGTTCATGGCAATAATTGCAAAATTTCCTTGAATAATTTTTCATACTCTCTGGCGGACTCACTTGCTGGACGACCGCTTAAACTTAAAACTGTTTCACCTTGTCCAAAAGCATCTGCTATAACTTGGCGTTGATGAATCACAGATTTTAAGGTAGGTAATCCTGACTTACCCAGCAACCGAGCAGCTTCTGCTTTTAGTCTTGTCCCTTTTACTGCGCGACTGATAAATAGCGCCGCCAGGGGCAATCCACCTCTAACAGACTGAGCCTGCTGAATTAAATAGATTGTTTCATGAGCAGAATCCAAATCTAGACCCGTTGGCTGGCACGGTACTATTGCTAAATCGGCTCTAAGCAGAATAGCTCGTGTTGCTTCGGTTAACCCCGCAGGTCCATCAACAATTACATATTCATATTGTTCTGTTAGTTGCGGCAGTTTATCTAATAGCTCGTTAGGTGTTGCTAATACCTGGAAAGGAATTTTTAATTCCATTGATTGTAGCCAACGAGAACTAGAACGTTGCACGTCGGCATCTACTACTAATACTTGCTGCTGGCTTTTTGCTAACCAGTGAGCTAAGTGAACAGTGGTAGAAGATTTACTGCATCCACCTTTTTGATTGACCAAGCTAATCGTAGCCATGTTTCATTTGGAGTAACTAATTATATGTAATTGTCATAGTATACAGCAGCTACTCAATTAATCCGACGTTTGACGTATTGAGTGAGTGAGTAATTGAGTAAATATATCTGTTGGGTTTATTGAGGAGCTTGGGTTAGCGTGATGCTTGCGGCGGGCGGAGTCATAGCACTCCGTGAAAGAATCTCTAATAAATGCTAGTGCTAATGATGCCATGCTGTAGGCTTCAAACTGAAAAATGGGGATAATAGATTAAGTAAAAAGTGATTTTATAAATGCCAGTTAATTACACTGATGTTGAAAAGCGCATATGAAAGCTGCCGATGAGCTACGGGCTAATTCCAAACTGAAATCGAGCGATACTTACTTACCACAATCTATTTAATAAAAGGACAACAACTTGGTTTCATCCGGCTTTGAATCCGACAAGCAAACGATAAATTTACCGCCAACATGGTTTGAATCGCGTATTACACACGATCAAATTCGTTCTTGTTTTTCTGCGGGTAAAGAAGAAATTCGCATAGCATCTGGATTTTTTACAATCAAGGGTTGGGGGTTAATTCGCAACACTACAGATGGGAAGCGCGTCTATCTTCTTGTCGGTATAGATGAACCAGGAGAAGAACGAGCTAGGGCTGTTTTAGTCAAAGAAATTCTACATGACTTAGCAACAGGGCGAGATCGAGATCGCCGACAAAGCGTGCAGGACTTAGTGGAAAAAATGGAGTCTGGTTTATTACGGATGGTAGATGCGCGCGCTACGTCTCACCACGGCAAACTCTACATTGTAGACCGCTCCATAGCCATTGTTGCTTCCGCTAATACAACAGGACGCGGTTTTCTTGAGCAAAAAGAAGCTGGTGGTCTTTATGGTCCTTCGCTAATTGAACGCTTTATTGAACAATATGGCAGTCAAAACATTACTCCTACTCTGATAGAGCAACTCCATCAATTTATGCAAATGATGGTAGCTAATTATGTATGTAAATTTGATGAGTATTTTGCAATAGCAAAAGATATTACTCAGGAATTACTTGAGGCGCTAAAACGCTGGTTGCAGCTAGCTTCACCTTGGGATATTTATCTCAAAACTATTCTAGCTTTAGAAGAAGTCACCGATGTTAAGAGCAGCTATACCAAAACTCCAGTTTCGTATCAACAAGATATGATTGCTCAAACCCTACGACAAATACGGCAGCACAGCGGGTCAATGCTAGTTGCATCGACTGGGTTAGGAAAAACCGTAGTAGGAGTTCATGTAGCCATACATCTTAAAGCTGAAGACTTAATTGATAAAGTAATTATTATTTGTCCTAATGCTGTCCGAAGCATTTGGAAACGTGAAATGAGTGCAGCTAGTATCTACTCTGAATTCTTTAATCTTGAAATTTTAGATAAAAAAGATTCTAAGGAAGCTCATGCTCTTGAAGATTGGGCAGAGATCGAGCGAAATATTAAAAATAGTCGGTGGCTACTGATATTTGATGAGAGTCATAAACTGAGAAAACAGTATCCTAATAACTTTAAAAATAGAAGATATAGAGAAAAAAATAAAAAAGAACGCAAAGCCTTTACTCGCATCAAGAAACTTGTTGAATCTGGCAATGTCAAAGTTCTGCTTTTAACAGGTTCTCCTTATGCTACAGAGATTGACAATATAAATACTCAATTATTACTGCTACCTCATACTAATCAGAGCCATGCCTTATTTCCTGAATTTGTAGATGGCAAAGCATGGCGTATTTCTGAAATTAGTGAATTTATCGATGATTTTCCTGTGGGATCTCAATTAACTACTCCTCACGTAGCTAGGTATTATGGAAAGACTGATTCTGAAGGAGTACACATTGATTTTAATGGCACGAGAAAATATGTTCCCGAACTAATTCTTCATAGTATTTATGTTCCTTTACCTCTAGAAAATGAGATAGCTCAAGTCATCAATGAAGGTTATTTTCATCTAAGTACACCCCATCCTATATACCGAAAAAATATAGAAACTCAAGTCAAAACTAGCTGGAGCAGTTCTCTTTTAGCAATTAAAAATACACTGGAGCGTACTATTGATACTCCAGGCGGCGATAAACAATTTCCTTTTGCTAAAAATCAAACATCTGAATTTGCTCGTTCTAAGTCAGACCGCCAGACAGCATTGCTACCAATAATTAACCAACTATCGCAGCTAAACTACGATAAAGACTGGAAACTCCAAACCCTTATTACTTTGTTGAAAAAACATATTGAGCAAGAAAAAGTAATTATCTTTTGTGAACGTCTTATTACAGCATTTTACTTAGAACAAGCCCTCAACAATTTGATGCCGGATTTGAGAATATTCAGCACTGTAATTAAAAATCATCAAGGGGTTGTGGATTATGACAATGAATATATGCAGAAAAATCAAAAGCTTATAGAGGAAGCTATTGAAAAATTTGCACCTATAGCTAATAATGCGGTAGAGCAACATCAAGAAACTTATAATATTTTTATTGCTACAGATGCTTATGGAATTGGCGTTAATATGCAAGATGCATCTGTGGTTTTCAATTATGATATTGCTTGGACTCCCATTGAGCCAATTCAGAGAGCCGGACGAATCTTACGTTTATGGGATTCTCCACGTCAGGTACAGGTATATACTTTTATTCCTACAGTAACAACGTCAACTGACCTTAAATATGAATTACTAAATATTAAGCAACGATGGCAAAATCTGGTAGAGCGGCATGGCGAATCCCAAAAAATTATTGATTTACCAGTGTTAACCAATAACACAGTTGAAGAAATTTATATGCCAAATCTAGCTCCACAGAAAGTAGTGATTGAGTCAGGGAGTTTTAAACTTGATGTAGCTGATGATAAAGATGTCTCACCTTTCTTTAAGCACACAGCAAAGCTGCAACTCAATCGTCATTATGCTCAAGCAATTCACAACGATATTATTAGTGCCAAGCTCTATAACGGTCATAGTCCGCTAATCTACGTTTTACTTAAGCACAACGACAAATATTATTGGTCTGTGTATGAACCTACAACTAAAAGACTGCGCGAGCCAACGGCTATCAAACTCCTTGATTTAATCCAATGCACTCAAGATACTGAAGTAGCTTGGGTTGAATCAGAGTTGATAGAAGAGTTAAGCGATAATTGCATTAGCGCCTGGTGTAATCAACATGGCGTTGATGAGAAAGAAGTAGTAAGAGAGTGTGCTTTGTACTTGAAACCCCAACAGGAAGGAGATGTAGCAAAAGATTGGTTAAATTCCCCAATTATCTGATAATTGGGGTTTATTGAACTAAGCGATCCTCTCAAGAGCTATATAGATAAAATATGCCAAACCTGCTCCAAGACTCAACCTATTTGCCACCCATCACCCATTGGGATCGATATTACCAAGCAACTTAATGGGTACATGGCGCACCCAGCAAAAATTCCCGCTATTAAAACTATTTGCGCCTAGCGTGTTGAAGGAAGCGATCATTTGGTACAAGCTTCGGAGTATGGATCTCTTTCACGATTCCACTTGAGCGGCTGAAAACAATCTTTACCACATTACTAAAGTCTCTCCCTAGTCTGCGCCAACTACGAGAAACGGCTGGTCAAAAGGCTTGATTTTTCTTTCCACGCATTATACTCAGCGTGATGCGTCAGAAACAATGGGCGCACATTGGATTGTTCAATATCCCAATCTAACACCCGCAGAATACAACGTTCTAATGTCCACTTAAGATGGTTATTCGCACAAATCACTGCATCATACTCTGCTCTCTCAAACCTTCCACCATGAATTAATCTATTCCGTATATCGGTTAATGATGTATGGTTGTTCCCGCCTCCTAAAGACCACAAATCACTAAGATCAATTTGATACGACTCACAAAATAAGTCGAAGACAGTACCAAAAGAAATTCTATTTAGCTCCGGTATTTTTTTGTAAATTAATTCCCTATTTTTGCGTCTTAATTCCTTTGATTCATTATTATCTTTGAACAAGTTATGTTTTTTGATAAAGCTTTTTAAATCTTTAGAAAATTCCTTGTAATCGTCAAGTTCCAAAATGTAGTGAAAATTACAAGTATCACGATACCCATTAACTAAGTTTTCTAAAGCAGAATAATAACTTAGGTACTCACTGTCTAGAATTAAGTATTCACTGTCTATCGCCTTTCCAATGGCAGCAAACAGATGTTTTTTAAAGATACAATTTTTACTGGTTTCTAAAGCTTTTAACATAAATTTTTCAAAATCCATACTATTTATTAAGCATTGATTATGTGAATGGTCAAAATTTTCTTCAGGAATAGTTACATCACCTCTGTAAAAATTAATATTCTTGTGGTTCAGATAACCTGTGTAACCGTAGCACACTACTCTTCTACGTTCTGAAAATGATACTAAGTTCAGAAACATCACAATTTCTGGAAAAATATTTTCACCAAGTTCATGTTCTGTAATGCCTAGAAATTGAGCAGCTAATACTGGCTCTGATGCCCATTTATTTTTTCTCTTTGGATCATTATCGTGAAAGTAGTAATCAATGAAACTAAACTTTAATCCTTCTACAATTTCAAATTCCTTTTTAGTATAGTTTTTGACAGATACATTACCGTAGTAATCTCGCTTTGATGAATTAAAAGGAGCAAGTTGTATACTTTGTGTCAGCCAGAAGTAAAAGCTTTTTTGAGCTTTGTTATCTTCAGAATCTTGATTAAACTCTTGAATCTTTAAGTCAACTGGTTCTGCCTTCAAAATACTGATATCTTGGTTTGTAGGCAAATAAGATGTTTCGATACTTAAGGTATAGACCTTGCCAACAGAAATTTCTACTAATCTATTCTGTCCATTAGAAAATGAAGCCTTCAATGAAAATACGAAAGAGATTTCAGAAAGTACACATTCATTCCTGTTAAACTGAGCTTCGAGAATTATCTTTTCATTCTGCGTCTTGGGAAAAAATATCTCACAAGGAACGTTCTCTAACTTAACCGTTTCAAACTGTAATTCAGCGTTAAATCTTAAATTTTCCTTTCGCATAGTCTTTTATCAACTACAATCTCAATATAGGATATCTTACTGAAAGTCTTGATTTCTTGTCTCTTTAGTAATTTCCTGAAATACTTGACTTGAACAAATAACCTATATGTACAAACTTACTAGTACCTGTTCATTAAGCCGAGGGGCGATCGCTCAAAGCCCTCATAATGACAATAATATCCGCCAACAATTGATTTAAGACCCAATCAATAATGAATCAGATTAAATCTGATGGTTCATTAGGGAGCTATTTCTAGACCTCTTACATAATCCCAAATTGAGCGCATCAGATGGAGTTTAGATGCGAAGTAACTGGCGATCCATCTGAGCCACTTACCCGAAAACGGCTGGCAAAAATGAGTTAACCCTACTAAAAGTAATTACTTGGAAAGCAACACATCCTAAATCAAAACATGAATATCTAGAGAACAAGCATTGCGAAAAGTTACGCCCAATTGACTTAACTTCTAACTCAGTGCAAAAATCCAGCTAACCGCAAGTCTAATCCTGCGATCGCACAACCCATAATACTTTATTGTGAATAGTCAACCCAGAACCATCCAGATGTATTTCGATGGAGTCGAGGTATCGCGGATTGAAGACGGCAAGAAGTGCTATGAAATATTGTTCCCCGCAGACCATCAGCCTAAGTTAATGGAATTGCGTTGGGATGGAGAGGTAGTTTACGCTATCAATCCCGCTTCCAAAAAGGTTCTAATTAACCGCCTACCGTAGCTCTAATACTCAATTTGCCAACTTATTGATTTGAGGTGGTATTTTTGCACCAGCAGTTAGTGACAGCTTTCGCCAACAGTTTTAATAATGGCGAAAACTTTGACTCAATTATCAAAGCCCGGAGTTTAGCAGAAGCAGTCTTGAACCAAAAGATTGTTGCGGGGACACCTGCCGCTAAACTCGTAGACGAATCTGTGGAACAGGGATTAATCCTAGCAGCCCGTCAATTAGTTCGGCAGTCTGACGACCCATTGCAAACCTGGGAGCAATGTCTGGAGTTGTATGATCGCCAACCTTCGCTAAACACGCGGACAAGTACGAGCATACTACAACAGGCTTATAGTACACCTGTACCGATTGCTTACCTGGCGGCGAAATTAGCCCAGATTAATGAGGAAACAACAGTTTATGAGCCAACAGCAGGTAATGGAGCGCTATTGTTACTTGCCAATCCCCAATTAGCGGTGGTTAACGAGTTGAATAGCGATCGCGCTGCTGCATTACGGGAGCAAGGTTTTACCGTAACTCAAGAAGATGCTTCGAGCTTTGCACCACAAGTTGAAGCTGTAGATCGGATTATTACAAACCCGCCATTTAGCTCCTTAAAAGATGCTCAAGGGCAAACCAAAATGTTTCGGCGCGGTCGGCTACTAACGAGCCAATTGGATCATGCGATCGCACTCTCGGCTTTGGACTTATTAAAACCCGATGGTAGAGCGGTTCTCATCCTCGGCGGCAAGATGGGGGATGAGGATTCGCGCACCGAACGGTACAATACCCAACTGACCAGGGGATTTTATCGTTGGCTGTACAAAGATGCTGGGTACAAGGTTGCGGATCATTTTTCCCTAGCAGGTAGCTTATATCGAAAACAAGGGACAACTTTTCCAATTGATGTAATTTTAATAGAAGGGCGAGGGGAGACTCAACTTAAGCTCCCTGGCGTTGAACCACCCCGCATTTACTCTAGTTATGAAGACTTAAAGGAGGTTTTAACCTATGCAACTAGGCAGCAATTTGTACAGCCGCAAAGAGATATTGGAATTACCTTACCAGGAGTTCGTACCGGGGAGACTTTGGACACCAACATTTCCAACAGTTCCCGAAGAGGACTCACCCTTAACTTGGACAACAGTATTAGTACCGTCTTACCTCAACGAGATCGAGAGTCAGGAAGAGTATTTTCACCTGCTAACTCGGCGGATAGAGTACCTGATCGAGCAAGCGATTCAACTCTGGTTAACGGAGTACGAACCTCAGAAAGAGAAAGAAGCGGAGTCTTCAGTAGCGAAACAAATCAACGAGT
>JAABUN010002485.1_pt1 | contig 32608 bp, 36 predicted proteins | sample 5559311 | NCBI WGS metagenome assembly JAABUN01 (sample SAMN10711877, study PRJNA513370) | rock metagenome | isolation source: Antarctica rocks | place: Antarctica: Victoria Land, Siegfried Peak sud | reverse complement strand
GGCAGGTCTACCGCTGCCTCGCCCCGCCCATGGCCCTCGACCCCGGCGCCGAGCAACCCCGCGACCACCGCGACCACCGCGACCACCGCGACCACCGCGACCACCGCGACCACCGCGACCACCGCGAAGACCTTGCTCGTGCCGCTTGACGAACATAGGAGCATCAACCCGTTCAGCGAAGCGGCGTTCAAGACCCTGAAGTACGCCCCGGCGTTCCCCGGCCGCTTCGGGTCGCTGGCCGACGCCCGCGCGTTCTGCGAGGCGTTCTTCAGCTACTACAACCACGAACACCGGCACAGCGGCATCGGCCTGCACACCCCAGCGTCGGTCCACTTCGGCACCGCCGAGCACATCCGGCACCACCGCCAGGCGACCCTGCACGCCGCCTACCAAGCAACCCCCGGCCGGTTCCGTCACCGCCGTCCCGAGCCGCCGACCCTGCCTGCCGCGGCGTGGATCAACCAGCCCAGCCGGGAGACCCTCATCCAAAGCAACTAGACACCGACTGTCTCAAGCCGCTTGACACCTTCCGCTCAGCCACACCGGCGGGCTCGTCGAGCGCAGCGCCGAGCTGATGCGCCGGCACGGTGTGAGCGTCGAGGTTGTCCGGGCGGTCGACCACGACATCGCCACTGGCGTCCACCCGGACATGACCGAGCACGGCGCGGCCAGCGACGCGTGGCCGCGCTGTACGAGACGGTCCTCGCCGCCGACATCCTGGTGCTCGCCGGACCGATCTGGCTCGGCGACAACAGCTCAGTCATGAAGCGGGTCATCGAGCGGCTGTACGGGTGCTCGTCCTTGCTGAACGAGCACGGTCAGTACGCCTACTACGGGCGGGTCGGCGGCTGCCTGATCACCGGGAACGAGGACGGGATCAAGCACTGTGCGATGAACGTCCTGTACAGCTTGCAGCACCTTGGCTACACCATCCCCCCGCAGGCGGACGCCGGGTGGATCGGCGCGGTGGGACCCGGACCGTCCTACCTCGACCCGGACTCAGGCGGTCCGGACAGCGACTTCACCAACCGCAACACCACGTTCTTGACCTTCAACCTCATGCACCTCGCGGCCATGCTGAAGGGCGCGGGAGGCGTGCCCGCGTACGGCAACCAGCGCTCCGAGTGGGACGCCGGATGCTCCCCCGAGCAGCACAACCCCGAACACCGCTGAGAGTGCTGGCTCCTCAGCCCCCTTGGAAGGTGAGCGCGTCCCGGTGGACGTCGAGCCTGCGGGCGCGCGCCGTAGGGGGCTCCGCCGCTGAGCGCGGTGCTCATCCGTCGCTCGTCCCCCGCGTGCGGACGGCCAGCAGCGCGCCCACGCTGGAGGTCAGGAACGGGATGGCGTAGTTCGCTGCCACCTTCGCGGCGACCACACCGTCGGCCATGCCTGCGACGACGACGTCGGACTGGTTAACCAGGCTGAGCAGCGTGCCGACGACCAGGGCGACCGGCAGGCACATGCGGGCGGTCGCTCCCGCCAGCAGCTGGCGGAATGCGTCACGGGGCCGGGCCCACGGCTCGAGCGGGGGCAGGGTCAGTGCCATGAGTGCAGGGCGGGCATCATGACGCCTGTCAGGTTCCGACTCGGGCCAGGACGTCCTTCAGGCTCGGGTTGGTCAGTGCCGTGCCGTCGGGGAAGACGACGGTGGGGACGGTCTGGTTGCCGCCGTTCACCTGCGTGACGTACTACGTGGCCTCGGCGTCCCGCTCGATGTCGACCGACGTGTAGGGGACGCCTGCGCGGTCGAGTTGCTTCATGAGCCGGTGGCAGTACCCGCACCACGACGTGCTGTAGACGGTCAGCTGCGGCGCCATGGTGTCCGCCGTCGTCTTCGTCGCCTGGGCGCCGGGCGAAGGTGTGGGTCGACGACCACCGAGGACGCCGGTCATCGGGCCGGCTCGGCGGAACCAGCCAGGTCGGCTCCGAGCGCCGTGACCGTCTCCTCGGTGGTGAGGACGGCGCCGGCGATGTAGCGGAAGTTGGTGAGCGCGGCGGCGTAGCCGTCACCCAGCTCGGGGTGCTGTGCAGCGGCGGTGGCGTCGGCGACGACGGCGACCTCGAAGCCCTGCTCGAGCAGCTCGCGCAGGTGGCTCTCGATGCACAGGTTGGCGGACATGCCGGCGAGGACGACCTTGTCGATGCGGCGCTTGCGCAGCTGCAGCACCAGGTCGTTCTGCTCCGGGCCGTACACCTTGTGCGGGCTGCAGACGACGGTCTGGCCGTCCTGGAGGTAGGGCTTGTACTGCTCCAGCCAGTCGGCGCCGGAGCCCGTGAAGCCCTGCAGCTGCAGCGGACCGGGACGGTCGAACATCCCGATCTCGTGCATCTTTTGCTCCAGCGTGCCGCCGAACTCCCACTGGTGGTCGTGCGGGAAGTAGTAGTGCGGCGAGACGAAGACGGGTGTTCCGGACTGCTTCGCCGCGATGAGCAGCTGCTCGATGTGCTCGACGGTGCTGTTCTCCTGCACGCTGGCGCCGACCAGCTCCCAGGTGACGCCTTCGGGGCTGAGGAAGTCGTTCTGCGGGTCGGTCAGGACGAGGGCGGTGTTCCCGGGCGTGATCTGCATGAGCTCTCCTGGCGTCGGACACGGCTTCGTTGTCCCGTCAACGGTGCCCGAGCGACGCGGCATGTGCGACGGAACAGTCACCGTTGATGCCGAGCCCGGCAGCCAGCGGCGCCGGACTACGGGAGGGGCTCGCTGCCCATGACGGCCCGCAGGCCGTCCGAGTCCCGCAGGATCGTGTGGCCGTACCGCGACTCGACCAGGCCCTGGCGCTTGAGCTCACCGACGACGCGGGTGATCGACTGCCTGCGGGCGCCGAGCAGGTGCGCCATCGTGGTGTGGCTGAGCTTCACGACGGGCTCACCTGCCGGGCCTTGCTCGGCGAGGTTGAGCAGCAGGTAGGCGACTTGCCCGATCAGGGGCTTGGAGGTGACCACGACCAGGCGCCGCCGGTCCTCGTCCAGGCGTCGGGCGATGGACGTCATCCAGCGCAGGGCGAGGTCCGGTGAGCTGGTGAGCAGCTCGGTCCAGAGCTGCCGGGACAGGGCGATGCACTCGGTCTCACGACTGGCGATCGCGTCGAACGGCATCGGCGCACCCAGCAGCAGCGGGATGTCGCCGATGACGCCGCCGGCGCGCACGACGGCCATCGTCGCCCGCCCCTGGTCCAGGCGGGCGTGCAGCTCGAGCTCGCCGTCGCTGACGATCTGCACATGGGTCACCGTCGAGCCGGAGGCCGCCACGACGGTCCCGGCGTCGGCGTAGTGCACGGTCCCGAACCTGCGGAGCCGGGCCAGCTCGTCCGGGCGCAGCAGCCCCAGGTCGCGCTCGGCGGAGGCCGGGCTGATCCACCGTCCGCGGACCCGCCGGTCGGACGACTCGTCGACGCTCATGCCGTCATGATGCCGGACGTCATCGCATCACCGGCGACAGTTCTCCGATGTGGGCCGCGGGCATGGGCGGGGAATCCTGACCGCTCAGCCGCCCGGCTCGAGCAGTGCGGTCTCGGGGTGGAAGGCGGCCCAGGCGAACCAGAAGGTGTCCAGGTGGCCGACCGGCTCGAGCCGGGCGCCGGCTAGCGGTCCGCTGACCGCCCGGCCGAGGACGTCCCATGTCGAGCCGGTCTGGTCGTCGACGAAGGTCTGCGGTCCTGCGGCGTGGAACGTCAGGTCGCGGTCGTCGGCTCGCGGCAGGAAGGCGCCGGTCGCAGCCACCTCGCGTCCTTCGGCGATGTCGTCGGTGTCGAGCGCGGACCGCAGCCCTGCGGCGGCCCACACGACCACGTCCCGGCCGGCCACCTCGAGCTCGAGCACGCGGGTGTCCGCGAGCACGGCCAGCGGCACGGCGACGGGATGCTCGGGGTCGTCGAGCCCGAGCACGCGCTCCTTGGGCGCCAGCCGCCCGTCGGCGTCCCCGTCGAACAAGAATGGGTCGGACGTCGCCTCGTCGTAGCCGACGTAGGGGTTGCGGCCGTAGTCGCGTTCGGCACCGGTGTCGCGGGACAGGACCCACCCGTCGGGATGGGCCCGCCGCCACTGCGCCCAGCTGACCGTCTGCACCGGGATGCGCTCCAGCTGCTTGCCGGTCAGCACCCCGGCGATGGCGCGGCCCTCGAGCTGCGACCAGAGCGACTCGGTCTGCCGGTCGTACATGACCAGGTCGGACAGGTACAGCCTGCCGGACGTCCCGAGCGTCAGGACCCGCTCGCCCAGGCGCCGGTCGAAGGCGAGCGCGGAGTTGCACAGCGGGCAGTAGGTGACCGAGACCGGACGTCCGGCCACGGTGTCGTTGACGATCTCGTGCCACACCATGATTTGCACGGGGTAGGCGCGGTGCTCGTCGCCGAGGCTGAGAGACACCACAGGCTCCTCGTCGGTGAGCCAGGAGACGTCCTGAGCCGCGAGGAAGCGGGGCTCGTCGACGGGTGGGATGCCGTCGGGGCCGGGCCCGCCGGACACCACGCGCGCCGGGTCGACGAGCGGTGTAGGCAGCATCGGGTCGTCCAGGCTCAGCAGCAGGGCCGACGGGGTGAGCTCGACGTCCGACTGCTCGACCGTCTCGAGGTGCACTGCCTTCGCGGCGGGCTCGTCCTTCGGTGAGTCGGTCGAGGTCGGCGAGGAGCAGGCGGCCACGGCGAGGACGGCGACCGTGCCCAAGGTGGCGAGACGCCGCGCCGACTTCTTGGTCATCGTGGCCCTCCGGCCGTGTCGGGCACGCGCGGACGGCGGGGCGCCGGCTCGGGCGCGTTGGTCGGCTCGGGGATGGGGGCGGGAGCCGTGCCCGCTCGGCGCCGCAGCAGCGCTGCGCCTGTCAGAATGGCGACGACGGCGAGTGCGACGGCCGCGAGCCCAGGCGCGCCGACCGCCGCGACGGCGCGAGCGACACTGGCTTGCAGGTCGGTCGCGGCGTCGACGACCGGGTCGCCGGTGGTCCTGCCGGCCAGTACGCGGAGCTCGAACCACCCGTACCAGGTCACGTAGGCGCCGGCCAGCACGAGCAGTGCTCCGCTGAGCCGCGCGACGTACGGCGCGGTGCGCCGCATCCGCACGGCCACCCCGGCGCTCGCCGTCGCCGAGGCGAGCGCGAGGACACCGACGACGGCGCCCATGCCGGCGGCGTAGGCAACGTAGGTGGTGACGACGGCGACAGGACCGCCCGAGCCGATCGCGCTGGCCGTCACCGCCAGGAACGGTGCTGCCGTGCAGGACAGCGATGCGAGGGCGAAGGTGGCTCCGTAGCCGATCTGGGAGCCCCAGCTGGTCCCCGGGGCCCTGCCCCTGCGGGTGAGCAGCGGCAGGGTCAGGGACCGGCCGGCGAGCAGCCACACGCCGGTCAACACGAGTGCTCCGCCGACGATCACCGTGACGACCGGGAGGTGGTGCTGCAGAGCGACGGCGAAGGGCGCCGCCGCGAGCCCGAACAGGCCGAACACGGCGACGAAGCCGAGCGTCATCCCGGCCGTGAAGCGGCCGGCGCGACCGATCGCGGCGAGCTGCCCGGCCCGGCCTGCCGTCTCGTCCGGGGCGGCGACGAGCAGCGACAGGTAGGCGGGCAGCAGCGCGAAGCCGCACGGGTTGAACGCCGCCACGGCGCCCGCCACGAACGCCAGCGTCAGCAGCGCGGTGCTCACGCCCGCCTGCTCGCTCTCACCCGGCGGCCAGGGCGGCGGCCCTCGCCCTCAGCTGCTCCTCGCCCAGGGCCCCGGCGAAGGTCTCCACCGAGCCGTCCGGGGCGACGAACGCGAACGACGGCTGGCTCACCACGCGGAACCGCTGCCACAGGCTCCCGTCGGCGTCGACAACGTGCTGCAGACCCCCGGTGCCGGTGTCCTGCACGAAGGAGGTCAAGTCCACGGTCTGTCCGCGTCCCGGGACGCCGAGGAAAGTGACGTCACCCTCGAGCTCAGCGGCCACAGCCGCGACGTCGGGTCCCTCGACCCGGCAGATCGTGCACCACGGCGCCCAGAACCACAGCACGACGGGCTGACCCGCGAGCGTCGACACGTCGAGCTGAGGGCCGGCGAGGGTGCTCGCCCGGAACGCCAGGGGCTCCTCGTTCGGAGCAGGTGCTACAGCCGCCGCCCTGGCACCGGAGGCGGGGCGGTCGCCCGCAGCGCCGCTGGAGCAGGCCGTCATCAGGAGCACGACGGCAGCCAGTGCTGCGGCGGCTCCCGTGCGCCGTCGCGGGAGGAGGCGGGGGGCGACAGGCGGCATGGGCGAAGTGTGCGCCGAGTGGAGGACGCCGCTCGCCGCACGGACACCCCAGTTGCCATCCCGGACGACAACGACTCGGAGACCGCAACCTGGGCGACGTTGATGCAAACCTGCCGTACACCCGCGCGGCAAGGTGTCGTGCAGCGTCCGTACGGACGCGGAGGCCCTGCCCCCGCCTCGCTCGCCGGCCGAGCAGGAGACCGTTGTGGACACCAAGGACCTTGTGACGGACGGCGTGATCGCCGCTGCGGCGGGCTACGGCGCTGCGAAGGTCATGGGCAAGGCGACGACCTTCATGTACCAGCAGCAGACCGACCAGGCCAAGGAGCAGGAAGCACAGGTCAGTTACGGGGTCGCCTACGACGTCGCAGCGAAGAAGACCGCAGCGCTCGTCGGCAGCGAGCTGACGGACGAGCAGGCGGGCACGGCCGGGATGGCGATCCACTACGCCCTGGCTCTGGGTTGGGTGCCGCTGTACATGCTCGCTCGGCGCCGGTACGGAATGACGCAGTTTGGCGCAGGCGCTGCGGCGGGGTTGTCGATGTCGTTGCTCGTCGACGAGATCGGCAACCCGCTGCTCGGCTTCACGCCCCCGCCGCAGGCGTACCCCCTCGTCAGCCACCTGCGAGGGTTCGCCGGTCATCTCGTCTACGGCCTGAGTGTGGCGGCGCTGGTGGAAGCCGGCTGGGCCCTGACCGGGCGACGGTGATGCTGCTGCGGACCTCGCCGAAGCTGCAGTGGTCGCCGGCGCTGCGGCGGCTGCGCCGTGATCTCGCGGCGATCACGGCTGTCTCCACGGCGTTGCTCTGGGTCGACAACCTCAGCGAGCACTACCGAGGCGGCTTCCGACGCACGCTGATGTACGTCCCCATCCTCGCCAACCCGGTCGTTGCCGTGGCTGGCGCCGTGGTAACCGTCACGGGCGGGCGCCGCGGAAACGGAACGTTCGGGCTGCTGTCGGCCGCGCAGACGGGGATCGCCGTCGTCGGCTTCGTCGAGCACTTGCGCAGCATCTTTGACAAGCCCGGCGACAAGCAGCCCCGGCAGCTGCTGTTCAACGCCTGGTACGGCCCACCGGCCGCCGCCCCCCTGCAGTACCTCGGCCTGGGCCTGCTGGGCGTCATGGCGACCGTGCCGCGCGCCGCCGCCGCGCCCGTCTTGCGGCACCTGCCCGCGGACCGGCTGCTGCGCGCGTTCACGGCCGTCAACATCCCCCCGCTGTGGGCGGAGATCGGCTATCTGCACGCGCGGGGCGCGTTCCAGAACCCCGCGCAGTGGATCCCCGTCGTGACGCTTCCGGTGGCAGGTGCGGTGTCCGCCCTCGCCGCGACGTCGGACTCCCCGACGGCCCGCACCGCCGCTCAGGCTGCCTCCGGCTGGACCGCGGCCCTCGGGGTGGTCGGCACCGGATTCCACCTGTACGGCCTGCACCGTCGCTACGGCGGTTACGGCCGGGGCTCGTTCCTGTTCAACTGGCTGAACGGGCCGCCCGCGCCGGCGCCGCTGCAGATGATCGGGCTGGGCCTGGCCGGCCTGGCCGCCGAGCGTGCGGGAGGCGGACGATGAAGCCCTCGCCGTACGCCGGCTTCGACCCGCTGCGGGAGTCGGAGATGTGGGAGGACCGCACCTACGCGCTGATGATGTCGCGGATCTCCGACGTGCCCGCCCTCCACTTCTTCTCCGAGCGGGAGGGCAGGCTGCTCGACGCGGTCGTCGACCGGCTGATGCCTCAGGACGACCGTGCGCCGGAGGCGAAGGTGCCGATCACGCCGTGGATCGACCGGATGCTCGCCGAGGACGACACCGACGGCTTCCGCAAGAACGGGATGCCATGGGACTCCGACGTCTGGCGGCAGGCGTTGATCGGCATCGACCAGACCGCGCGGGCTAGCTACGACCGGGGGTTCGTGGCCCTCGAGCCGGGCGAACAGGACCACGTGCTTTCCGCGGTCCAAGCCGGCAAGGCTGAGGGCCAGGTCTGGCAGGACCTGGCGGCCAACGCGGTCTTCGAGAAGGTGGTGCAGGAGGTGGCGTCGGTGTACTACGCGCACCCCGCCGCGTGGGCTGAGATCGGCTGGCCCGGGCCAGCGAGCAAGCGCGGCTACATGCGCACCGGCTACGGGCAGCGCGACCCGTGGCAGCCACGAAAAGGCATTCCCGTCTCGTCCGTGCCGCTCGTCGAAGGAGCGACCGGCGGTGGGAGTCCGTCCGGTTCGGGAGGGGCGACGCACTGATGGCCCATGACGAGGTGGACGCGGTCGTGGTCGGCGTCGGCGCGGCCGGCGGGGTGCTGGTCCGCAAGCTGACCGACGCGGGCTGGCGGGTCGTCGGGCTGGACGCGGGACCGCACTGGGACCCGCAGACCGACTTCCTGTCCGACGAGCGCGCGATGAGCAAGCTGTTCTGGCGCGACCGGCGGGTCAGCGCGGGGGACGACCCGATCGAGCTCGCCGGGAACGTGACCGGCAAGGGTGTCGGCGGCAGCACGACGCACTACTCGATGTACGCGCTGCGGCTGCACCGCTCCGACTTCGAGATCGCCACCCGCGACAGCGTCGGGACGGACTGGCCGCTGAGCTACGACGACCTCGAGCCCTACTACGACGAAGTCGAGCGCGAGCTCGGCATCGCCGGGCCGGTGGACTGGCCATGGGACGCGCCCCGCAAGGGCGCCTACCCCTACCGGCCGCACCAGCTCAACGGGGTGGGTGAGGTGATGGCGCGCGGCTGTGACGCGCTCGGGATCACCTGGCGACCCGGGGCGATCGCCACGCTGTCGGCGCCCAAGGGCGACCGGCCGCCGTGTGTCTACCGCGGCTGGTGCCTGTCCGGCTGCACCACCAACGCCAAGTCCAGCACGCTGGTGACCTACGCGAAGGAGGCGGTGCGGGCGGGTGCGGAGATCCGCCCGGACTGCATGGTGCATCGGATCGACACCGACGACCGCGGTCGCGCCATCGGCGTGACGTACTTCCGGCGCGACGCCGACGGCAACGTGCACGAGGAGCAGCAGCGCGCGCGGGTCGTGATCGTGAGCGCCTACTCGATCGAGACGCCGCGGCTGCTGCTCATGTCGGCCTCGTCCTCGCACCCAGACGGGCTGGCGAACAGCAGCGGGCTGGTCGGCAAGGGCTTGATGATCCACGGGTCGGACATCGTGTTCGGCCGTTTCCCCCGGCCGGTGTCGCAGTTCAAAGCGCCGCCGCCGAGCACGATCAGCCAGGACTTCTACGAGACTGACCCCGCGAACGACTTCGTCCGCGGCTACAGCATCGAGACCGTCGGCCCGCTGCCTGGCAAGTTCGCGCAGATCGCCGCCTCCACCTTGGGCCTGTGGGGCGAAGCGCTGCGCGAGTTCATGTACGACTACAGCCACTACGCCGGTCTCGGCCTGGTCGGCGAGACGATGGCGCAGGACCGCAACGGTGTCACGCTGTCGAAGGACGAGACCGACTCGTTCGGCCTGCCGATCCCAGTCGTGTCGTTCTCCTACGCCGACAACGACAAGCAGATCCTGGACGCCGGCGCCGACACCCAACGACGCATCCTGAAGGCCGCCGGCGCTGAGGCGACGTTCCGGGTGGACAACACCGCCCATCTGATGGGGGCCTGCCGGATGGGCGACGACCCGGCGACCTCCGGCGTCGACCGGGACTGCCGCAGCTGGGACGTACCCGGCCTGTACGTCTGCGACGGCAGCGTGTTCGTCACCTCCGGCGCCTCGAACCCCAGCCTGACCATCCAGGCCATTGCCGCGCGCACCGCCGACCGGCTCGTCGTCGCCGGCGAACGCGGCGAGCTGTAGCCCCCGCGCTGCGCCCAGCGCGTTGCCCCACCCCGACCGCCCACGAGCACGAGCACGAGCACGAAAAGGACACACCATGCCAGGCCAGAACGCGTCCCTGCCGTTGGAGGGCTACGGCTTGTTGTCCGACTGCCACAGCGCGGCGCTCGTCTCGAAGCAGGGCTCGGTCGACTGGTGGTGCATCCCGCGCTTCGACTCGCCGTCAGTCTTCGCGGCACTGCTCGACAGCGACGCCGGTCATTGGAGCATCCGCCCTGACGGGAACGAGGTCGAGGTCCAGCAGCGGTGGTCACCGGACACGCTGGTCCTCACTACGGTCATGACCACGTCACTGGGGCAGATCGAGGTCACTGACGCATTGGCGTTGGCTCCCGGGGCTCGTGGCCACAACATCGGCTTGCGCTCACCGCACACCCTGCTGCGCGTCGTGGAGGTTCTCTCGGGCGAGGTGCCAGTCCGCATCGAGATCAGCCCTCGTCTGGAGTACGGACTCACCAAGCCCCGATGGCGGCTGGACGACGGGAAGTGGTACGTCCGTGCCGGGCCGGTGGCGCTCCGCCTCACGACGGACGTCGAGCTGCAGGCCGGTGAGGGCAACGTCTTCGCGGTGGTCGACTGCCGCGCCGGCGACCGGCTGCAGTTCTCACTGGCCTACGAGCCGCCATACGAGGAGGTGTCGCCGTTGACGATGTCAGCAGCCGAGGCGCTCGCCGAGACCCGTCAGGGCTGGCAGTCCTGGGCGGCCCTGCACACCGGCTACCAAGGGCTGTACCAGCACGAGGTCCGGCGCAGCTCGCTGGTGCTGCAGGGGCTGACCTACCAGAAGTCCGGCGCCGTCGTCGCCGCGGCCACCACCTCACTACCGGAGGAGGTCGGCGGTTCCCTGAACTGGGACTACCGGTTCGCCTGGCTGCGGGACGTCAGCCTGACGATGCAGGCGCTGTGGGTCGGCGCCTGCCCGCACGAGGCAGGCCGGTTCTTCGAGTGGCTCTCGGGGGCGATCGGCGAGCTCGGTGACAAGCCCCTGCAGATCGTGTACGGCGTGGAGGGGGAACGGGACCTGACCGAGCACGAGCTCGACCACCTCCGCGGCTGGCACGACAGCCGCCCGGTCCGGGTCGGCAACGACGCCTGGAAGCAGCGTCAGCTCGACGTGCTCGGCGAGGTGCTGTTCGCGGCCCGGTTGCTGCGACACCAGATCGCGATGACCGATGAGGTCCGAGAGCTCCTGCTACGGCTCGCCGAGCAGGCGGCGAGCGACTGGGACCAGCCCGACGCCGGGATGTGGGAGTCACGCGGCGAGCCCCGCCAGTACACCTCCGCGAAGATGGCGTGCTGGGTCGCCCTGGACGCCGTCATCGACTTGGCCGACGACCTCGGGGCACAGGACCGCGTCGAGGAGTGGAAGCGGGTGGCGGACCAAATCCATGCCGCCGTCCTGGATCAGGCCTGGTCCGAGTCCGGGGGCTTCCTCGCCGGCGCGTTCGGCTCCGACGAGCTGGACGTCAGCATCCTGCTGCTCCCGTTGCTCGGGTTCCTGCCGGCCACCCACCCGAAGATGCGAGCGACCATCGAGGCGGTGCGCCGCGAGCTGTCCGACGGCTGGCTCGTCTACCGCTGGAAGGGCGACACCAACCCCTTCATCATCGCGAGCTTCTGGCTCGTCGAGTGCGTGGCGCTGCTCGGCGACGTCGAGCAGGCCCGCGAGGGCTTCGAGACGATGCTGTCGTACGCCGGACCGACCGGCCTGTTCAGCGAGGAGATCGTGCCCGGCACCGGGCAGATGATCGGGAACCTCCCGCAGGCGTTCTCCCACGTCGGGCTCATCAACGCGGCGTGGCGGCTGTCAGCGACCAGCGGTGCGGACGGCGGTGGGACGCCGGACCGGGACGGCGACCGGTGAGCCCCCTACGGTCGGGAGCGGCAGCCACGCCACTCCTGACCACCGGGACCGCCGCGGGAATCGTGGGAGGCCTCGTCATGACCGTCTGGAAGATGGCCGAGGCCGCCATCACCGGCGTCGGCGTCTGGCGTCCCCCGAACCTGATCGCCACCATCGTGCTCGGGCCGTCTGCCAACACCGGCGACTTCTCCGCTACTGCCTTCGCTGCCGGAATGCTGCTGCACGTGCTGACCAGCATCGCGATGGGGCTGGGCTACGCCTGGCTTGCCGCGCGGGTTCTGCCCCGCCTGAAGCCCTGGCCGGAGCTCGGGGCGATCGTCGTCTACGCCCTGCTCAGCTGGGCGGCCTACCAATGGCTCATCATGCCGTGGATCGCGCCGACCATGGACGAGAACGTCGCACCGTCCTCACTGGCGATCGCACATGTGGTGCTGGCCCTGGGCTTCGCCGCGTGGTGGATCCCCAGAACGCGCGATCGGGAGACATGACCGCGAGGTCATGTCTCCCGATATCGGCGCCGCCCACCGCGGTCGCCCCTCGCTCCGTGCATCGCGCTGTCGGCAGCAGGCGAGCAGCGTGTGGGACCACGTCGTGGCTCGCCGCGAAGGACCTCACCTCGTCTGGCCCGTGGACGATCATGGGCCCCTCGCCGGTGTCCCGCACGCGCGGTGCTACAGGCCGCGGTCAGCCTCGAGCAGCCGCAGCCACACCTCGCTGACCGTGGGGAACGCCGGCACGGCGTGCCACAGGGTGTCCAGGGGGACCTTGCCGACGATCGCGATCGTCGCGGCGTGCAGCATCTCGCCGACCTGAGGGCCGACGAAGGTCGCTCCCACGACGACGCGCTCGGCCTGGTCGATGACCAGCTGCGCCTTGCCGACGATGTCGTTGCCCAGCAGCGCGCCGCCGGCGACCGACCCGATGCCGTACGACACCGTCTTGACGTCCAGACCGGCGTCGCGCGCCTGCTGCTCGGTGTGCCCGACGGCCGCCAGCTCCGGGTCGGTGAACATGACCTGCGGCACGGCGGTGTGGTCGGCCCATGCCGATCCCGACCTGCCGGCGACGAGGTCGCCGACGGCGCGGGCCTGGTACTTGCCCTGGTGGGTCAGCAGAGCCCGGCCGTTGACGTCGCCTGCGGCGTAGAGCCAGTCCCCTCCGACCGAGGTCACCCGGAGCTGGTCGTCGACCTGCAGCGCCCCGCCGGACTCGAGTCCCACGGTCTCCAGCCCGAGGTCGTCGGTGTTGAACGTCCGGCCCGCCGCCACGAGGAGCTCGTCGCCGACGAGGCTGCTGCCGTCGTCGAGCCGGACGGTGACCGGGCCGTCCTCGCCCTGGCGTGACGCGTGCTCCACCGAGCGACCGGTGAGCACCCGGATGCCGGCCTGGTCGAAGGCGTCTTGGAGGAGCTGGCTCGCCCACGGCTCGTAGCCCCCGACCAGTCGGTCGGAGCGCTCCACGACCGTCACCTCCTCGGCGCCGAGGTCGCGGTAGGCCTGCGCCATCTCGCAGCCGACGACGCCACCTCCCAGGACGAGCAGCCGCCGCGGGATGTCCTTGGCGGTGGTGACGTCCCGGTTGTCCCAGGTCCGGATCTGCGCCAGGCCCTCAACCGGTGGTGTCGTGGCGCGCGAGCCGGTAGCGACGACGACGGCCCGCCGTGCGAACAACCGCCGGACCTGCCCGTCGGCCGAGGTCACGGTGACCTCGCGGTCACCGGCCAGCCGCCCCTGCCCGCGGACGAGGTCGGCGCCGATGCTGTCCAGCCAGCGTGCCTGCGACTCGTCGTCCAGGTGCGAGATGAACCCGTCCCGGCGGGCCAGCACGGCGTCGACGTCGACACCGCCCTGCACTGCTGCGGCCGCTCCGGGAAGCCGCCGCGCCGCTGCGAGGGCGTGTGCCGGTCCCAGGAGCGCCTTGCTGGGCATGCAGGCCCAGTAGGAGCACTCGCCGCCGACGAGCTCCTGCTCGACGACGGCCACCGTCAGCAGGTTGTCCCTGGCGTACCAGGCGACGTTCGTGCCGGTCGAACCCGCGCCCCAGGACGATGACGTCGTAGGTGTCGCTCATGGAAGTGCCCTTCGTCGGCGTGCTGGTGCGGTGGCGCCGGCCCGTGCCGGGCCCAACCGTGAGCGTGCCTGCGCTACGCCTTGTGGACGGCGGGCACGGCATCACGCGTTGCCGTGCTCACAAGAAGATCGCCGTGAGCACCTTCGGTGCCGGAGCCCGCGGCCGTCCGCACGTCGGCGCTACCCGACTTCCACGCCCTTCCAGAAGGCGACGTGCCCGGTGATCTCTCGGGCCGCCTCGCTGGGCTGCGAGTAGTACCAGGCAGCGTCGGAGTTCGTCTGGCCGTCGAGCTCGAGGCTCAAGTAGCTGGCTGTTCCCTTCCACGGGCACCGGGTCTGCTTCGCGCTTTCGCGAAGCACGTCATCGCGGACCGAGTCCCGGGGGAAGTAGTGGTTGCCCTCCACGACGACCGTCTTATCGCTCTCGGCGATCACTGCGCCGTTCCACACTGCCTGGACCATGACTGCTCCTTCGCTCGGGAGGTTGTCGCCGGGCGCTCGCCCGGCTTCCCAGCAGGTCGTTGCCGCTCGGCGTCTCGGGACACCGCGTCGGCAGCCGAGGTTGCCGAGGTGCCGGCCGGGGTTGCATTGGGGTCCGCGCACTGCTGCTGGCGTCTCAGGCCGTCCCGAGCTCGTTCCGCGCGCGTGCCAGGCGTAGCGTCGCGAGGATCGAGTCGGGGCTCTGCGCGCCCGGGACGACGATGCGGTGGTCGATCAGGAAGGTCGGAACGGCGGTGACCTCCCGGCGTCCGGCCTCCGCCTCGTCGGCACGTACGTCGACCGCGTAGGCGTCGGAGGACAGCACCTGGTCCACGTCCGTCGGGTCGAGACCGGCCTCGACGGTGAGCCGTCGCAGGGTCGTGTGGTCGCTGAGCACCTCGCCCTCGGCGAGGAAGCCACGGACGAGCCGGCGGTGCACGGCCCGCTGCGCCCCGTGCTCCTTCGCCAGGTGCAGCAGGCGGTGCGCGTCGAAGGTGTTCGCCGGCCGGGCGAGGTCGAAGCGCGCCTGCACGCCCGCCCGCTCGGCAGCACCGCTCAGTCGCACGACCATGGCCCGGCCGCCGGAGCGGCTGGCGCCGTACCTGGCCGCCAGCAGCGCGTCGTACGGGCCATCGCGCACGACGGGGGCGCCCGGGTCCAGCTCGAAGCTGCGCCACACCACCTCGACGTCCTCGGCGTGCTCGAAGCGGCGCAGCGCGGTCTCGAGGTCCGCCTGTGCGATCGCGCACCACGGGCACACGAGGTCGGACCAGACGTCGACCCTCATCCGTGAGGAGCGGCGTGACGCGCGCTGCCCCTGGTCACCGCCATCGGCGCGGCGCCCGCTTCGCTGAGGTCAGCGGCTCGTCCGGCGCGACAGGGCGACGACGACAGCGGCGAGCACGAGCCCGAAGACGAGGTGCCCGACGAGGCTCTGCAGCGCCATCGTGTTGATGGTGAACAGGGGCATGCCGAGCTTGGCCGGCATGAGCAGCAGCGGACCAACGACCCACAGCACCGCGCCGTAGACGAGGCCGGCGCCCAGGCCGGGCCCCCATCCGTTGACCCGCGGCGCGACGACAGCCCCGTAGACGGCTCCGAACAGTGCGGAGATCGCGAGGTGCACCACCCAGGCGACGGCGATCGACTCCGAGCCGACGAGCATGGCGATCATGCCCATCATGCCCAGGGACTGCATCATCAGGCCGAAGACCACGCCGCCGGCCAGGCCGCCGAGGACTCCGTGGAGGACGCCCTGCTGCGTGCTGGTCGTCGACTGCTGCCTCGCTGCGGTTGTCGTCATGGGACTGTCCTCCTGGGAGTGGGTGACCCGTCGGATCAGGACGTTCATCGCTGGCGGGGTACTGGCCAGGATGTCTTCGCCCCACCGCATACGAGAGCCGTTCGTCACCCAGGTTGCATTGTCAGCATGCGCCCGGACGTGGCGGGCGCAGGCTCATCAGCGGCGGAGGCTGCGAGCGCTGCCGGCGCCCACGGCGGCGGCGGCAGCAGGCCGCCGACCAGGTAGACCGCGTGGATGCCGTTCGTGTCGGCGAGGAGCCCGCCGCCGAGCAGGCTGAGCATCCGTCCTGTCTGCCACACGACGTCGAATCCTGCAAAGGCACGGCCACGCAGGTGCTCCGGAACGCGGGACTGGACGAGGCTGCTGAAGCAGACGCTGCCGGTGGACGTCGACAAGCCGTAGACGACCAGGGCGGCGGCGGTGGCGAGCGGGCCGGACGTGACCAGCACGAGGACGAGGTCGACCAGGCCGCGGATCGCGTAGGGGCCGAACACGAACAGCGGGCGGCGCGGATCGATCCTTGGTCTTGCGCAGGAGCAGCAGCGGGCCGAGGGCAGCGCCGGCGCCGATCGCGGCGACGAGCAGGCCGTAGCCCTCGCCGCCGCCGAGCCGTTCCTGCGCGAGCACGACGAGCAGCGCTGGTGGCGCCGGCGGACAGCGCGGCGAGGAACTGCCCGGCGGGCGAGGGCCTTGAGGAGAGGGATTTGCTTGAGCGGACCGAGCGCGCCGCGAGCGTGAGCGAACGGGCTGTTCACCGTGGCGGGCGGGGGCCGTTCAGATTCGCGCAGGCCGCGCAGCACGACGGCGGACAGCGCGAACGACATGGCGTTGACGGCGAACGCCGGTCCGAACCCGACGTTCACAGCGAGCAGCGCGGCGACCGGCGCGACGGCGATCTGGATGGTCACGGCGGCGGTCCAGATGCCGCTGTTCGCCGCGACGAGCTCGTCGTCTCGCACGACCGACGGCAGGAGGGACTGTGCTGCGGGGCTGAAGAACACCTGCCCGGCCGACAGGCCGAACGCCACCGCGTACGCGGCCACGAGGTGGTCGTGCCACAGCGCGAGGGTCCCAGCCAGCACCACTTCGGCTCGGTCAGCGGCGACCATGACGCGCACCCGGGGGAGGCGGTCGACGAGGCTGCCGGCGATCGGCGCGAGCAGCAGGACGGGCACGATCTCGGCGAGCACGACCGCGGTCACGCCGACCCCGAGCCGGTCAGCGCAACGAGCAGCAGCGCAAGGTCGTGAACTGGGCGACGTCGTCGACCTGGCTGACGGTGCGGGCGATCCACAGCCGTCGGTAAGCGGGCTGGGCGAGCAGGACCAGCAGGTCTGCACTGGCGGCGGCCGGCACGTCAGGACCGGCTCAGCGCGTCGGGATGACGTGGCAGACGCCGTCGGGCCGGCAGTCGGCCGGGTCGAGGCGGGAAGCTCGCTGCCGCAGCCGCTGGACCTCGGCGCGGGTGGCTTCGAGCGCCGCGATGCGAGCGTCCAGGTCGACGGCGTGCACCTCGAGCAGCGCCGCGACGTGTGCGCACGGCGGACCGCTGTCGTGGCGCACCGCGATGACTTGGCGGATCTCGGCGAGGGTCAGGCCCGCGGCCTGCGCCGCCTTGACGAAGGAGAGCCGGTCAAGGACGCCTTCGTCGTAGTCGCGATAGCCGGACGCGGTCCGCTCGGGTTCGGGGAGCAGCCCCGCCCGCTCGTAGAAGCGCAGCGTCTTGCTCCTCGTCCCGGCCCGCTCGGCGAGCTCTCCGATCCTCACCGGTCCAACAGTACGGACTTGACCTTCCCCTGCACTGGAACGTCTACGGTCCGTCCCCATGAGCCAAGACACGTGGGACCTGGTCGTGATCGGCACGGGAGGCGCAGCGATGGCCGCCGGGATCGAGGCGCGATCACGCGGCAAGCAGGTCCTGCTCGTCGAGCACGGGCCGCTCGGCGGGACCTGCCTGAACATCGGCTGCGTCCCGTCCAAGCACCTGCTCGCTGCCGCGGCGCAGCGCCACAGCGCCCTGTCCACCCGCGCGTTCCCGATGGTCGCGACGAACGCGGACGGCGTGGACCTGCCTGCCCTGATGGCCCAGAAGCAGGGCCTGATCGACGGGCTGCGGCAGTCCAAGTACGCCGACGTCGCAGAGGCGCACGGCTTCCCGATCCGGTACGGCCACGCCCGCTTCACCGACGACCGCACGCTCGACATCGACGGCGAACCAGTGATCGGCGCCGCGTACGTCGTCGCCACAGGCGCTGCGCCGCACGTCCCAGACCTCCCCGGCCTCGACCGGATCGACTGGCTGACCTCGACCACAGCGATGGAACAGCAGTCGCTGCCCCGCTCGCTGCTCGTGCTGGGCGGCGGCCCCGTCGGGCTCGAGCAGGCCCAGCTGTGGGCGCACCTCGGGGTGGACGTGACGGTCGTCGGCCGGTTCGCGTCGTACGCCGAACCCGAGCTCGCCGACGTGCTGCGCGGGGTGTTCACCGATGACGGCATCCGGGTCGTCGAGCAGCGGGCGGTGACGACCGAGCGCACGGCGGACGGCGTGCTGGTGCGCACGGACGCCGGCGTCGAGCTGACCGCCGACCGGTTGCTGGTCGCGACGGGCCGGTGGGCGGACACCGGCGATCTGGGGCTGGACGTCGCTGGGATCGAGACCGATGACCGCGGGTTCGTGGTCGTCGACGCTTTGCAGCGCACCAGCAACCCGCGGGTGTTCGCTGCCGGTGACGTGTCCGGGGCGCCGCAGTACGTGTACGTCGCCGCGCAGACCGGGCGGGTCGCCGCCGCCGGTGCACTCGGCGAGCCGTCGTCGGTCCACTATCGCGGCCTGCCCGGTGTCACGTTCACGACGCCGCAGCTCGCGGGCGCCGGACTGACGGAGCAGCAGGCCCTGGCCGCGGGCCACGACTGCGACTGCCGCGTCCTCGGCGCGCAGGACATCCCCCGTGCGCTGGCGAACCGTGACACCCGCGGCGCGCTGAAGCTCGTCGCCGACGCCTCGACCGGTCAGGTGCTGGGTGTGCACGCCGCGCTCGACGGTGCGGGCGACGTGATGCTCGCTGCCACGTACGCGATCAAGTACGGCCTGACGGTCGACGACCTCGCCGACACGTGGGCGCCGTACCTGACGATGAGCGAGGCACTCCGGATCGCCGCAGGTCTGTTCCGCAGCGACAAGCCGACCAGCTGCTGCGCCTGACCGGTGACAGCGGGATGCGCGCGGCGTGCTGCGCCGGCGTCACCTGCCCGCTGCGTGCCCTGCCCGGACGACGAGTGCTGCGGCAGCTGCGCCGAGAGCACCGACGAGCGCCAGCGCGCGGTGCTCGGTCAACCACAGCTCCGGGCTGTGGGCGTACGCCTTGTCGTCGAAGCTGCCGTGCGCCTGGACCTCGCTGCCGTACACCGGCTCCCAGGTGTTCGCGTTGCTCGCCGGCGGGTCGTGGTCGGGTGACTGCTGTCCCTTGACGTTCGTCCGGGCGAGGAAGTGGTCGAGCAGCGCTGGCGCGACCCGGTTCCCGAGGATGGTGAGCACGGTGGGCAGGCCGACCCACATCGTGCGGCGGGGGTGCGCCGCGACGTGCGCGACAGCGCGGGCGGCGACCTCGGGCTGGTAAATGGGCGGCACCGGCATCGGGTGGTGGTCGATGCCGCGGTGCAGGACCCAGTCGAACTGCGGCGTGTTGACCGCCGGCATGTCGACCTGGCAGAGATCGATGTCGAGGTTTTTGTGCATGATCTCGACGCGCAGGGCCTCGGTGAAGCCGTTGATGGCGTGCTTGGCCCCGCAGTACGCGGTCTGCAGCGGGATGCCGCGGTGGGCCAGGGCCGAGCCGACCTGGATGATCGTGCCGCGGTTGCGCGGGGTCATGCGGCGCAGCGCCGCACGGGTCCCGTTGACGTAGCCGAGGTAGGTGACCGCGGTGATCCGGTCGAACTCCTCGGTCGTGATGTCGTCGAAAAAGGCGATCGCGCCGGTGAAGGCGTCATTGACCCACAGGTCGATCGGCCCGAGCTCCTGCTCGACGCGGTCGGCTGCGGCCTCGAGGGCGCCGGAGTCGGCGACGTCGACGGAGATGCCGACGCCGCGGCGGCCCGCCTCCTCGATCTCGCGGACGGTGTCGTCGAGACGCTCCTGTCCCCGCGCCAGGACCGCGACGTCCCAGCCGCGGCGGGCGAGCTCGCGGACGGTGGCCCGGCCGATCCCGGCGGTGCCGCCGGTGACGACCGCCGTGCCGGGGGTGCGGGACTTCCTGATCGTCGACATGCTTCTCCTCGCGGTGCAGGGGCGTTCGGGCCGTTGGGGACGGACTAGCGTTGGCGCCACGCCTGCCAGGCAGCGCGGGCCTCGGGCAGGACGGCCGGGACCGTCGCGACCAGCAGCCCTGCGCTGACGGTGCACCAGGAGCAGACCCTCTTGTGCTTGGTCACCTGTTCGGCGAACAGGTAGACGCCCCCGGTCGCGTCGAGGACGCTCTTGGCGAGCAGCGCCAGGGGGATCCACGGCTGCTCCTGGTGCCGCTTCGCCGATCCCATGCCGGCGAGGACGAGGGAGACGCCGGCGCTGGCGATGCCGAGGGTCGCGTCAGGGGTGTTGAACATGGCGTAGGCCTCCCCGGAGGCGTCGACGCGGTCGGCGTCGAGCCCGGGCCAGGACGGCTCGGGGACGGTCCTCAGAACACCGAACTGGTACAGACCGACCACCGCGAGCGTGGCGGCGGCCGCCGTCTGCAGGACCGCAGTCCGACGGCGGCCGTCGAGGAACGGGCTGTCGCCCCGACGCAGTGCGTCGGACACGGCTTCTGCGGCGGGGCTGCTCCCGCGGCCGACGCCGCCGCTGCCCGGTCGGATGCTGGCTGCCGGCGGTCCGGCCGGTCGGCTTCTGGTCTGCATGCTGTCCTCCTGGTCGTCGCCCATGTCGGTCGTGCTGTCGTCGGATGTGCTGTCGTCGGTGGTCCGTTGGTCGTGTCGCAGTCGCAGGTAGCGCGAGAGCCGCCAGGCCCACAGTCCGGCCGTGCCCCAGCGGTCCCGTCGCTTGGCCGCGTCCAGGACGTAGACGGCCCGGGCGAGCTCGGCATGGCTCCACACCAGCGGGGTGTTGCCGAGCAGCGCACCGGTCGAGGGGTCGACCTCCTCCGAGAGCAGGCGCGGCAGTCCCGCGCACAGCCGGTCCAGGCGGTCCTCGGCCTCCTGCACGCGTCCGAGCTGCGCGAGCGCCGTGACCGCAAGGAACGACATCGGCAGGAACGCGCCCTCGGTGCCGGTGAAGCCGTCGTCACCCCCGGGCGGGTAGCGGTAGAGGTACGGGCCGGAGCCGAGGCGGTCGAGCAGCGCGTCGACGAGCCGACCGGCTCGCGGGTCATCGCTGGGCAGCAACCCGAAGGCGACCGCCATCAACGCTGAGGCGTCGGGGACCGGTGGGTCCTGCCCGTACGCCTGCGGCAGCAGCCCGTCCTCGTCGATCGCCGACAGGACTCTGTGCGCGATGGTGTCCCGCGCCGCCTTCCAGTGCCGTCGTCGCGTCCAGGGACGCCAGCCGCGGGCGATCCACATCGCCCGGTCGAGCAGCAGCCACCGGCCGATGTCACCGTCGACGAGCGGCTGCGCGGTCCGCATCTCCCAGATGCCGTTGCTGTCCTGGACCCGCTCCGGGTGGTCGTCGGTGATCTCGTCGGCGAGACGCCGCACCAGGGCCCACGTGCGGTCGTCGAGACTGCCACCGACCTGCACGTACACCGACACGGCTTCGGCAAACAGTCCGAGCGAGTCGTACTGCCGCTGGCCGCTCGCGCCGTTGCCCACCCGGACCGGACGGGAGGACGCCCAGCCGCGGACGCCGCTGACGTCCCGCTCCGCGGGGACCGGACCGCCTCGGACGTCGCGCACCGGCGAGGTCAGCAGGTCCTGCTCACCCCAGGCGTCGTGCACGAAGTCGAGATAGCGGCGGGCGGCCCGCCCCTGGCCGAGCAACGCGGCCACGGCGGTGGACAGCGACGCGTCGCGCAGCCACGTGTAGCGGTAGTCGAACTGGCGGTCGTGTCCGGGCGCCTCGGGCAGGCTCGTCGTCGGGGCAGCGACGACGGCGCCCGTCGCCTGGGAGGTGCAGGCGCGGATGACGGCGAGCGCGTCCAGGGCCCGCCGCGGGTGCGTCCCCGGCAGCCGGCAGCCGTCCAACCGGCGGTGCTCGGTCGCGTCCCGTCGGCCGAGCTCCTCGACGAGCGCCTCAGGAGTGCCCTCCGGGCGTGCGTCGACGCCGACGACCAGGGCCGTCCATGTCCGTTCTCCGACCGCCAGGTGGCTGAGCAGGGCGCCGTCCCGGACCTCCTGGCGGCCGCCACGCACCCGGAGCGTCCGGCGGGGGTCGCGCCCCTGCGACGTCGCTGCGGCGGCATCCGTGTCGAGCGCCCAGGAGACGCGGGGGGCGTCGAACCCGCCCAGGCGCAGCTCGTGCACGACCTCGCCGCCGACGTGCGGAATCGCCGCCGTCCGGCGGCGCAGGAGCCGCACCAGCAGGACGCCGTCGTCGCGGGGCAGGACGCTGTCCCGGACCTCGATCAGCCCGTGTTCATCGCGCAGCAGCGTCGTTGCACTGACTCCGGCGGGTGTGTCGTCGGCCTCGACGCGCTGGAGGTCCAGGAAACGGGCTGCGCCGCCGGAAGGGTCCAGCAGACCCCAGCACAGCGGGGGGTCATCGAACTCGGGCGCGCACCACCACAAAACGCTCGCATCGGGGGACAGCATCGCGACGCTGCGTCCGTTGCCGACCAGACGGAGCTCAGCGAGCGACGGTGCCCAGGCGCCCTCGGATGCAGCGGACGCTGAAGGCGGAGCAGTGGGCTGCACGCGCGGTTCCCCTCGAAGACCTGCGACAGTGACGACGGACCAGTACCCGCGGATCGGCGACGGGTTGCCCGCAAGGCATGCGAAGTTGCCGTCCGTGCACCCATGGACGGCGTCCTGGTTCCGTTGTGACCCGCCCAACCTGGAGGCTCCGTGTCCGTCAACACCCTCGAACCGCACCCGACAGTCATCGTCTTCGACGTCAACGAGACCCTGTCCGACCTCTCCCCGATGGCCGACCGGTTCGCTGACCTCGGCGCCCCGACGACGCTGGCGAAGCAGTGGTTCGCGGCGGTCCTGCGCGACGGCTTCGCCCTCACCGCGGCCGGTGGACAGGAGGAGTTCTCCGTCATCGCTGCGTCGGTCCTGCGGACGGTCCTCGCGGACGTCGCCCTCGATCGCCCCACCGAGGCGGCCGTCGAGCACGTGATGAGCGTTTTCACCGCGCTGCCCGTCCACCCCGACGTCGCCGACGGCGTCCGCGCGTTGCGGGCTGCGGGCTACCGGCTGGTGACGCTGTCGAACGGCTCCGCCAGCGTGGCGGAGCAGCTGCTCGAGCGCGCGGGCCTTCGGGACCAGTTCGAGGCGCTGCTGTCCGTCGAGGACGCCTGCGCGTGGAAGCCGGCCCGGGTGGCCTACGAGCACGCCGCGAGACAGTGCGGTGTCGCAGCGGGTGAGCTGATGCTGGTGGCGGTCCATCCGTGGGACATCGACGGTGCCGGCCGTGCGGGGTTGTCGACGGCGTGGATCGACAGGGACGGCGTCCCGTACCCGTCCTTCTGGACGGCCCCGACGTGCATGGTGGGCGGTCTTGATGAGCTGCCGGCCGCCCTCGCACGCTGACCACCGAGACGGTCACCTCGGTGACCGTCCCGGCAGGATTGGGACATCGCTGGCGCTGAGGCTGTGACGGCACCCGACGTGGCACGCCGACGTCAACCACGACCCTCCGAGAGGCCACCATGACCCGCATCCCCATCCACACTGTCGACTCCGCCCCCGAGGGCAGCCGCGACGCCCTCAAGGCGCTCGAGGCCAAGTTCGGCAAGGTCCTCAACATCCACGGCGCGATGGCGCACTCCCCAGCGGTGCTGAGCACCTACGTCGCCGTCCAGGAGGCCCTGATCGGTCAGGGCACCTTCGACGCCAAGACGCGCGAAGTCGTCGCGCTGGCCGTCGCGAACGTCGACGAGTGCTCGTACTGCCAGGCCGCGCACACCGCCGGCGGCAAGGCCGCTGGGCTCAGCGAGCAGGAGACCATCGACATCCGCCGCGGTCAGGTCACCGACCCCAAGACCGCGGCGCTGGTGGCTCTGGTCCGCGAGCAGGCCGGCAACGTCGGGCACGTCTCGGACAGCACCTGGCAGACCGCGCTCGACGCAGGATGGACCGACGCCCAGCTCACCGAGAGCTCGGCCGTCGTCGCGCTGAACCTGTTCACCAACTACTTCAACCACCTGGTCGGCACCGAGCTGGACCTGCCGGCAGCGCCGTCGCTCTGACCTGACGCACGGGTGGCCGGACCGGTCGCCCCGCGACCGGTCCGCCAACCCCCCTGCGCCAGACCCTGGAGCTCTCGTGGCCGACCTGCCGCAGGATGTCGACGTCCTGGTCGTGGGTGCCGGTCAGGCCGGCCTCGGCACGGCGTACTGGCTCACCCGGGACCCCGGACTGCGGGTGCTCGTCGTCGACCGTGCACCGGTGAGGTAGAGCTGGGTCGACCGCTGGGACAGCCTGGTGCTGTTCACCCCGCGCCGGTTCAGCGGCCTGTCCGGCATGGTGTTCCCGGCCGGCCCGACCCGCTGCCCGGACCGACTGGAGATGGCCGGCTACCTGGGCGCGTACGCCGACCGCTTCGACCTGCCCGTCCGTACGGGCGTCGAAGTCCGCCGGCTCACCGGTACGGCCGGTGCCTTCGTGGCCGAGACCTCACAGGGCAGCGTGACTGCGCAGCAGGTCGGCGGCCGGCGGCCTGTCTCCGCAGGTGCACCAGCTGCACTCGTCGGACTACTCGTCACCGCAGGACGTCCCGCCCGGCGACGTCGTGGTTGTGGGTGGCGGCAACTCCGAGGCGACGCGATCATCGGCCGGCAGCTGCACGAGCTCGCGCGGACCGGTCGCACCGCCGTCGTCCCGCAGCGGGTGGTCGCCGCAGAGCGCGACGTGCTGCTGCTGGCCGACGGCACCGGCCTGCACGTCTCGTCGGTGCTGTTGGTGCACCGGCTTCCGCCCGGACACCCGGTGGCTGGACCTGCCCGGCGCCACGGGCCCTGACGGGCCCCCCGTCCACGCAGCGGGCGCCTCACCGGTCGGCGGGCTGCGCTGGATGGGCCTGCCGTGGCAGACGCGGCTCAACAGCTCGATCATCGACGGCGTTGACCGCAACGCACGCGCCGTCGTCCGGCGGGTCAGGGCCTGGCCGCCGCGCTGACCTCGGCGGCCAGGCTGCGAATCTCCTCGGCGACGACGTCCGGGTGGTCCTCGGGAGTAAAGTGCTTGCCACCCTCGATTCGACGGACCGTGGTGCCGAGGTCACGGGCGAAGCGCTCGCCGTACTCGATCTTCTGGAACTGGTCGGCGGCGCCCCACACGACGCGCGCCGGGACGCCGAGCGTCGGGAGCTGGTCCTGCACGGTCAGTGTGTCGCGGACGTCCAGGGCCGAGACCTGGCGGGCCATCGCCGCGCCACCGCCGTGCTCGGCGTAGGGCCGGTAGTGCACGGCGAGCGACTCGTCTGCCCGAGCGGCGTCATCGTGGCCCCGGGCGATCAGCAGCCCGAGGGCCGGCTTGAGTGCGGCTGCAGGCAGCCGCGACAGCACCGGCGCCGTGGCCCGCATCATCTTCACCGAGGGGATCGGCCAGGAGTCGTAGCCGATGCCGTTCGTGATCATCAGACCTGCGCACAGGTCCGGCCGGCGCACGGCGGCGATGTGCACGACGCCGCCACCGAGGTCGTGCCCGACCAGCGTCACGGGGCCGATGTCGAGGTGCTCGTTCCAGGCGTTGAGCCGGTCGGCCTGAGCGCTGACCGACACGTCGCGGCCGTGCCCGGCCGGGATGCTGTCGCCGTAGCCGGTCATCTCGAAGGCGAGCACGCGCAGGTCGGGGAGCAGCGGCGCGACGTGGCGCCACAGCGCGGGCGAGGTCGGGATGCCGTGCACCAGGACGACCGGTGCGCCCGACCCCTGCTCGAGCCAGCGGACAGGCGTGCCTGTCAGGGTCACGGTCCTGCTCTGCACGTCGCACTCCTCGTCAGGTCGGGTCCGGCCCACCCGGGCCTGCCCTGCTCACGCCGGTCGCATACGGCTCGGCAGCGCAGGTTGCCGTATCCACGTGGCTCCCACCGCTCAGAAGGACCGTCCTGATCAGCGCGGTGCAAACTGGCGCAGCCCCTGGGAACACGCCCCCCGGTTGCGTGCATGCGTCCCAGCGGCACGCTGATGACGGCCTCGCCGATGAGCGGGGTCGCCCGACTTCCCGCACCGGACTCCCACCGCCCGCGACAGTGCTGAGGCCTGAGCTGACCATCCTCGGAATCCGCCTCCCAGGTTGCCGTTGCGCGGGATCGAACCCGTGCAGATGCTTCCATTCGCGGAAACGATGACTACGGAGGACTTCGTGCCGCACGAGCTGTCTGCGCTGTCCCGCCGACGTTTCCTGGGCCTGGCAGGTGCAGCCTCCGTCGCGCTGCTCGGTGGGTGCGGAAGAGAGACGTCGGCGAACCCGTCTGCGGCGACCGGCAGCGCCGTCGAGGCCATGACCATCAGCACGTGTGTGTACGCCAAGAACCACGCGTCGTCGCCGCTGTTCTGGCAGCAGTTCGCGCCGGAGGGCGTGACGGTCGAGGTGACGCCGATCGCCAGCAGCGCCGAGGTCCAGTCCGGCCTGGAGTCAGGACAGTTCGATGCCGGGCTGATGGGCGTCTACAACACGATCACCGCCGGCAGTGAGACGATCACGAGCAAGCTCATCGGGATGGTCTCCCGCCAAGGCCTCGGGCTGATCGGGCGCACGGGCGAGGTGGAGGACGTCGCCTCCCTCCGCGGCAAGAAGGTCGCTGTGCCGCCGCCCGGGGTGCAGGTCCTCGTCCTGACGCAGATGCTCGAGACGGCGGGGCTCGAGCTGGGCAGGGACGTGACCGCCATCCCCCTGGGCTACGCCGACCACCCGACCGCGCTGGAGCGGGGCGACGTGCAGGCCTACATCGGCACCGAGCCGCTGTGCACCCAGAGCGTGATCTCCGGGGTCGGCGTGCGCGTGCCCGGTGCCTACGACACCCCACTCGGCGACTTCAACACCGGCCTTTGGGCCAGCAGCACGGCCCTGCAGGACCCGGACAAGACCCGGCTCATCGCCCAGATGAACAAGGCCGCCGCCGAGCACCTCACGCCCGACGGCGAGAACGCCCCGGAGGTCTGGAGAGAGCTGCTCGTGACCCAGTTCGGGTACGACGAGCGGGTGTACGAGAACGTGCTCGACAACGTCGGCGCCGAGTGGCGCTTCGACGACGAGCGTCGCGCGCAGTTCGAGGGCGCCGGGCGGGTCCTGCTCGAGCAGGGGACCATCGCAGCCGAGCCGGACTACGAGCGCTTCTACGCACCCGAGTACTGGGACGTCTGACGCCATGACCGGCGGGCTGCTCGAGCAGGGCCTCCCCACCGCCAGCGTCCCCGGACAGGCGCCGTCCCCCAGGCGGTCGCGGCGTCGCTCACGTCGCCTGCTGGGCGTCCTCGCGCCGCGGTCGTGCTGCTCGCGTGGGCGGTGGTGAGCGAGCAGGGCTGGTCAGCACCCGCCTGCTGCCGACACCCGCGACCGTCGACGATGCGCTGCGGGACTTCTTCGCCGGCGACTCCACCGTGACGCTGACCGGAGTGGTCCCGTTCGCGGGGGCCGGTTGGGACCATCTGACGGCGAGCCTCGTGCGCTGTGCCGTCTCGTGGGCGCTGGCCGTGGTCCTCGGCGTCGTGGTCGGGCTGCTGCTCGGCGTCTCGGCCCTGGCGCGAGACGCGCTCGACCCGCTGCTGAACGCGCTGCGCGCCGTGCCGCTGTTCGCCTGGCTGCCCCTGGTGCTGATCTGGTTCGGCATCGGTGAGGCGTCCGCCCGAGTGCTGATCTTCCTCGGCGCCCTCTGGCCGGTCCTGGTGGCCGTCGGCGACAGCACGGGCCGCGTCCCGCGCGCCTACGTCGAGACCGCCCGGATGCTCGGCACGCCGCGCCGCGACCTGTGGCGGCGCGTCTACCTGCCCTCGGCGCTGCCCGAGGTCGTCACCGGCCTGCGACTGTCGCTCACGCTGGCGTGGACCTGCGTGATCGTCGGTGAGCTGAGCGGTGTGACCACCGGTGTCGGCGCGATGATGAACGCCGCGCGCGAGAGCGGACGCCCCGAGCAGGTCCTGGTCGGCATCGTCGTGTTTGCGACCGTCGGCCTGCTCGCCGACCTGCTGCTCCGGGCAGTGACGGCGCGCTGGGTCCGCTGGGCTCGGGCGTGAGCGTGCACATCTCCGCCGGTGTGCTCACGGCACACGACCTGGTCAAGCACTACGACGATCTCGTCGTCCTGAACGGCGTGCACCTGCAGGCCCCTGCCGGACAGGTCCTGGCGGTCCTGGGCCCGAGCGGCTGCGGGAAGTCCACGCTGCTGCGGGTGCTGGCCGGCTTCGAGCAGCCGACGGCGGGTCAGGTCCTGCTCGACGGTCAGCTGGTCACCGGTCCGTCGCCGTCACGCGGCATGGTGGCTCAAGCCGGCGGGCTGTTCCCGTGGCTGACGTTGCGGGACAACCTCGCCTTCGGACCGCGGGCGCAGCATCGCCCGGCCGCAGAGGTGAGCTCCGCCGTCGAGGACCTCCTGCGCGCCACCGGCCTCGACGGCTTCGCCGACGTGCTCCCACGGCAGCTGTCCGGCGGCATGCGACAGCGCGCAGCGATCGCCCAGGTGCTGGCCAACCGCCCGCCGGTGCTGCTGCTCGACGAGCCGTTCGCAGCCCTGGACGCGCAGACCCGACTGCGCATGCACGAGTGGCTGCTGGCCCTGCTCGCCGAGCGCCCGACGACGACCCTGCTCGTCACGCACGACGTGGAGGAGGCGCTGCTGCTGGGCGACCGGCTCTGCCTGCTCTCCAATCGCCCGGCTCGGGTCGTCGACGAGCAGCCGGTGCCGTTCGGCAGCGACCGCGGTCGGGCGGTGCTGTCCGATCCGGCCTTCGTCCGGATGAAGGCGGTCGTCCTCGAACGGGTCCTCGCTGCCTAGACGAGCGCCCAGGCGTTCGGGGGCGGGACTCCTCGAGAGCGTTGGGGCGGGCAGATGCAGCCCGTGACGGCGACGAAGGCGGGCATTCGCACTGGCAGCCGTCGTCGGGCCCAGGGCCGGGTCGCACCGTGGGCGCCGCTGATCTGGTTCGCGGTCCTGTCGGCCGTGCTCACCGCCGTCGTCGTCGTGCAGAGCCGGCCGCCCGGGCCGCTGGACCAGCCGGATCCGGCCTACCAGCGCGACGGCCTGCTGCTCGACGGGCCGCGGGTCGACGTGACGGTCGCCGGAGTCACCTTCGGGGACCGTCCCGTCGTCCTGCTCTTCGTGCGGGAGCTGCCGGACGCACCTGCGCTGCGCGCGTGGGCGGCACAGGTGCCCGACGTCGCCGACGTCCGCCTCGTCCTCCCTGAGCCGCCGGCGACCCGCCCTCCCGTGCCGACGGTGGTCGACACCGCTGGCGTGCTCGCAGCGGCGGTCGACATGCCGACGCCGGTCGACGTGGGACGACCGGTGGGCTACGCAGTCGTGGACTCCGGCCGGGTGGTCCGCTACGCCACTCTCGACCCTGCGTATCTGCGCAACGCCTTCGAGGTCGCGACCGTGGCCGGAGCCGTGCAGTGAGGGTCTCCCGAGCGCCCGACGCGGCTGCACCGCTACGCGCGTGGACCTTGCTGTGGCAGCTCGTCGTCCTGATCCTGGCCGAGGTGTGGCTCTACCGCAGCTACGCCGCTCACGTCGCCGCGTTTTACTGGGCGACGCACTTCCTGGTCGGCCTCACCGCAGCCGCCCTGTGGTGCCTGGCCCGGCTCCACCTCACCGGACGCCCGGTGCGTTCCAGCTGCTGCCGGTGCTGGGCTTCCACCTCTGGGCGATGTGGCCCGACTTCGCCTTCCGCTTCGGGCTGCCGCACTACGCCTGGACGCACGCTCGACGAGACTGCGGAGCAGGCCCTGAGACGGAGCCGCCCGCGCGCGGTCAGCCGAGGCTCCCAGCGTCAACTGCGTGACATGGCCGGAGACCCACGCGAACGGCAAGTGGATGGCGGTGCAGTCGGCTGGGGTGAGCCCGAGCGTCCGCACGTACGCCACCGCGGCGAGGCCCGACATCCGGCCGGTGACGCGGACCGCCTTGAGTCGACCGGTCGTGCCACTGGTCGGGATCAGCGGAGTACGTCAAGTCCTGGTCCGGCAGCGGCCGTCCTGCCAGGACCGTTCGTCGGAGAGCAGGACCTCGGCCGCGTCGAGGACCGGCAGCGATCCGGCGGCCCGCTGGGCCGTTGCCGTGAGCGCGGGTTCTTGCTCCGCTCCGCTGCTGCTGCCTGCTGTGCTGTAGGAACTCACCCGGCTTGTCGTGGCTGCGCCCTACCTGACCTGCATCCTTTCGCGCTCGGCGAGCACGTGGTGTCTCAACAATTTGTCCCCTTCTTGGGCTCACGAGTTAGCGGGGGAGTACGGGCGCCCGGCAGCGGTGTCGCGCTGGGCTTGCATCGTCGTGCGGTGGTCTGTATGCAGACGAGGAAGGACGCCGGCTGCGCGCTCTGGTCTGGGCAACCGGCTGTCACAAGATCTAAGGTCCGCCGGCGCTAACTAACGTCCCGTTGTCCTCGCTGTGACGTTGTGCGTCCGCTGCATGCTGGTGTCAGCGGCTGTCCGAGGTGCGGTCGACACGCGTCGGGATGCCGATGGTGCCCTTCCGCAGGCTTTAGCCAGCCACCTACACCTCCTGGGCTGGCAGTGCCCATCGGAGTGGGGCCAGTGTGGCGCTGGGCGGCGTTTCTGGTGCCCGTCGACAAGCCGGTCAGTCTGGGCGAGGGCGGCACGCCGTTGACCGGGTTGGCTCTGGACGCCGCACCGGGCGGGTGCTGCTGAAGGACGAGACCGTCGCTCGGCTTCGACCAGTCGTATACGACGTTCACCAAGGGCCTGCGCCGGGCATCGGCTGCGGCCGCACTGCCAGCCGTGCTCCGCCTCGGGTCGGCCGGGAGCACACGGTGATCAAGCACCCCCGGGCGGTGAGGTGCAGTGGGACTGGGTCGAGCTCCGGAGGGCTGGCCCCACGAAGATCGGCGAACGAGCCGTAGATCCCGAGGACCACGTAGGTTTGCCCTCCAGGCCGTGCCGGAGCTCGTCTTCGCTCGGGCTGGGGTTGTTCTTCAGCAAGTCCACCGCGGCCATGATCATGCCGGGGTGCAGTAGCCGCACTGCAGGCCGTGGTGCTCCTTGAACGCCTTTTGGACGGGGTGCCAGTCGCCGTCGGACAGGCCCTGGATCGTCGTCATCTCGGCGCCGTCGGCCTGCACCGCGAGCACCGAGCAGCTAGCAGCTCTTCACGCTCTCGCCGTCGAGGTGCAGCGTGCAGGACCCGCAGTTGGACGTGTCGCAGCCGATCGGCGTGCCGACGCGCCCAAGCCCGTCGCGAAGGTGGTGGGCGAGCAGGAGCCGGGGCTCGACATCGTCCTCGTAGGTCACCCCGTCGACCTTCATGCGTACTCGTGCCATGTGCTGTCCCTTCCGGACTCGGTGCGGCAGTGCGCCGGGCAGCCGGCGGGGCGGAGGGGCCGCGGTCCCGGCAGGAGGTCCCTCGTCGGCCGCTCCGCACGGTCCGGACGCAGATGTCGCCGGGGTCGCCCTGCCACGCCTAGAGTCGGGGACGTGGTCGACGTCGCCGTTCGTGACACCCGGGGCAGGAACCTGCGTGACCTGCGGGTGTCCGTGACCGACCGCTGCAACTTCCGCTGCCCGTACTGCATGCCGCGGGAGCTGTTCGGCCCGAACCACGTGTTCCTGCCGCAAGACCAGGTGCTGTCGATCGACGAGATCGCCACGCTCGTCCGCGTCTTCGTCCGGCTCGGCGTTCGCAAGGTCCGGCTGACGGGCGGGGAGCCGCTGCTGCGGCCGGACCTGGAGAGCCTCGTCGCGCAGGTCGCGGCGACGCCCGGGGTCGAGGACCTGGCGCTCACGACGAACGGCGCGCTGCTGGCCCGGCGCGCCGAGGGCCTGTTCACCGCGGGCCTGCACCGCGTGACGGTCAGCCTGGACAGCCTGGACCCGGTCCTGTTCGCCGAGCTCGGCGACACGAAGGTGCCCCTGCAGCGGGTCCTCGACGGGATCGCGGCGGCCTCCGCGCTGGGCCGCCGGCCGGTGAAGCTCAACGCCGTGCTGCGACGGGGCCGCAACGACGACGGGCTGCTGAACCTCGTCGACTACGCGCGCGAGCACGGCCACGTCCTGCGCTTCATCGAGTTCATGGACGTCGGGACGACCAACGGGTGGGACACCGCGGAGGTGGTGCCGGCGGCCGAAGTGCTGGAGCGGGTCGGCGCGGTGCACCCGCTCGAGCCGGTCGACGAGCCGCGCGCCGGGCAGGTCGCCGAGCGCTGGCGCTACCTCGACGGCGCGGGCGAGCTCGGACTGGTGTCGAGCGTGACACGGCCGTTCTGCGGCGACTGCGTGCGAGCCCGGCTGACGGCGACCGGCGAGCTGCACACGTGCCTGTTCTCGGCGGCCGGTCACGACCTGCGCTCGCCACTGCGCGAGGGCGCGACCGACGACGAGCTGCTGGCCCACGTGCAGGGCCTGTGGCGGGTGCGCGACGACCGCTACTCCGAGCTGCGCGGGACGGTCCCGCTCACGCAGCGTCCCGAGATGAGCTACCTCGGCGGCTGAAGCCGCCTTGCTCGTCGCACCCACGTGTTGACCCGCTGTCGGGGCGTGCGTGCTCCGGGAGTGCTAGGGCGTGTCTC
>JAABUN010002484.1_pt1 | contig 32610 bp, 28 predicted proteins | sample 5559311 | NCBI WGS metagenome assembly JAABUN01 (sample SAMN10711877, study PRJNA513370) | rock metagenome | isolation source: Antarctica rocks | place: Antarctica: Victoria Land, Siegfried Peak sud | reverse complement strand
GGCGGTCGAGCTACCGCGAGGTGGCGCAGGACTGCAAGCGGTTGGCGAACGCGCTGCGCGGGCTGGGGGTGGACGCCGACCAGCGCGTCGCCACCTTCATGTGGAACAACGAGGAGCACCTCGAGCTCTACCTGGCCGTGCCCAGCATGGGAGCGGTGCTGCACGCGTTGAACATCAGGCTCTTTCCCGAGCAGCTGATCTACGTGGCCAACCACGCGCAGGACCATGTCGTGGTGGTCGACAGCTCGCTGGCGGCCCCTTTCGCCAAGCTGCTGCCGCACTTCGCCAGCGTCCAGCACGTGGTTGTGAACGGGCCTGTGCCGGACGAGGTCAGGGAGGCGCTCGAGGGTTCCGGCAAGCAGGTGCACGACTACCGCACGCTGCTGGACGCGCAGGAGCCGCGGTTCGAGTGGCCCGAGCTGGACGAGAACCTCGGCGCGGCCATGTGCTACACCTCCGGCACCACCGGCAACCCCAAGGGCGTCGTCTACTCGCACCGCTCGAACTACCTGCACTCGGTGCACATGGCGCTGGGGGGCTCGATCAACCTCAGCGAGGACGACCTGGTGCTGGCGATCGTGCCCCTGTTCCACGCCAACGCCTGGGGGCTGCCGTACGCCGCGATGCTGAGCGGCTCGTCGTTGCTGATGCCGGACCGGTTCCTGCAGGCGGAACCGCTCGGCCGAATGATCGCCGAGCTCGAGGTCACCGCGGCCGCCGCCGTCCCGACCATCTGGACCGACCTGCTGCGGCACCTGGACGAGCAGACCGCAGCGGGCACGCCGGTCGACGTCTCGAGCATGGACCGGGCGATGGTCGGCGGGTCGGCCTGCCCGCCGGCCCTGATGAAGGCCTTCGAGGAGCGCTACGGCGTCATCATCATCCACGGCTGGGGCATGACCGAGATGTCGCCCGTCGGCACGCTGGGAGTTCCGCCGGCCGCCTCCCAGGGTGAGGAGCGGTTCGCCTACCGGGCCAGCCAAGGGCGTCTGCTGCCCTCGGTCCAGGGCCGGCTGGTCGGTCCGGGAGGCGAGCCGGTGCCCTGGGACGGCGAGGGCGTCGGTGAGCTCGAGGTGAAGGGTCCGTGGATCACTGCGTCCTACTACACCGCCGCCGGCGAGGAGCCGTCCGCGGACTCGCTGGACAAGTTCAGCCAGGACGGGTGGCTGCGCACCGGAGACGTCGGCTCGCTCACCCCGAACGGCTACCTGCGCCTGACCGACAGGGCCAAGGACGTGATCAAGTCCGGCGGCGAGTGGATCAGCTCGGTGGACCTGGAGAACGCCCTGATGGCGCACCCCAAGGTGGCCGAGGCCAGCGTGGTAGGGGTCCCCGACGAGCGCTGGGGAGAGCGGCCGCTGGCGACCGTCGTGGTCGCTGCCGGAGAGCAGGTGGACGCCCGCGAGCTGCGGGACTTCCTGTCGGACAAGCTCGCGCGCTGGCAGCTGCCGGAACGTTGGGCGTTCATCGACGAGGTGCCCAAGACGAGCGTCGGCAAGTTCGACAAGAAGGTGCTGCGCCAGCGGTACGCCGAGGGTGAGCTCGAGGTGACCACCGTCGAGCCCCGAAGCAGGGGGTCCCAGGACGCCTGAGCCGGGGCGAACGGGTGGAGGTCGTGAAGATCGTGTACACGACCGGTGGGACGTGGCCGGATCGGCGTACCCCCGCCCGGCCTCCGCGTTAGGGTCGGACTGTCCGTCAACTGGCCCAGGGGGCAACATGCGCGAGCGATCGCGGCTCGCGCGAGGCCACCACGTCGCCGCTCCGAGCCGGCGGCACCCCATGGCCCGCTGGTTCGGGATCGGTGTGGCCGGGTTCCTGGTGCTGGTGCTCGTGGCCGGCGCGGCGGTGTTCGTCAAGCTGGAGGGGAACATCACCGGGGTCGACATCACCGGCGGACTCGGCGAGCGCCCCGACTCCGTGGCGACGACCGACCCCAGCACGAACCGCCTGCCGCTGAACATCCTGCTGATGGGTTCGGACACCCGCGACGGTCTGGCTGATGCCGAGGAGTTCGGCGGCACGAACGACCTGACCACCGGCACCCAGCACGCAGACACCACGCTGCTGGTGCACCTGGCCGCGGACCGGCGCAGCGCGTTCGTCGTCAGCATCCCGCGCGACTCGATGGTCAGACGCCCGGACTGCCAGGACCCTGGGGACACCGGCGCGCAGCGACCGCTCGGGATGTTCAACCTGGCGTTCAACGAAGGCGGGGCGGCGTGCACGGTCAAGACCGTCGAGGCCAACACCGGGGTCTTCATCGACCATTACGCGGTGGTCAACTTCGAGGGTTTCCGCGACATGGTGGACGCGCTGGGAGGCGTGGACGTCTGTCTGGCCGAACCCATCAGCGACCCGGCCACCGGTCTGGAGCTTCCGGCCGGGACCAGCCGCCTGGACGGGACGACCTCCACCCAGTTCGTGCGCGCTCGCAAGGGGATCGGCGACGGCTCCGACATCGGTCGGATCGACCGGCAGCAGGCGTTCCTGTCTGCTGTCGTGCGCGAGGCCACCAGCACCGGGCTGCTGCTGCGTCCGGACCGACTCGTGGGTTTCCTCGACGCAGCCACCAGGTCCCTGACGACCGATCCCGAGATCGCCTCCATCCGCGAGCTGAGCGAGCTGGCGCTGCAGGTCAAGAGCATGCCCACCGAGGAGATCCGCTTCGTCACGGTCCCGATCGAGGTGTACGAGCCGGACCCCAACCGGGTGATCTGGACGCAGGCGGCCGACGAGCTCTGGGAGGCGGCCCGCTCGGACCTGCCGCTGCCGGGCACCGGACCCTCGCCCAGCGCGTCGCCCACCCCGACCCCCACCACCACCACCACCGCCCCGCCGACGGTCAGCCCGGACGAGATCACCGTCGCGGTGGTGAACTCCACCGGCGTCTCCGGCCTCGCCCGCCAGGCCGGGTCCGCCCTGACCGCACAGGGTTTCGTGGTCACCGACGTGGTCAACGGGACCCCGGGCGCCGTGCAGGGGGTGGTCATCACCCACCCGTTCGAGGGCGCCGAGGGCGCCAGGACCCTGCAGGCCGCCTTTCCCGGCGCCACGCTGGTACCGGACGCGACGCTGACCGACAGCTATGGCGTCGAGCTCGGCCCCGGTGCGCCCGATGTGGTGGAGGTGCCTAACCGCACCGGCACCGAGCCGCTGCCGAGCCAGACGCTGGCAGCCACGATGTCCCCCTCGGTCAGCGGGTCGGTCCCCGGGCCCTCGCCCACCCTCAGCGCGCGCGTCGCAGCCGACGACACCTGCACCTGAGCTGTCGTCCGTGTCTGGCTCCGCGCACAGTCACCCGCCGTGCCGCTGCCTCCCGTAGACCGGGTACCCTCGACAGCGCTGGAGGAGGCGTCGCCTAGCCCGGTTTATGGCGCCCGCCTGCTAAGCGGGTTCGGGTTAATCCCCGTCGCGGGTTCAAATCCCGCCGCCTCCGCAGGAACGACGAGAGGGACCCCGCCTTCGGGCGGGGTCCCTCTCGTCGTGCAGGCCCTATTCGGCGCCGAGCCGCGCCTTCAGACCGTCGAGCTCGGTCCACAGCGTGGTCGGCAGGGTTTCCCCGAACTTCTCGAACCACTCGGTGATCTGCGGGATCTCGGCCTTCCACTCCTCGACGTCGACGTCGAGCGCGATGGCTAGGTCCTCGGCGCTCATGTCGAGCCCGTCGGTGTCCAGCGCGTCCGCGGTCGGCACGTGCCCGATCGGCGTCTCCTGCGCGGCGGCGGTGCCCTCCAGGCGCTCGACGACCCACTTGAGCACGCGGGAGTTCTCACCGAACCCGGGCCACACGAAGCCACCCTCGTGGTTGCGCCGGAACCAGTTGACGTAGAAGATCTTCGGCAGCTTGGCGGCGTCCGCGTCCTTGCCGATGTTGATCCAGTGGCTGAAGTAGTCCCCGGCGTTGTAGCCGATGAAGGGCAGCATCGCCATCGGGTCGCGACGCACGACGCCGACCTCTCCCGTGGCGGCCGCCGTGGTCTCGGAGGAGAGCGTGGCTCCCATGAAGGTGCCGTGCACCCAGTCGCGGGCCTCGGTCACCAGCGGGATGGTCGTCTTGCGGCGGCCGCCGAAGAGGATCGCCGAGATCGGCACCCCCGCAGGGTCGTCGTACTCCGGCGCCAGGATCGGGCACTGCGTGATCGGGGTGCAGAAGCGCGAGTTCGGGTGCGAGGAGAGCTCGCCATTGTCGGGGGTCCAGTCGCGCCCCTTCCAGTCGGTCAGGTGTGAGGGCTCCTCGTCGGTCATGCCCTCCCACCAGATGTCGCCGTCGTCGGTCAGGGCGACGTTGGTGAAGACCGAGTTGCCCTTCTCGATGGCGCGCATGGCGTTGGGGTTCGTCTTCCAGCCGGTTCCGGGCGCGACCCCGAACAGACCGAACTCGGGGTTGACCGCGTAGAGCCGGCCGTCCGCCCCGAACTTCATCCAGGCGATGTCGTCACCCAGGGTCTCGACCTTCCAGCCCGGGATCGTCGGCTCGAGCATCGCCAGGTTCGTCTTTCCGCAGGCGCTCGGGAAGGCCGCTGCGATGTAGTGCACCACGCCGGCGGGGTTGGTGAGCTTGAGGATGAGCATGTGCTCGGCCAGCCAGCCCTCGTCGCGAGCCATCACCGAGGCGATGCGCAGCGAGTAGCACTTCTTGCCCAGCAGCGCGTTGCCCCCGTAGCCCGAGCCGTACGACCAGATCGTCCGCTCCTCGGGGAACTGGACGATGTACTTGGTGTCGGAGCAGGGCCATGGCACGTCGGCCTCGCCTTCTGCCAGGGGTGCGCCGAGGGAGTGCAGGGCCGGGACGAAGTCGGCATCCAGCTCCTCGATGCGCGCCAGCACGTTCGCGCCCATCCGCGCCATGACGCGCATGGAGGCCACGACGTAGGCGGAGTCGGTGATCTCGACGCCGAACATCGGCTTCTCAGCGTCGAGGTGCCCCATCACGAAGGGGATGACGTAGAGGGTGCGGCCCGTCATCGACCCGCGGTACAGGTCGGTCATGAGGACCTTCATCTCCTCCGGGGCCATCCAGTTGTTGGTGGGCCCGCAGTCCTTCTCCTCGACGGAGCAGATGAACGTGCGGTCCTCGACGCGCGCGACGTCGCTGGGGTCGGACGCGCAGTAGTACGAGCCCGGCTTCTTCTTCTCGTCCAGCTTCACGAAGGTGCCGCCGGCGACCAGGGTCTGGGTGAGCTGAGCCCACTCGGCGTCGGAGCCGTCGCACCAGTGGATCGCGTCCGGGGTCGTCAGGGCGGCGATCTCGGCCACCCAGGCCACCAGCCTCGCGTGCTTGGTGGCCGGTGCTCCGGTCACGGGGATGCTGCTGGTGGTGTCGGTTGTCATGGGTCCGTCTTCCCTCCGCGTGGTTCTCCCGGAGCCCCGGTGCTGCCCGCCGATCGGGCGGCTCCCGGAGGCGGGCGCCCGATGTGATGGGTCGTCCAGGGCGTGTTTCGTACGGTAGCCGTCGTTCCACATGGTGAACACCTTGAACACAAATCGCTGTCGTGAAGTCCCTCACAAGATGCAGTCGACGTGACGGGTTCTTGCGTGCCAGTGTTGGATTCTTGCTCCACCGCCCGACTCGGAGGTTCTGACCATGGCCCGGACGGTCACCGCTCTCACCCGTCAGCCGCTGGAGCTGGGGGAGGGCCCGCGCCTGGTCGACGGCCGGCTGGTCCTGGTCGACATCCTCGACGGGTCGCTCTACGAGCACCCCGGGGACGCGCCCGCCGACCCCGTGCGACTGCTGCAGCTCGACGTCCCGCTCGGCGCCGTCGCGCCGGTGCGGGGCAGCGCCGGCTCCTGGATCGCCTCTGCCGGAGAGGGAGTGGCGGTGCTCGGGAGCGACGGCTCCGTCGACTGGCTGGGCCGGCCCGAGAGCAGGCACCGCGGCGCCACCCGGATGAACGACGGGGTGGCCGACAGCCTCGGCCGCTTCTGGGCCGGGTCCTGCGCCAACGACTTCCGCACGCCGCTGGGGGCGCTGTACCGGGTCGACCCGGACGGGTCGGTGCACCAGGTCCTGGACGACCTCGTCATCGCCAACGGCCCTGCTGTCAGCGACGACGGCCGCACGCTCTTCCTGGCCGACACCGGTCGCGGCACCATCACGCGCTACCGCGTGAGCGAGGACGGAACACCTACCGACCCGGTGCTGGTGCTGTCCGAGACCTCGGGCGCCGGGCCTGACGGCTTGACCCTGGACAGCGAGGGTCATCTGTGGGTCGCGTTCTACGGCGGCGGGCAGGTGCGCCGCTACGACTGCGACGGCCGCCTGCTGCTGTCGGTGGACCTGCCGGCATCCCAGCCCACCAGCGTCGCGCTGCTCGACGGGCGAGCGGTCGTGACCACGGCACGGCAGGGCCTGGACTCCCCGACCCCGTCCGACGGCCTGCTGCTCAGCATCGACCTGCGCGACCTCCCGGGCATCACCGCGAGGCCGGCCCGCTGCTGGGGACCGCCCGCCTCCGAGGCCTGACCACCTATCGTGTGCGCTACCTCGCGACCGGCGGGGGCAGGTTGCCGTGGGCCTCGCGCCGGACGGCCCGGGCGCAGAGGAGGCGGGCGGTCGTCGTGTCGGTCCCCGCGCGTCAGACCCTGGAGTCGGTGGCCGCGGCCGCAGGGGTGTCGCGAGCCACCGCGAGCCGGGTCCTGACCGGCTCACCACGGGTCAGCGACAGCGCGCGCGAGAAGGTGCTCGCCGCCGCCCGCGAGCTCTCCTACGTGCCGAACGCCGCAGCGCGCAGCCTGGTGACGCGCCGCAGCGACACCGTGGCGTTCGTGGTGTGCGAGCCCGAGGACAAGTTCTTCTCCGACCCCTTCTTCTCGACCGTCCTCAAGGGCGCTCACCGGGTGATCGCCGAGAGCAGGCTGCAGCTGGTGTTCGCCGTCGTCTCCTCCGATGAGGACCGGGTCCGGCTCGAGCGCTACGCCTCCGGCGGTCACCTCGACGGCGCGATGTTCGTCTCCCTGCACGGGAACGAGCCGATGCCGGGACGCCTGCACGCCCTCGGCGTCCCGGTGGTCCTGGCCGGACGATCGCTCGACCCCTCGGCGGCAGCGCTGCCCTACGTCGACGTGGACAACGCCGGTGGCGCTAGCATCGCCACCCAGCGGCTGCTCGAGCGTGGTTGCGCCCGTATCGCCACCATCACCGGACCGGCCGACATGGCAGGGGCGATGGACCGCCTCGACGGCTGGCGCGCGGCGCTGTCGGGCGCGGGGCGGCGGCCGGTCGACGACGACGTGGTCGAGGGGGACTACACCATCGAGAGCGGCCACAGCGCGATGCTGCAGCTTCTCGAGCGTGCCCCCGACGTGGACGGCGTCTTCGTGGCGAACGACCTGATGGCTGTCGGAGCCCTCGCGGCGCTCGCGGAGAGCGGGCGCACCGTGCCGGCCGACGTCGCGGTCATCGGGTTCGACGACATCCCCCTCGCCTCGGCCACCCAGCCCGTGCTGACGACCATCCGGCAGCCGATGGATCTGATCGGTCGCGAGATGGCCAGGGCCCTGGTCGATGCCATCGCAGGGCGGTCCCAGGAGTCCGTGCACGTCCGGCTGTCTACCGAGCTCGTCCTGCGCGCCTCCGCCTGACCTGACGTCGTCGTTCAACGCGTCTGCACACGCACAGCGATCGGAATCGGGCCGGAAAGTGCGCATCTGGCGAGCAACGACGCGTTGAACGACAACCTGCGCCCCGCGTCGACGGGCGGTGGTGGTGGGCGACGGCGCGGTGCACGTGCTTGACGTGTCGAATGTGAGCGCTAACATCCATCCAGGTAGCGCGACTGGGAGGAGCACCAGGGTGACAGGCAGCACGCACGACGGCCAGGCTGGTCAGTTCGCCATCGGGGTGGACTACGGCACCCTGTCAGGACGCGCCGTCGTGGTGCGCGTCAGTGACGGCGCCGAGCTGGGCAGTGCGGTGTCCGCGTACCGGCACGCCGTCATGGACCGCACACTGGCGGCCACCGGCGCACAGCTGCCCCCGGACTGGGCGCTGCAGGTCCCCTCCGACTACGTCGACGTGCTGCGGGACGCTGTGCCGCGCGCTCTGGCCGCCGCCGGGGTCGACCCCCACGACGTCATCGCCATCGGCACCGACTTCACCGCCTGCACGGTGCTGCCGGTCCTGCGGGACGGGACGCCGCTGTGCGAGCTGCCAGAGCTCTCCGATCGGCCGCACGCTTATGTCAAGCTCTGGAGGCACCACGCCGCGCAGCCGCACGCCGACCGCATCAACGCCCTGGCGCTCGAGCGTGGGGAGACCTGGCTGCCGCGCTATGGAGGCAAGCTGTCCTGCGAGTGGGAGCTGGCCAAGGGCCTGCAGCTGCTGGAGGAGGACCCGGAGGTCTATGACCGCACGGCCCACTTCGTGGAGGCCGCCGACTGGATCGTGTGGCAGCTGTGCGGCACCTACGTGCGCAACGCCTGCACCGCCGGCTACAAGGGGGTGCTCCAGGACGGGGAGTATCCCTCGGCGCAGTTCCTGGCCGCCCTCAACCCCGACTTCGCCGGCTTCGTCGACGACCTGGTCAGGCAGCCGATCGGTGCCCTGGGCGATCGGGCCGGGGGGCTCACCGCGCAGGCCGCGGCCTGGACGGGGCTGCCCGAGGGCATCGCGGTGTGCGTGGGCAACGTCGACGCGCACGTGACCGCGCCGGCCGCCCAGGCGGTCGAGCCGGGGCAGCTCGTGGCGATCATGGGGACGTCCACGTGCCACGTGATGAGCTCGGACACCCTCGGAGAGGTACCCGGCATGTGCGGGGTGGTGGACGGTGGCATCGTCGCGGGGCTGTGGGGGTACGAGGCGGGCCAGAGCGGCGTCGGTGACATCTTCGGCTGGTTCGTCGAGAGCAGCGTCCCGGCCTCCTACGCGCAGGCCGCGGCCGCCGAGGGCGTGGGCCTGCACGAGCACCTGACCGCGCTCGCGGCCCGGCAGCAGGTGGGCGAGCACGGCCTGGTCGCCCTCGACTGGCACAGCGGCAACCGCTCCGTGCTGGTCGACCACGAGCTGTCCGGGGTCGTCGTGGGGCTCACGCTGCAGACCCGCCCCGAGGACGTCTACCGAGCGTTGATCGAGGCCACGGCCTACGGCACCCGGACCATCGTCGAGGCGTTCGAGAGCTCCGGCGTACCGGTCACCGAGTTCATCGTCGCGGGCGGACTGCTGCGCAACCGCTTCCTGATGCAGGTCTACGCCGACGTGCTGCGCCGGCCGATCAGCGCGCTGCGCAGTGAGCAGGGCCCCGCGCTGGGCTCCGCGATCCACGCCGCCGTGGCCGCGGGGGCCTACCCGGACGTGCATGCGGGCGCCGCCGCGATGGGACGCCTGGAGCGGGCGGTCTTCGTCCCGGACGAGAGTCGTGCCGACGCCTACGACGAGCTGTTCGCCGAGTACACGCTGCTGCACGACCACTTCGGTCGCGGCGGCAACGAGGTGATGCACCGGCTGCGAGCGCTGCGCCGCCGGGCCGGTGCGACCACCGCCTCCCCGGTTCCGGCGCCGCTGGAGACGGCTGCCGCAGCCGCAGGTGGTGGAGGGTGAGCACCACTGCGCGTGCCGTGCTGGCGGACGTGCGCGCGGACGTCGCACGCCTGCACGGCGAGCTGGTCCGCTACGGGCTGGTGGTGTGGACCGCCGGGAACGTGTCCGCGCGCGTCCCCGGTGCCGACCTGATGGTGATCAAGCCGAGCGGCGTCGGCTACGACGACCTGCGACCGGAGAACATGATCGTGTGCGATCTCGACGGCAACGTGGTCGAGGGAGAGCACAATCCCTCCAGCGACACCGCCGCGCACGCCTACGTCTACCGGCACATGCCCGAGGTCGGCGGCGTCGTGCACACGCACTCGACCTACGCGGTCGCCTGGGCAGCGCGGGCCGAGCCGGTTCCCTGCGTGCTGACGGCCATGGCGGACGAGTTCGGTGGCGAGATCCCGGTCGGTCCGTTCGCGCTCATCGGCGGCGACGACATCGGCGCGGGCATCGTGGCGACCTTGCGCGACCACCGCAGCCCGGCGGTGCTGATGGCCAACCACGGCCCGTTCACCATCGGGCGCACGGCCCGCGACGCCGTCAAGGCGGCCGCGATGTGCGAGGACGTCTGCCGCTCGGTCCACATCGCCTTCCAGCTCGGGCAGCCCCGCGCTATCGCGAGCGAGGCCGTCGACCGCCTGTACGACCGCTACCAGAACGTCTACGGACAGCAAGGAGCCCGATCGTGACCAGCGCATTCCAGGGACAGGAGATCTGGTTCCTCACGGGCAGCCAGGCGCTCTACGGCGAGGAGACGCTGCGCCAGGTCGCCGAGCAGTCGCGCCAGATCGCAGACACCCTCGGAGCCTGCGGGCAGCTGCCGGTGCGCGTGGTGTGGAAGCCGGTGGTGACCACGCCCGAGGCGATCCGGCGGATGTGCCTGGACGCCACCGCCGACGACGCGTGCACCGGGGTCATCGCCTGGATGCACACGTTCTCGCCCGCGAAGATGTGGATCGCGGGGCTGGACGCGCTGCGAAAGCCGTTGCTGCACCTGCACACCCAGGCGAACGTGTCGCTGCCGTGGTCCGAGATCGACATGGACTTCATGAACCTCAACCAGGCGGCCCACGGGGACCGGGAGTTCGGGCACATCCAGACCCGGATGCGGGTGGCGCGCAAGACGGTCGCCGGCCACGTCAGCGACCCGGAGGTCGCCGCTCGCATCGGGTCGTGGGTACGGGCGGCCGCCGGCTGGCAGGCGGCACGCACGCTGCGGGTGGCCCGCTTCGGGGACAACATGCGGGAGGTGGCGGTCACCGAGGCCGACAAGGTGGAGGCGCAGATCCGGTTCGGGATCTCGGTCAACACCTACGGCGTCAACGACCTGGTGCAGCGCGTCGACGCGGTCAGCGACACCGCGGTCGATGCCCTGGTGGAGGAGTACGAGGAGCTGTACGCGGTCGCGCCCGAGCTGCGTCGAGCAGGGGCGCGGTCCGAGTCACTGCGCTACGCCGGCCGGATCGAGCTGGGCCTGCGGGGGTTCCTCGTCGAAGGGGGGTTCTCGGCCTTCACCACCAACTTCGAGGACCTGGGCGGGCTGCGCCAGCTGCCTGGCCTGGCGGTGCAGCGACTCATGGGCGACGGCTACGGCTTCGGCGGCGAGGGTGACTGGAAGACCTCGGCGTTGCTGCACGTGCTCAAGGTGATGGGTTCCGGCCTGCCCGGCGGTACCTCGTTCATGGAGGACTACACCTACCACCTGGGGCCGGGCCCGCAGCGCGTCCTGGGGGCCCACATGCTCGAGGTCTGCCCCAGCATCACCACGACGCGACCGTGGTGCGAGGTGCATCCGCTGGGCATCGGGGGACGAGAGGACCCTGTCCGGCTGGTGTTCTCGGCCGATCCCGGTCCTGCCTTCGTCGTCGGCATGCTCGACCTCGGTGACCGGTTCCGCCTCGTCGCCAACCAGATCGACGTCGTCGCGCCGGACGAGCCGCTGCTCAGACTGCCTGTGGCACACGCCGTGTGGGAGCCCAGGCCAAGCCTGTCCACGTCCGCCGAGGCATGGCTGCTGGCCGGCGGACCGCACCACACGGTCCTGAGCAGCGCCGTCGACATCGAGACGCTGGCCGACTTCGCGCACATCGCGGGCGAGGAGCTGCTGATCATCGACGAGCGCACCACCATGCGAGACTTCGCCCACGAGGTGCGCTGGAACGCCGCCTACCACCGGCTGGAGCAACGGCTGTAGCGCCGGGCACCAGCGCAGGATCGGAGGCTGGCATGGCAACCGCTCTCGTCGGCACACCCTTGACCAACTGGGCCGGCAACGTCACGTTCAGGGCTGAGCGCCTGCACCGACCCACGACGGTGGAGCAGCTTCAGCAGACGGTGGCAGGCGCCCGGCGCATCAGGGCGCTCGGCACCGGCCACTCGTTCAACCGGATCGCCGACACCACAGCGGACCTGGTCTCGGTGGCAGGGCTGCCGCGGGAGGTCGAGCCGGACAGCGCACGGGGGTGCGTCCGAGTCTCGGCCGGCACCCGCTACGGCGAGCTGGTCGGACCGCTGCAGGACGCAGGGCTCGCGCTGCACAACCTCGGCTCGTTGCCGCACATCTCGATCGGGGGTGCCTGCGCGACCGGGACGCATGGCTCCGGCGTCGGCAACGGAACCCTCGCGTCGGCGGTCTCGGCGTTGGAGATGGTGACCGCCGACGGCAGTCTCGTGCGGCTCACCCGCGACGGGGATCCCGGTTCTTTCGACGGGTGCGTGGTGGCCCTCGGCGCTCTCGGGGTCGTCACGATGCTCGAGCTCGACGTGCAGCCCAGCTACGACGTACGTCAGTACGTGTACGACGGGCTTCCGCTCGAGGCCTTGCGCGCCGGGTTCGACGAGGTGATGTCGGCGGGCTACAGCGTGAACGTGTTCTCGGACTGGAGCAGCGCCAGGGAGTCCCAGGTGTGGCGCAGGCTCCGGATCGGTCCGGGGGAGATGGGTGATGCTCCGCAGGAATGGCTCGGCGCGAGGCTGGCAGACGGCCCCCGCCATCCGATCCTCGGGCTGCCCGGCCTCATCTGCACCGAACAGCTCGGGGTGCTTGGGCCCTGGCACGAGCGGCTGCCGTACTTCCGGCTCGATTTCACGCCGAGCAGCGGCCAGGAGCTGCAGTCCGAGTGGTTCGTCCGCCGTGAGGACGCCGTGGCGGCGCTGGATGCCCTGGAGGATCTGCGCGACCGCATCGCCGCGCTGCTCCACGTCGCCGAGATCCGGTCGATCGCCGCGGACCGGCTGTGGCTGAGCCCGAGCGCGGGACGGGACACCGTGGCCCTGCACTTCACCTGGCTCCCGTCCGAGCCCGCGGTGCTGGAGCTCGTCGCCGCCATCGAGGAGCGCCTGGAGGCGTTCGACGCGCGCCCGCACTGGGGGAAGCTGTCCATGATGGCTCCCAGCCTCGTTCGCCAGCGGTACGAGCGCTTCTCGCAGTTCGAGGGCCTCCTGCGGACGTACGACCCGGCGGGCAAGCTTCGCAACGAGATGCTCGAAGGCCTCTTCCCCCCTCCCAGCCCGGCACTTTCGGGGGTAAGCGCCTTCGGGCTCCCCACGCTCGGCGGCGCTATCCCCCGAAAGTGCCGTTGGGCCGGATGGTGAGAGCGCTCCCACCGCGGTGGTCCACAGAAGGTCCGCCACCCCCGAGCGCGCCTCACTGACGAGGCGGGAGGAGACCGACGACATGGGAACGACGAGTCGAGGGAAAGTGGCGGCGGTGGCGACCGCCGCGGCAGCAGCACTGGTGCTGTCAGGCTGCGGAGGCGGCGCTGACGCGGCGGACGACGGCGGGGACGGCGACGTCGAGCTGACCGTCAGCTTGTTCGGCACCTTCGGGTACGACGAGGCGGGTCTGTTCGACCAGTACGAGAAGGACAACCCGGGCGTCACGATCGCCTACGAGACGACCCAGGGGGAGGACACCTACTGGCCGGCGCTGCTCACCAAGCTCAACGCCGGCAGCGGTGCCGCTGACATCCAGGGCATCGAGGTGGCCCGGATCAGGACCGCCACCTCCGAGCTCGCCGACAAGTGGGTCGACCTGACCACGACCGAGGCTGCCGACCAGCTCGGCGACTACGCCCAGTTCAAGCAGGATGCCGCCACGACGGAGGACGGCGCGGTCGTCGGCCTCGGCACGGACATCGGCCCGACCGGCCTCTGCTACCGATCAGACCTGCTGGTGCAGGCGGGCCTGCCGTCCGAGCCCGCCGAGCTCGCTGCGGCGCTCGGCTCGTGGGAGGACTACCTCGCGCTCGGCGAGCAGTACAAGGCTGCAGCGCCTGAGGGCAGCGCGTGGACCGACTCCGCCGGTGGCCTCTACAACGCCATCATCTCGACCGAGAGCGAGATCTACTACGACGAGGCCGGCGAGCTGGTGTACGAGTCGAGCCCCGCGGTGCGAGAGGCGTTCGACCTGGCTGCCCAGGCGGGCCAGGACGACCTGACCGCCAAGTTCTCCCAGTTCCAGGACCCCGAGTGGAACCCCGGCTTCGGCAACGGCGCCTTTGCGACCATCGCCTGCCCGGCCTGGATGATCGGCTACATCAAGGGCCAGGCCGGTGAGGCCGGCAGCGGCCAGTGGAACGTGACGACGCTGCCCGGTGGTGCTGCCGGCAACTGGGGAGGTGCCTACCTCGGTGTCCCGGCCAGCTCGGAGAACCAGGAGGAGGCCGTCAAGCTCGCGATGTGGCTGACGGCCCCGGAGCAGCAGAAGAAGGTCTTCGAGGTGGGCGGCAACTTCCCGTCCAACACCGAGGCCATCGCGTCCGTCTCCGACGTCACTGACCCGTACTTCAACGACGCCCCGATCGGCTCGATCTTCGGTGACGTCGCCAAGGACGCACCGACCCAGATCCTCGGTCCGGACGACGGTGTGCTGAAGAACGAGCTGACCAACGCGCTGCTCACGGTGGAGGTCAACGACGTCGACCCGCAGGACGCCTGGAAGGCAGCCGGCAAGGCGATCGAGAACCAGGTGGGCTGACCCCTGGATCCGGTGGGTGGGCGGGAGCGACTCCTAGCGCGAACGCCCACCCACCGACCCCTCCTGCACCATCCCTGCGCCGAGAGGACGTCATGGCTGTCCACGCACCACCTCGGTCCCGGGCACGGGACGAGCACGAGGATGAGCACGAGGACGTGCACAAGGACCTGCACGAGAGCAGTACCCCGCAGCCGGCCCCGCAGAGCCCGGACGGACTGCGTGCACGCCTGTTCCGCCTGGAGCAGAGGGCGGCGCCCTACCTGTTCGTCTCACCGTTCTTCCTGCTCTTCATCGTCTTCGGGCTCTTCCCGCTGATCTGGACCGCGTGGATCAGCCTCAACGACTTCAGGCTCGGCTCGCCGATGGTCTTCGTCGGGCTGGAGAACTACCGCTGGCTCTTCGACAGCTCCGAGTTCTACAACGCGCTGTGGAAGACCATCACCATCGGCGTGCTGGCGACGGTGCCGCAGCTGCTGCTGGCCCTGGGGCTGGCACACCTGCTCAACTACAACATGGCGGTGCGGAACTTCTTCCGCGTCTCCATGCTCATGCCGTACGCCACCTCGGTGGCAGCGTCCACGCTGGTGTTCGCCCAGCTCTTCGGGCGGGACGCGGGCCTGATCAACTGGGTGCTGTCCCTGGTAGGCGTCGAAGCGGTCGACTGGCGCAACGGGAACTGGACGGCCCAGCTCGCGATCGCGCTCATCGTGACCTGGCGCTGGACCGGGTACAACGCCCTGATCTACCTGGCCGGGATGCAGTCCATCTCGCAGGACCTGTATGAGTCGGCCGCCCTGGACGGCGCGAACCGCTGGCAGCAGTTCCGCCACATCACCCTGCCCGGGCTCCGTCCGACCATCCTGTTCACCATCGTGGTGTCCACGATCGGGGCGACCCAGCTGTTCGGTGAGCCGCTGCTGTTCGGCAACGGCGAGGCCAACGGCGGTGCCCTGAGCCAGTACCAGACGCTCGGCCTGTTCATGTACCAGCAGGGTTGGGAGTACTTCGAGCTCGGCCGCGCCGCCACCGTGGCGTGGGTGACCTTCGTCCTGGTCGTGCTGCTGGTGCTCCTCAACACCGGGATCGCCCACCTGCGGACCCGCGAGAGAAAGGCTGCCTGATGACCGTCACCACCGTGCGGGAGGTCCCGACGGTCCGCCCCGCAGGCTGGCGGCTGCCCGGACGCAACCGCCGCGGCGACCAGGCCGGCCCCGGCACGTACGCGCTGCTGGTCGTGGCCTCCTTCCTGTTCCTGGCGCCGTTCTACTACATGATCGTGGCCGCCAGTCGGCCGATGTCGCAGATGAACCAGTCGCCGCCGCCGCTGACGCCGGGCCCGGACCTGTGGACCAACATCGGAAAGGCCTGGGACGCCCAGCCTCTGGGCCTGGCGATCTGGAACTCCGTCATCGTGTCGGGTGTCATCACGGTCGCCACGGTGCTGCTGTGCACCTTGTCGGGGTACGCCTTCGCCAAGCAGCGCTTCGCCGGCAAGAAGGTCTTGTTCACCCTCACCGTCGGGACGATGATGATCCCCCCGACCCTGGGGATCGTGCCGCTCTACCAGGTGATGGCTGCCCTGGACCTCACAGGCAAGCTGTCAGCCGTCGTCCTGCCCTCGCTCGTCACCGCCTTTGGAGTCTTCTTCATGCGCCAGTACCTCATCCAGTCCCTGCCCGACGAGCTGATCGAGGCGGCCCGCGTCGACGGCGCATCGGCGATCCGCACCGTGTGGAGCATCGTGCTGCCCATCGCGCGACCAGGCATGGCGGTACTGGCGATGCTCACCTTCATGGCGGCCTGGAACGACTTCTTCTGGCCGGTCATCGCGCTGGTGTCCTCGAACCCCACCGTGCAAGTGGCTCTGAAGAACCTCGGCAGCGGGTACGTGCCGGACCAGGCGATCATCATGGCCGGCACGCTCGTCGGCACGCTGCCGGTGATCATCGTCTTCCTCGCCCTGGGACGTCAGATCGTGGGCGGCATCATGGCCGGGGCGGTGAAGGGATGACCACCCTCGAGAACAGGGCCATCCCGGTCCCCACAGCGCAACCGCTGGACGCATCCCCGGCGCTGACGTTCCCGCCCGGCTTCGTCTGGGGCGCCGCCACCGCGTCGTACCAGATCGAGGGCGCCCACGACGAGGACGGCCGTACGCCGTCCATCTGGGACACGTTCTCGCACACTGAGGGTCGGGTCTTCGACGGGCACACCGGTGATGTCGCGGACGACCACTACCACCGCTACGTCGAGGACGTCGCCCTGATGAAGCGGCTGGGGCTGGCCTCCTACCGGTTCTCGGTCGCGTGGCCGCGCATCACCCCGGCCGTCAAGGCCGACGTCCTCGGGCCGGTCAACCCGGCCGGCCTCGCCTTCTACGACCGGCTGGTCGACGAGCTGCTGGCAGCAGGCATCTCACCGGCGGCGACGCTGTACCACTGGGATCTGCCGCAGGCACTGGAGGACGCCGGCGGGTGGACGGACCGGCGGACCGCCGAGCGGTTCGGGGAGTACGCCGCCGTCGTGGCCCAGCACCTCAGCGACAGGCTCGCCACCATCATCACGCTGAACGAGCCGTGGTGCTCGGCCTACCTCGGCTACGCCAGCGGGGTGCACGCGCCGGGGCGTCAGGAGCCGGCGGCCGCACTGGCTGCGGTGCACCACCTCAACCTCGCGCACGGCCTGGCCGTGACAGCGATCCGCGAGCACGCCCCCACCGCCCAGGTGGCGATCACCCTCAACCTGGCCTGGGTCCGTCCGCAGGACCCGGACAACGCCGGCGACGTCGATGCCGCCCGCCGGGTCGACGGCCTGCAGAACCGCGTCTTCCTCGACCCGGTGCTGCACGGGCGCTACCCCAGCGACGTGCTGGCGGACACCGCGTCGGTCACCGACTGGTCGTTCGTCCGCGAGGGGGACCTGCAGATCGTCCACCAGCCGCTGGACGCGCTAGGGCTGAACTACTACTCGCCCACGATCGTTCGTGCCTGGGACGGCACGGGTGAGCGCGCGCAGTCCGACGGTCACGGTGCCAGCGCCGCGAGCCCCTGGGTCGGCAGCGACGACCTCGAGTTCCCCGCACCGGCCGGCCCTGTCACCGACATGGGGTGGCCGATCGAGGCGGACGGGCTGCGACAGCTGCTGCTGCGCCTGCACCGGCAGGCACCGGGTCTACCGCTGCACGTGACCGAGAACGGCGCGGCCTACCCCGACGTCCTGACTGAGAACGGTGCGGTGCACGACGCGGACCGGATCGCCTACCTGCACCAGCACTTCGACGCATTGCACCAGGCGATCACCGAGGGCGTGGATGTGCGGGGCTACTACCTGTGGTCGCTGCTTGACAACTTCGAGTGGAGCTACGGCTACTCCAAGAGGTTCGGCATCGTGCACGTCGACTACCAGACGCAGCGACGCACCCTCAAGGACAGCGCCCACTGGTACGCCGACGTGATCCGGCGCAACGGCCTGGCAGGTGGCTCCTGACGTCCGCCGCCAGGCCGGTGCGGTGGGGGGTGGTCGGCACCGGGGGCATCGCGGCGACCGTCAGTGCGGACCTCGCGCTCACGCCCGGGTCGGTGCTGCAGGCGGTGTGCTCGCGCGACGCCGGTCGGGCCTCGCAGTTCGCCCGACGACACGGTTACCAAAGCACCTGCACCGACGTGCGCGCGCTGGCCGAGGACCCCAGCGTGGACGTGGTGTACGTGGCGACACCGCATGCCTCGCACGCGATCTCGGCCCGAGCGGCCATCGAGGCCGGGACCCCCGTGCTGGTCGAGAAGCCGTTGACGGCGTCCGGCACGACAGCGCAGGACCTGGTCACGCTGGCACGCGAGCGGGGCGTCTTCTGCATGGAGGCGATGTGGACGCGGTTCCTGCCGGCCACCGGTGCCCTGCTCGACGCGATCGGGTCCGGGGGTCATCGGGGAGGTCAGGTCGCTGCACGCGTCCATCGGAACGGTCGCGGCTGCGGACGGGCCGGCACGCCTGCTCGACCCGTCAGCCGGCGGAGGAGCGCTGCTCGACGTGGGGGTGTACCCGCTGTGGTGGGCGCACCTGCTGCTCGGGCCGGTGGCCGCGGTGGCAGCCGCCGGCGAGCTCTCCGCAGAAGGCGTCGACCTGCTGGCCGGAGTGCTGCTGCGGCACGAGCGCGGGGGTATCTCCCTGGTCTCGGCGAGCCTGTCCAGCTGCGCGTCCGCGGGAGTGGTCCTGGAGGGCACCACGGGTCGCTTGTGCATCGACGCGCCGGCCTGGGCCCCGGAGGGCTTCGAGGTGACGACAGCCGACGGCGCTGTCGTCCGGCCACCGGTGCCGCGGCCGCTGGGGCGGGGGTACGTGCCGATGCTGGAGCACGTGCAGGACTGCCTGGCCCGAGGCTTGAGCGAGAGTCCCTTGCATCCGCTGACCAGCACCCTCGCCGTGATGGGCGTGCTCGACGCGGCGCTGGACCAGCTCGGCGTGGTCCGCGCGCAGGAGGGATAGTCCCCGACCCGCAGGTCGACGAGCGGAGCTGCCGCGAGACCGAAGACTTCGTATCAGCAGCGCGATGTCATGCGTTCAGAGCCGCCAGGGCCGCGGCGCGAGGCGGGTGACGGCCTCCGCCACGGGGACCGTGTCGGAGACCAGGTCACCGACGACAGGTGTGGCGTCGGCGTCGCGGATCACAGCGTCCTGCCCGCCGGCCCGGTGCATGCCACCGCCACAGGTCGGCCGAGCGGGTATCAGCCGAAAGCACCGGCGCCATCGAGCGCTGGCATGTCGGGATGTCCTGCGCAAAGTCGGACACGGGTCACTGGTAGGAGACGAGTACCGGGACGGGGTCGATCGACATGGTCTCGGCAGGGGTGAACGTGGGGCTGTCCTCGTCGTAGAAGTTCTTCCACGCCCAGCTCACTTCGGCGGGCGCGTCGACGCGCAGCGCGTTCCAGGTCTCGAGCTTCTGCCCGGGAGGGCCGTGGCCGTCGGCGTGGATGACGACGGACAGCTCGTCGTGGTCGGTGACCAAGGTGGTGCGCTCGCTGATCATGCTGTTGCGGAACTGGTGCAGCACGAGCATCTTCTGCGGCAGCTGGTTCTCGCGGGTGAAGGTGGCCAGCCAGTCGGAGACAGTGTTGACCTCCGCCGCGCTGACCGTCCCGATCTGGGCCATGTGCCGCTGCCCGGGCTCGAGCCGCCACTCCGGGTCGAGGGCCAGGCCGACGTTGGGGTAGGCCAGCAGCGTCTCGTACTGCTGGGCCTGGGTGAGGAAGTCGGTGGTCCCGGGCTGCAGGTCGAGCAGCACGTAGACCCCCTCTGCCTCGGCCGCCTCGATCCACGGGCGCAGGAACTCGGCGTCGACCTCGTTGGAGTAGTTGCCGTCCCTGCCCGCCGAGGAGGAGGCGACCGTGGTGATGATCTCGAAGGTGGGGATGACCGGGAGGTCGGAGTGGGGGTCGTACTCCCCGGCGACCTGCTTGGCGCGCGCCAGCGCGCCCTCGAGCGGCTGCTCGCCAAGCACGCCCAGCCCTGCCGTGCCGGGATGGCCGTACAGGGCGACGTACCGGCGGTCGGCCAGCACCAGCTGCCCTCCACCCGGCAGCTGGGCGCCGGTGGCTGCGCTGGCCACGCGACCGGTGAGCTGGCTCTGGTCACCGAAGGTGGGCCCCACGGCGATCACGCGCTCTGGCGCAGCCTCGCTCAGGGCCGTGATCGCCTCGGGCGTGGCCCGGGGGTCACCCGTCGGAGCGGTCACGACGGCGGCGCCCGCCGCTGCGGCCGTAGCGAGCGCAGCGGCGTCCCCGGGGGCGCCTGTCGTCAGCACCACGGTGCCCGGCTGGGTGTCTGCCGCGGTGAGGTCGGGCAGGTCCTCGGGGTCTGCTGTCGCCTCCAGGTCCAGGTCAGCCGCGGCGGTGACCGCACCGTCCCCGACCGTGAAGAGGGTGTCGGCCTCGAGCCGCTCGAGCTCCGCGCCGAGAGCATCGTCGTCCTCGGCACCGGTCAGCAGCATCGGCACGCCGAGGCTGGCGGCCTGTTCCGCCGCAGTGGTGACAGAGGCGGCGTCGCCGGCGTCTGCGAGCACCACGACGGGGGACCGGGTGAAGAGCGCCTGGCTCATCTGCAGCGCCGACTCCTGCTCGCTCGTGCCTGCCAGCACGGTCGTGGACGGCTCCGCGGCCACGAGCTCGACCGTTCCCGGCTGGTCCACCTCGGGCGCGGCCGAGCCCTCGCCCTCGGGTGCGGCCGAGCCCTCGCCCTCGGGTGCGGCCGAGCCGGAGCTGCTCGGGACGGCGTCAGAGCCTGTGGCATCGTCCGAGCAGGCACTGATCGTGGGGGCCAGCAGGAAGGCAGCGAGCAGGGGAACGGCCCAGGGATGACGACGCATGCCGCCCATGGTCTCCCGGCTGGAGCCGTGGTGCGAACCGGCCCCGGTGACGGGGAATCGGATGTCGGTCTCGGCCCGGCTGTCGGGTAAGGTGTGCGGCTGGGCCGCCTCTCGCCAGGCGGCCCTCCGCGCCCGTAGCTCAACGGATAGAGCATCTGACTACGGATCAGAAGGTTGGGGGTTCGAATCCCTCCGGGCGCACTCGTTGAGACAGCGACGGTGAAGGCCCCTGACCAGCGGAAACGCGGCCAGGGGCCTTTGTCGTCGTCGGGTTCTCAGGCTCATGGGTACCTCCTTCCGGCACCTGTTCGGGGTCACTCGTTAACATCTCGTTGGCAACCGCCTCGCGAGGCTGCGCCCTGAGCGCGTGGCCGAGCTTGTCTGCGGCCTCGCGGCCGAGCCGCGGAATTACGTGGGTGTAGAGGTCGGCAGTGATCGCGGTTGTTGCATGCCCCAGCCGCTCGGACACGACCTTGACGTCGATCCCAGCGGCCAGCGAAAGGCTGGCGTTGGTATGGCGAAGGTCGTGAAGCCGGATTTCCGGGAGGCCGGCGGTCCGGGACAGGGCTTGGAAGTGGCGGGTGACGTACTCGGGCCGAAAGGCTCGACCGTCCTCGCGGCTGAACACGAGGTCGTCGGGTCCGACGTGCAGGCCCCAGGTCTGTCGCTCGGCGAGCTGAGCCTCCCCGTGAAGGCACAGAGCTTCAACGATGTCGACGTCAAGAGCGACCACACGCCGACTGCGCCGGGTCTTGGGCGTGCTGACCACGGAACGGCCGCGGACCTCGACGATCTGCTGGACGATGAAGACCGTTGCACCGTCAAGGTCGAGGTCGCTCCAGCGCAGGCCGACCGCCTCGCCCCGCCGCATCCCGGTGACCATCAGCAGGTGGTACAGCGCGAGCAGTCGGTCGTCCGCCGATCGAGCGAGGAACGTCCGGCACTGCTCGACGGTCCACGGTCGCGGGCGCTTAGGGTTCTCCGGCTCGAGCTCGACGTGCAGGGCGGGGTTGTAGGGGATGAGGCGCCGCTTCACTGCGGAGTTGAGCGCCGACCGCAGGGCCGCATGCACGCGGCGGATGGAGCTTGGGCTGAGCGGCCGGCCTCGCTTGCCGATGCGGATCGACTCGTAGAGGCGGTCGAGGTGATGGGCCCGCAGCTCGAGCAGCGGGATGTGGCCGAGGTCAGGCACCAGGTACAGGTTGATGGCGTCGCGGTACCCGGCGACGGTCTTGGGTTTGAGCGCGTGCTTGCCGGTTAGCCAGTCGTCGAGGTAGCGCCCGACTGTCAAGGAGTGAACGGCGATCCCGCTGCCCAGCATGTCGACGGCTTCCCGCAAAGCTTGCCGAGCGGCGGCCTTGGTGGGGTATCCACCTTTCCCGGTCTGCTTTCTTTTGCCGGCGCCGTCACGACCGAGGTCGACCAGGTAGGCCCAGGCGCCTCGACACCGGTGCGGCGCATACGATCGGTCGTCAGCCCGGGGACAAGAGCTGAGGTGCCGCTGCCACACCGTGCCTTGCTTCACCGGGACACCCCGACGAGCTCGAGGAGCGGGGCGGTGGGGACGCGGATGAGCTTGCCGAGACGCAGTACGGGCGTCGGCCAATGGCCGCTGCGGATCAGTTCGTAGGCCGCCGACCGTCCGACCCCGAGGACCGCGGCTGCGGTGGGGACGTCGACCACGGGGGGCAGCATGAGGATCTGCTCCTGGGTGAGGCTGAGGCTGGCTGTGTTCACGTCGTCCGCCCACCTTCCATCGTCTTGGGCTGCGGTCGCCGGGGGCGGTAGGTCTCGCCGCCCTGGCGGTTGGGCCGCTCTTGGTCCATCGTCCGCGCGAGCTGCTTCTCCCTCAGTTCAGGCTCGACGTCCGGTTGCCAGGGCCGGTACCGCTCGACTAGCAGCGAGCGGATCAGGTCCTCATGGTCGCTCATGACTCGCTCGCAGGGTCCGGATCGGTGGCGCCGGCGTGGCCGTTGACGATGTGCGCGCTGGCCCGCCCGTAGGTGCCGACGTGCCAGCCGGTGAGGCGCCGGACGTCGGACAGGGCCTTCGCCCACTCGGTGAGGGCGCGGACGCCGTCGTCGACCGTCGCGAGTATCTCGCTGTCGGTGTCTGTCATGGGTGACCTCACTGCGCTACCGAGACGTGGATGTGGTCGTAGTGCCCACCGGTGGGATCGCGCGGGTCGTAGACGCCGCCGCCGGTGTAGGGACGCCAACCCTCATCCGGACGACTACTGCTCCAGATCCGGCCCTGCCAGATGACGTAGTCGACGCGCAGAGGGTCTGCGTTGGTGCGCAGCCACTCGGCCACTGACCAGCCGAACGCGGTGTCCTGGGGACCGGGGAAGGAGCCCATGACGCCGAAGGTGTAGTCACAGCCGCGGCCCTGGGGGTGGTCACTGTCCGGGTTCCAGGCGTGGGCGTCCCAGCAGCTGACCGGCAGGCCGGGGAAGACCCCGGCGACCTGGCCGAGGAGCCAGGCGGTGGCCGGGGTGACGCACCCGCCGGTGCCTGTCGGGTCGGGCACGGTGCAGTCACCGGCGCCCCCGGCCCACGGTGCGGCCGCATCACCGACCGGTGTGATGCCCGCTGGCACGGGGCGGGAGAAGGTGACGACCCAGTCGTGGATGGCGTCGACGTAGGCGCGCACGGTCGTGGCACAGGCGTCGTCGCAGCCGGCCTCTCCCGCGTCCGGAATGCCAGTGACGGACCCCGTGACACGTGAGCAGCCGGCGACGTGGCAGACCGCGAGGGCGTCCAGAGGCGGCGTCGGTTTGCCACTCTCGGCCAGGTGCGCGGCGACCGTGCGAAGGTTCGCGCACATCCACGGCAGGGCCACCTCGACGTGATCCGCGGGCTTCCACACCGGGTGGTCCGGCAGCGGGCCGGCCACGGCGTCCCAGCCCGTGCCGTCGCCGGCTTCGGACCAGGTGCCCGGCATCAGCTGGAGCAAACCGGCGGCGCCCGCGGAGGAGTACGCCCGGGGGTCCCAGCCCGACTCGGCTTGGATCTGCGCGACGAGCCACACCAGCGGCAGCTCGGGGCAGTGCTCGACCCGGGCGTCCTCGAGCATGGCGAGCGACTCCCGCGCCGCTTCGGGCAGAGATGAGACGTCGAGGGTGTAGCCGGCCATCTCCTCGGACTCGGTGCTCAGTGCGCCGCCGACGAGGACGACAAGCGCGGTCGGGACAGCCGCGATGGCCAGGGCGGCATTCACGACTTCGTCGCCATGATCGCGGCGATACCCTGTGACGGCGGTCCTCCGGCTGATTGGATGACCGCAGCGGCACGACTGCCGGACGCGACGGAAGGAACGACCACCACCTGCGACAACCCACGAACACCTGGCACCTTGACCACCAGCCTTTACGTCAGTTCATGTCCACTGCCGAAAGCGTATGCTGGTATCACGAGATGTCAAGAGGTGGACGAGAGTTGTGTGCATGGTGGTCGGAGATGTCGTCGGGTTCGGGTGTGTCGGGATCGTCTCGCGCCCGACCAAGGGCGCCCGAACCGAAGGGGGCACATGGCCGACGTCGAGCCACCGCGTCGACGGACGCTGGCCGAGAAGGTCGACCATCTGTTCAGCCGGGTCAGACCGGTTAAGGGGGAGTACAGCTACGAGCACGTCGCCTCCGCGATCCGGGACGGCGGCGGGCCGACGATCTCGGCCACCTACCTCTGGCAGCTGCGCAAGGGGTTGCGGGACAACCCGACCTTGAAGCACCTGGAGGCGCTGTCGTCCTTCTTCGGTGTACCCGCTGCGTACTTCTTCGACGAGGAGGCTGCTGCTCGCGTGGACGCCGAACTGTCTCTGCTGGCGACCATTCGTGACGCCTCGGTGCGTAAGGTGGCGTTACGTGCATCCGGGCTCTCGCCGGAGAGCCTGGACACCATCGTCGACATGATCGAACGCGTGCGCAAGCTCGAGGGGCTGCCGGACGGGCCGTCCGGTAACCCGCTTGGGAAGGGGAGCGAGGAGGCCTGACCGCGGTGGACCTCAGGGCCGTCCGACGGCGGTGCGAAAGCACCTTGCAGGACGTCGTGATGCCGACGCCCGTCGATGTCCACGCCTTCAGCAAGGTCGTGGCAGCGCGCCGCGGCCGGGCGCTTCACCTGCTTCCCAAGACCACGGCGGCGGGCCCGTGCGGCGTGTGGTTGGCGATGCCCGATGCCGACTACGTGTTCTACGAGGAGTCCACCAGCGCGCTGCACAGGGACCACATCATCCTGCACACGAGCTGGGCCACCTCATGTGCGACCACAGTGCGTCCGAGGTGATGGACGACGACGTGCTGGGTGAGCTGCTCCCGAGCCTCGACTTGGCGGTGGTGCGCCGCCTGATGGGCCGCACGACGTACACGGCCGTCGAGGAGCAGGAGGCCGAGCTGATCGCCACGCTCGTGCTGCAGCGAGCTGGTCGACGCGCCGTGCCCACGACGCCTGCGCGGTCAGGAGATGTCTCGGTGGTCCTTGGTCGCCTTCAGGCCACCTTGGGGGGTGAGGACGCTGGGCGTCGTTGACGGCATGGTGGTTGTGGTCGCGTCGCTGTTCTGGGCTGCCACCGTTTACAAGGTCGTCGAGCTGTGGAAGCACCCGGCCCCGGCCCAGCGGAGCCTGACGCTCACCGTCGCCAGTTTGGCTGTCGCGGCCACCTTCCTCGTGCCGGTCGTGCACGTGCTGGTGGGCCGAGTGAGCGGTGTGGCCAACATCGCCGAGCCGATCGCGCGCACTGCAGTGCTGGTCGCTGCCTGCGGAGGTCAGGTGCTGCTGCTGCGGTTGACGGCGCCGGACGGCCGATCCGGTGTCGCCGTGGCGCGGCGTTCGACCGGCGTCGTTGCTGTCGTGGTCGCCTTGTGGGTGTTCTTCGTCCTGGCGCCGGTGGAGGTGCCAACGCTGCGATTCACCAGCAGGTTCGGCGCCCAGCCGTTGGTCGCGGCGTACCTGGCGCTGGCTCTGGGCTACCTGGCGTGGGCGCTGGTGGACATCCGCCGTGGCTGCCGCCGGTACGCACGAGAGGCGTCCGGGTTCCTTGCTGTGGGCCTGCGGCTGATCGGGACGGGCTGCCTCGTGGGCTTGGCCTACATCGCCGTCAAGGGAGTGGCTCTCGTCGGACTGGCCGGCGGTTCGCCGATTCCGGTCGAGGTGGAGTCCACAGTCGGTCGCTCCCTGGCTGTACTCGCCGGCACTCTTGTGGTTATCGGCTCCACCCTTCCGGCCACCGGCCCCCTGGGTCGGTCCTGGGCCTCCTGGTTCAAGGCGTACCGAGCCCACCGCCAGCTTTATCCGCTGTGGGCCGACCTGGTGTCGGTCACGCCAGGGATCGCGCTCGACCCGGCTGGGTCCCGGCTCGCAGATGCGCTGCGGTGGCGCGACCTAGACGTGCAGGTCTACCGACGGGTGATCGAGATCCGGGACGGCCGGCTGGCGTTGCGTCCCTACCTCGACGCGGCAGTCGGCGAGCAGGCGCGATCGGCCGCTGCCGGCGCCGCTCCGCGGGAGGCCGCTGCAGCATCGGAGGCGTCGTTGCTTCTTGCCGCGGTGGCGTCGGCCCGTGCTCATCGACCGCCCGCGGTGCTGGCAGATGGACGTGGACCGGTGGGCGAGAACCTGGCCGACGAGCTCGGCTGGCTCACGCTGGTCGCACGTCACTACCGGCGAGCCGCGCGAGTCACCGACCTGTCCCGGCTTCAGCGGGCAGCGCCGCCAACGGTGAGGGCCTCGTGACCTCGACTGCAGTTGCTGGTGGCGTACGACTGCGGGCGGCGCGGCTCATCACCGAGCTACTGGCACCGATCGTCTTGATCTTCGTGCTGCTAGTCCTGGTGGCGGTGCACAGCACAGGCAGCGTGGTGCGGGGTCTGGTGCTCGGCCTTGTCGCCGCGTTCTTCGCCGGCGGCCTGCCGTACGCCGTCCTCATCCTGGGTGTTCGTCGCGGGCGGCTCGGCGACCGTCACCTGAGCCGCCGGCAAGAGCGACCGGCGCTCATGGCGCTCGGACTGGGCTCCGTAACCTGTGGCTACTTCGTCATGCGCTGGCTCGACGCGCCCGGCGAGCTGCTGGCGCTGGTAGCAGCGATGGTCGCCGGCGTCGCTGTAGCGCTGGTCGTGTCACTGTTCTGGAAGATCTCCGTCCATACCGCTTGTGTGGCCGGCTCGGTCTGCGTGGTCGCCATCCTGGTGCACCCGGCTACCCTCGTCCTGGCGCCGCTGATCGTCGCGACTGCGTGGGCTCGCGTCACCTTGCGGGACCACACACCGGCTCAGGTACTCGTAGGAGCACTCGTCGGCGCTGCTGTGGCCAGCGCGGTCGTCACAGCCGCCAGCAGCCCCTCGGTTCATGACCGACACAGTATGGACGTCCTCTCAACGCGCAAGGGGATCGGTCATCGGGACAGAGAGGGGCACGATCGCTCCACCAGCAACGCCCTCATCTGCCGATGAGCGTGCGTCCTTCCGCCCAGATGGACGCGCTCCCTACTAGGTTCTCGTCCCGGGAGACGCCACCGGATAGGTCTAGGATCCGTCGCGTCTCCCGCTTACCTGCCGTCCGCGAAGGGACGTTGAGCCCGGGCCGTGCTGGCGCCTCGAGGAACGCCGCCGCCTACGGCTGAGGCCTCCGAGCTCGACCCGACCCTGCAGCCTGCATGTCAGCCTGCATATTGGCCATGACTCCGGCCAGACGCCCTGTAATGAAAGGTAGCCTCGATGCGACAAGGCCGCCTCATGCGGCCATCCGATCACGGGAAGCGTCTCACCTTCATGAAGCCCGAAGAGCGGAATGAGATCGCGGCACAACTCCGCGTCCGAGTCACTGAGAAGTACTTGTCCGAGGACCGCGTCATCTCAGTTCGCGTCCTTGACGTCCACCAGGGTCCCCAGAAGTGGAAGACGGTGAGTCTTCTCAACATCGGTGACCCCGACACCGGCGAGCGGAAGAAGCAAGAGTTCCGTGTCCAAACCTGGGCTCGCAGGCCCCTTGGCGCGGGTCGGGGCTACGACTTCGACCAGGATGAGTACCACTGGCATTGTGAGGGCGAGGAGGAAATCGATGCAATCCGCCGGTTCCTCAACGGCGAGTTCGAGACCGAGGGTCGGTACGTGCTCGTTCGCGAACATTCTGACCTAACTACGATCCTCAAGGCACTCGGTCGCGAGGGCATCGACCCTGAGAGCCTTGGCAAGCTCATCACCTTCGCGGCCGACAACCCGAGCGCCGTGACGGCCCTGGCCGAATCCCCCGGAGCTCTTCTGGTCGCGGAGGCCGTCGAGCTCGAGCGGCGGCGGCAGGATCTTGCGGAGTTGAGGAGAATCGTTGAGGACGAGAGCAGCACCGAGCGAGATGACATTCACCCACAGCTCCGCAAGATGGGCTGGATCTTTGGGGGTGGGTACATCGGCGAATCCCGACGCAAGGAACTCGTCGCAGGCGACCGCATGGACATCCCGCTGTTGCGGCCCGACGGGTCCCTCCACGTCGTCGAACTGAAGGGCGCACGCATCCCTGCTCTCGTGGAGCGGTACCGGGGCACTCATGACCGACAGGAAGTGGCCGGCGAACTCGAGGAGGTGCCACTGGTAGTAGGTCCGGACGTCAACCGCGCCGTAGGGCAGGTGATCAACTACTTGACGCGCCTTGACGAGCAACGCGACCACATCTTGAGCAGGACCAGGGTCGACGTGCGCCGAGCATCCTCTACCGTCCTGATCGGTCACCCTGAGTTCGTGCCGAAGTACACCCGGGAGGAGATCGGCGGAACCCTGCGGATCTACAACAGCCACCTCGCGCGCGTTGAGGTGCGTCACTACGCCGAGCTCATCGAGAGTGCGGAAGAATCGCTGCGCATCGCAACGGAGATCGAAGCAGTCACCGAGCCCCAAGGAGGCGTGGTGGCGCCCAAAGTCGGAGAGGATCCGTGGGCCCCGAAGGACCGATGGGGCTCGCCATCCTCGACCTCAGACCCTTGGGCCACGCCTACGCCGCCGGCGGAGTGGCTTGCGGACGAACCGCCGTTCTGAGGATTCAGTATGGGTAGTCCTCTTCAGACCTTGGACGGGCGCGCAGGACCTTGTCGTCGAGCTCACGCGGCACATTGACAGACGGCTCTCATCGCTGCGCCTCGACCGGCACGGCGTCCAATTCGTCCTCGCTTGCGTCGCAGCTCCTGACTGCCCGCCGAGCTTCCAGCGTAGATTCCGCTCATTCTGACGCGGGCCTCGACCCTGATGCCCCCACTGGCGCACCTGGAAACCAACGCTCTCGCTGGCGCCATCTACGTCCGATACTTCAAGCAATCGCAAGTCATGATTGCCGCGCGCGCCAGTTTCGAACGAGTCGCGCCATATTTGCCTCGAGTCCTGCTGACCCGCCACCGCCGGGGACACCCTCGTCGAAACATTCGCTTGACCGTCGAGCAAGCAGCCTCATCAAGTTCGGCGCCCCCGCGGCAGGAAATGACAACGAGGACTTAGGATGCCCGAGTTCGGTAGCGAGTCCGATAAAGCTCCTCCCCACGCCAATGCCTGGCGAAGCAGCATAATTCTTCGCTTCCACCGAAGCGATCAGACCGGACTTCCGTGGGTGGACTGAGCCCGCACGACTGCGCCTAGCCTCACGCTCCTCGAGAATCGCGATGTCGCACTCGTGAGCCACGCCCGACTCGCCAACAACCTTCACCCCAAGATGAATCTCGCATTGCTCGCTAGTGCTCGCGAACGAGGCCACTGCGTATGTGAAGTTGCCGACCCAGAGACTTCCTGGGTGGGTACGGAATGTTGGGAGCGGAACTCCGGCTGGGGTGGTTGGGCCGTGGATGTCGACTCTGGATGCGCCTGCGGTCCGCGTCGAATCGACAGCCACGACCCACAGGGCGGCCTCATACAAGTCAGCAGCCGCAGCCGATGACTGATAGGTAGCGCTGAGAGCGCCGATCTGTGAGGTCAGGTGGTTGATCAATTCAGTTGTGTTCATCACTGTCACTCAACTCTTCGAGAACCGCCTCGATGTCCTCTCGATTGACCATCGCAGTCTCCTCGAACATCTCGATGGATGATGCCCGTTGCTGGTCATCCGTCATCTCACGTTCGGGCGCTTCACCTTCATCTTGGGCGGCTGAAACGAAGCTATCGTCGCTTGGGCTGCGGAAACGTAGGCCACCGCTCACGTTATATCCTTGTGAGAACCTCCTCAACGTTCGAATCGATGCGTTGTGCGTTCTGGTGGCAATATCGATGGCACGCACAACCGCCATCAAGCGTTCAATCTCCGTTAATTCGACAGCGGCAAGGTCGGAGTCCGCCAGCCTGCCAAGTTGCTGACTTGAAAGCTCTCGGTTTCGACTCGCTTTGTCTTCACGTCCGATTTGCGTTGCATTTACCTCGCGACCACGTTCGACCTCAGCGACCACTTGGGCATGCAAGGCTGGGAGTTGACGGGCAAGTTGGTTCAAGACAGCGTCATAGGCCGCCGAGGCATCTATATCAGACATGCGGTCGCTCCGGGATCGATGGCGAAGTGGGCTATCACTCTAGCCCGGATCGTTCATCGCTGATGAGGCGGTTCGGCGTGTAGATGCGCGAAAGTGCCTGTCCTGTACGGGAAACTTGGACTTGCGACGGTTCAAGGATCTCGACGAGAGAGGCACTTCGCAGGTGAAGCACACGACGTGGTCGGCCGGGTTGTCTGTCAGCGCGGACGGGTCGGGGGTGGTGGCCCACGCCGGGAGCGTGGCGCTGCGGCTGCTGGCCGACCGCACCGGCTTGACCGGGCAGCTGTCGAAGGCACTGACCAGGAAGGGCTTCGTGCCGGTTCATGACCGGGGCCGGGTGCTGACTGACGTGGCGGTGTTGCTGGCCGATGGTGGGGAGGCGATCGCCGACATCGACGTGCTGCGCCACCAGGATCAGGTCCTGGGCCCGGTCGCGTCGGCGCCGACGGTCTGGCGTGCCCTGGACGAGCTGACCCCGACCGCGCTGGCTCGGATCCAGGTGGGGCGGGCCAGGACCCGCCGGCACGTGTGGACCCAGCTGGACTGGGCGGGTGGGATCCCGGCCAGCAAGGTCGCCGACACCGACCTCGGTGACGTGGTCGTCCTGGACGTGGACGCGACCCTGGTCACGGCCCACTCGGAGAAGGAGGCCGCGGCGGCCACGTTCAAGGGCGGGTTCGGGTACCACCCGCTGGTGGTCTGGTGCGACAACACCACCGAGATGCTGACGGTCAAGCTGCGGCCCGGCAACGCCGGCGCGAACACCGCCGCGGACCACATCGAGGTCCTGACCGCCGCGATCACCCAGGTCCCGGCCAGCCACCGCAAGCGGATCCTGGTCCGTGCCGACGGCGCCGGCGCCTCCCACGACCTGCTGGACTGGTTGACCGCCCAGAACACCAAACGCGGCCGCAGCGTGGAGTTCTCGGTCGGGTTCGCAGTCACCGACAAGGTCCGGACCGCGATCGCCCTGGTGCCCGCGAAGGCGTGGACGGCGGCGATCGACGCCGACGGCGGCGTGCGCCAGGGCGGGGACGTGGCCGAGGTCACCGGTCTGCTCGACCCGCTCATGCTGGCCCGGTGGCCGGCCGGGTTGCGCGTGATCGTGCGTCGCGAGCGTCCTCACCCCGGCGCCCAGCTGTCGGTGTTCGAGGAGCGTGACGGGTGGCGTTACCAAGCCGTCGCGACCAACACCGCCGCCGGGCAGCTGGCGTTCCTGGAAGCACGTCACCGCGCCCACGCCCGGGTCGAGGACCGGATCCGCCATGCCAAGGACGCCGGCATCGGCCGGTTCCCCTCCCGGGACTTCGCGATCAACACCGCCTGGGCGCACCTGGCCGCGATCGGCGCCGACCTGATCGCCTGGCTGCGGCTGCTCGCCCTGACCGGTGACCTGGCCAAGGCCGAACCGAAAGCGCTGCGCTACCGCGTCCTGCACGTCCCGGCCCGCCTGACCCGCAGCGCCCGCAAGAGACGACTACGACTGCCATCGACCTGGCCCTGGGCCGCCGCGATCGTCACCGCGTTCGAACGGATCGGCGCCCTCCCAGCCCCCAACTGACCCCCACGCCACCGCTGACCACCCACCACCAGGACCTCGGAGAACACCCCACCGGCCACCGACCGGCCCATTGCCATGCCCGCACTCCGCCCGAGCCCGACACGCCTCACCGGCACCGATTCAAGGACCGCCGTGAAAGACCGGGGCTAGCGATGGGCTAGCGATGTCCCAGCGATGTCCCGATCCGATCTCGGAGACGCGTCACTACGCCGCCACAGAGAGTACTGTCGGGAGGAGCGACCTGACCCTATGTGCGCTTCTTCTTGCGTTTCGCGGCACGCTCCGCCGCCCGACGACGTTGCGTCATCTGCGCCCGTGTGTCCATGTCGCCAAGCGGTCGAAGTGTCGCAACCATCTCGGCAAGGATCTCAGGCGCGACCTCGGTTTGCCCCGAGTCGTATGACGCGCCAATGGGCTCGCTGGTTGGTTCGTCGTACACCAATGCGGCGCCGCGCCTGAAGTTAAGTTGGTGCTTCTTCGCCACCATGTATGCGTGGGCGTGCTGGACGACGGTCTCAGCGTCCATCGTCTCAGGTCGCGTCATCCACACGAGCAGCCAAGCGTCCCGCTTGTTGAGGCCCCAGGGCCTCGGCAAAGTCGAGATGTAGGGCTGTGACCTGCGAGAACGTGGGGCTGGCGTCGGCGTGTTGAGGGTGGGGGGCGTGGGGTCGGTGGTGACGATGGGAGTT
>JAABUN010002483.1_pt1 | contig 32621 bp, 36 predicted proteins | sample 5559311 | NCBI WGS metagenome assembly JAABUN01 (sample SAMN10711877, study PRJNA513370) | rock metagenome | isolation source: Antarctica rocks | place: Antarctica: Victoria Land, Siegfried Peak sud | reverse complement strand
GACCGGCCCGCTCATAGCGCGAGGTTAGGGCCTGCTTGGGAACAACGGCGAGGGCGAGCAGACGTCTCTCGCCCTCGCGACCCGGCTAGTCCGGGATCAGCCCGTCGCCCGTGAAGTCGGCCTTCGCCTCCTCGAACGAGATGTCCCGCGGGGGGAAGATCACGTCCGACTCGGCCAGCTCGTCGTCGGGCAGCACCTCGCCGTCGGAGGCCACGATGTCCAGCATCTGCTTCCAGAGCTCGTGGAAGCGTGCCTCGTCGCCCGCCTCGACCGCGGCGACCGCGTCGTTGTCAAGCGCGTTGAGGCGCTCGGCCTCGGCGTCGGGCAGCCGGTACTGGTTCTCGCTCGCTATACGGACGATCACTGGCCCTGCCCTCCGCCCGGAGCGGACGCAGGCGCGGGCCCTTCGCCACTCTCGAGCTCTCCTGCGGGAGCAGGTGCATCGCCGGTCCCGAGCTCGGCCTTCATCTTGGACAGCTCGTCGTCCACCTGCGACCCGGAGCTCAGCTGGGCGAGCTCGCGGTCGATCGAGTCGCCCCCGCCGCCGAGCTGCGTAAGGTCCTCGAAGGTTCCGGCGGCCTCGAGCTCCTCCACGGCCGATGCGCGTGCCCGCATGTTCTCGGTCTTCTCCTCGGCCCGCTGGATGGCCAGGCCGACGTCGGCCATCTCCTCACCCACCCCGGTTGCGGCCTCGGAGATCTTGACCTGGGCCTCCGCCGCCGAGTACTGGGCCTTGATGACCTCCTTCTTGGTGCGGAAGGCCTCGATCTTGGACCGCAGCTTCTGCTCGGCGTCGGTGAGCTGCTGCTGCTGAGCCTCGAGCTCGGTGACCTGCTGGTCGAGCGACTGCAGCTCGGTCTGGGCCATCGTCTTGCGCTCGAGCGCCATGCGTGCGAGGTCCTCGCGGTTCTGGGCCAACGCCTGCCGCGCCTGGGTGTCGAGCTTCACGATCTGCTGCTCGAGCTTCTGGGCCTGCATCTGAATGCGCTTCTTGGAGGTCACCACGTCGGCGATCCCCTTCTTCACGTTCTGCAGGTGCTCGACCTGCTTCTGATAGCCGTAGTCGAGCGTCTCCGAGGGGTCCTCGGCGCGGTCGAGCAGCTTTGAAACCTTGGCTTTGAAGACCGTGGACATCCGGCCGCCCATACCTGCCATGCGCAGTGCCTCCTCGGGTTGGTTCGGACTCTCAGAGTACCCGGCCGCGAACGGCGTTTAACGTGACCGAGTCCTTATCCCGCGGCCTGCCGGTCGGCCTCCGCCTGAGCGCGGGCCGCCGCGCGTCGCCCGGCCCGCTCGGACAGCCGCTGGCGCTGGGTGTCGGCCTGGCGCACGGCCCGCGCCTCGGCGTTCCTGCGTGCCTCCTTCCGCGCGAGCGCCGAGGCCTGCCGCTGCGCAGCCGCCCGCGCCGCCAGGGCCGCTCGCCGCTCGGCCTCGGCACGGGCGTCCTCCCTGGCCCGCTGCAGAGCCAGGTCGGCCGCGGCCTCGCGGCTGTCCGCGCCGGCGCAGCCGCGCGCCTGCGCCGTGGCCCGCTCGGTGGCCCCTGCTGATTCGGTGGCGCTCACCCCGGTGCGCACGGTTCCGCCGGCGGTCACGCTGCCCGAGACGGTCACCGTGCCACCATCCGGCGTCGTTGCCGTAGCCGTCGCCTCCTCGGTCACCGACACGTCGCGGGTGGCGATCGCCCGCTCGGTGACCGTGACCTTCCGCGTCGCGCTCGCGCCCACCCGCGCTTCTACGCAGGCGCGCTCCGGCCCCTCGTCCTTCGGCTCCCCGGCGGTGTCGCCCGTACCCCCGCCGCTCGGGCGATCGACCGACGAATCTCCGATCAGGGCGATCGCCCCCAGCACGACTCCCACGATGATCGCCACGAACGGCAGCAGGAACAACGGTCGCGCGCCCGAGCGAAGGCTCTTGAGCACTGGCGCCGTCCTTCCCGGGGCCCGGCTCGGTCAGGCCGACTCGGGGGCAGCAACGCCGCGGCCGCGGGCCTGTTCGCCCTCGGGCGCCGGCGCCTCCGGAAGCTGGCGCCACTCGCGGATCTTGCCGTCGCGAATCACGAAGCGCACGCGCGCGGTGCCGCCCGCCGCGCACCCCCCGTCACGGCCCTCGCGCAGCCGGAAGGCAGCAATGGACGAGCCGTCCTCGCTGTCCACGTCGGTCACATCCGAGCGGCAGGGAAGGCTGCGGCTGAAGGCCTCGGCGTCGGCCGGAGTGTTCAGCCGGATCTCGCCCTGCTGCTCGACGATGGCCCGGCGCTCGAAGTAGTCCGCCGCCCGCTCGAAGTCGCCGGCGTTGACGGCGTCGTTCCAGCCCCGGATCACGCGCTCGTCTCCCTGGGGGGCCGGTCCCGGCTCGTCGCCACGGCCGCCGTCCGACCCGCCGCAGCCCGTCAAGCCCGCGAGCAGCGCGAGGACGACCACCGCGCGAACCCTCACGGCGCCGCCACCGACACGCGCTCGGCACGGTCGTGGTCCTGCCCGGCGCGCCAGAAGAAGAAGGCGAGCGCGGACAGCATCACGAGCAGGTCGAGGCTCAGCATCAGCCCGCCCGCCACCTGCTGGTCGGCCACCGCGTCGAGCCCCCGCCGCTGGCCGGTGCCGTAGGCGCCTTCGTAGACGGGCGAGCGCATGGCGATGAAGGCCATCGCCAGGAACATGCCGGCCAAGCGCGCCCCGATGATGTGGCCGATCTTCCACAGTTCCCCCCGCAGCCGACGGCGCTTGGGCTCGAGCGCCGGCCACCACACGAGCATGCTCGCGAGTACGAAGGACTGGTGCTGGAAGGCGTGCATCAACCCGCCGTTCACCGCGCCCTCGAACATGAACGGCAGGTGCCAGCCGTAGAGCACCACGACGTAGAGGGGTAGGGCAACGAGCGGGCGCCGCAGCGCTCGAAAGGCGCGCCGAAGGCTCCGCTGCCGGGCAAGCGGCACGAGTACCGGGCGCGGCAGGTAGAACTGGAGGACCGGCGTGCGCAGCCCGACGAGCAGCAGGGGCGCCGCCAGGTCGGCGATCAGCAGGTGCTGCGCCATGTGGGCGCTGAGCAGGTCGTCGCTCAGTGAGTCGACCGGGCTGAGCAGCCCGATGGCGGTAAGGCCGACTCCCGAGTGCCAGGCGAGTTGCTGCCACGGCGATATCTCCTGTCCGCGGCGACGGAGCGTGACCACGGCTCGGACGTAGAGCCCCGTGGCCACGAGGATCGCCAGCGCGATCGCCGGGTCGAAGGGAAGTGCCACGTCTGGCATTGTGACGAGCTTGGAGCGGGGCTCGCCACACCTTGATCTCGAGGTGCGGGCCGAACGGGCCGACGCCTCGCCGGGAGCCGAGCTGCTCGCCGCTTTCGTCGACGAGATAATCGGCCTCTACGGCCCGGTTGATCCCTCGCGCTGGCCGTCGGCCGACCCGGACGAGCTGGCGCCGGCCGGCGGTGTCTTCCTCGTCCTCTACAGCTCAGAAGCCCCCGTGGCGTGCGGCGGCGTCAAGTGGCTCGAGCCGGGAATCGGAGAGATCAAGCGCATGTACGTGGTCCCGACCGAGCGCGGGCGGGGCGTGGCGCGCGGGCTGCTCGGAGAGCTCGAAGCGGCCGCCCGCGACCAGCTCGGCTACCGCCGCGTGCGCCTCGACACCGGGGCCGAGCAGCCGCACGCCCGGGCGCTGTACGAGTCCGCCGGCTATCGCACGATCCCGGACTACAACGCCAACGCGTACGCGAGCTTCTGGTTCGAGAAGGAGCTGGGCCCCGCCTGATCGTGGCCCAGCCTCCCGGCGCTTTGCTCCCCAGGGGTCACCGTGCGACCCAACGGGAGCAAAGCGGCCGGAACCTCGCCGGTCCTACTACCGCGCCCCCACCGTCTCCTTCAGGGCCTCGTTGTCGGTGCCCGTCCCGTGCTCCGTGGCCTCGCCACTCGACACGCCCGGCGGCTGCTCCAGCACCTCGGCCATCGAGTGCAGGCGCTCGGTGTAGTCCTGGCGCTGCATGCGCGAGATAACGAGACGCTGCACCTGGGCCGTGCCCTCAAAGATCTGGTAGATCTTGGCGTCCCGGAACCACTTCTCGAGCGGACAGTCGGTGGTCTGGGCGTAGGGCCCCACGAGGTCCATGAGCCGGGTCGTGGCCCACATCGTCACGTCGCCGGCCTTGAGCTTGGACATCGAGCCCTGGCCGGCGCTCATCGGCACGCCGTTACGGCCCATCCACGAGGCCCGCCACGTCAGCAGGCGCGCAGCCTCGATCTCGGTGGCCACATCGGCCAGTACCTGCTGCACGCCCTGCTGCTGCATCACGGGCGCGCCGTCCTCGACCTTGTCCTCGAGATAGTCGAGCGTCCACTCGTAGGCGGCCTGGGCGATGCCGAGGGCCGAGGCGGCCACGAACGGGCGCGTGGCCTCGAAGGTGGCGAGCGCGTTGGACGCCCGGCCGGTCGAGGCACCGGAGCGCGCCTTCTCCAGCTTCTTGTTGAGCTTGTCCATGCCACCCAGCAGGTAGTCCGCGGGGATGCGGCAATCCTCGAGTACGACCTCGGTGGTCTGCGAGGCGCGGATCCCGATCTTCGTCTCCTTCTTGCCCTGGGAGAGGCCGGGGGTGCCCTTGGGGACGACGAACGAGGCCTGCCCGCGATGGCCGAGCGCGGCGTCGACCGTGGCCACGACCACCGTCACGTCGGCGATGCCGCCGTTGGTGATGAAGACCTTGGTGCCGTTCAGCACCCATTCGTCACCGTCGAGCTTGGCGGTGGTGCGCAGCGACTTGACGTCCGAGCCGGCCTGGGCCTCGGTGACCGCGTAGGCGCCGAGCTTGAGATCGTCGCCGGCGCCGAAGCACTCGGGGACCCACTGGCCGATCTGCTCGGGGGTCCCGGAAGCGGCGATTCCGGCGGCGGCGAGCATCGAGCCGGAGATGGAGAGGGCGATGCCGGCGCAGCCCCAGTGCAGCTCCTCGGCGTGAATCACGCCCATCAGTCCGTCGTTGTCCCCGCCGATCTTGGTCATGTACTCAACACCGCTGAGGCCCCACTTGCGGGCCTCCTTCATGACCTCCCAGGGCACGCTCTCCTCGCGATCGTGCTTGGCGGCCGCGGGACGTATGACCTCACGCGCGAACCGACGGCAGTACTGCTGGAACTCCTGCTGCTCGTCAGTGAGTCGAAAATCCACGAATCAATCTCCGTTCGAAGTCGCCTCGCGTGCGGCTGATGCACGCCTGGTGCTGTCTGTACGGGCCTCGGCGGCCGATTGACTGACCAGTCAACCAACGGGGAGAATAGCCTGTCGCCGACTGAGGACCGTTATCGTGCGCCGCCGGATGACGAAGGCCCTTGCCACCGCGCTGCTCGCGTTCCTACTGGCCCTGCCGGGATGCAGCGTGAGCGGCGATTCGGGGGACTCCTCGGACCGGCCGGCCTCGCCCGTCGACCAGCGTGAGCCGAGCACAGCGGACGAGGGCGAGGAGGACAAGGGGACGCCCGCGACCGTGCTGGGCCCGCCGCCGGCCGCCACGAAGAGCACGACCCGCCTGGGCGGCGGGGACGCCGCGGCCGACGCGGCGGCGGTGGCCAGCGTCGTCTTCCCGGCCGTGAGCCCCGCCACGCGGCCGTTCGCCGTGGTGCTCGTGGACGCGGAGAACTGGCAGGGTGGGGTGGCGGCATCGGTGCTCATGTCCCGTCCGCTGGGCGCGCCGTTGCTGCTGAGCGATGGGGACGAGCTTCCAGCGGTCACCGAGGAGACCCTAGGGCGACTCGATCCCAAGGGCGGCGACGTGCTCGAGAAGGCAGAGGTGATCGCCATCGGCGACGGAGTCCCGAAGCCCGAGGACCGCAAGGTCGAGGCCATCGGCGGTCGGGATCCCTACGAGCTGGCGGCAGCCATCGACCAGACCTACTCGGCGATCCGTGGGAAGCCCTCGGGCAACGTGATCGTCACCACGGGGGAGCGGGCCGCGTTCGCCATGCCCGCAGCGGCGTGGGCGGCCCGCAACGGTGACTCGGTGCTGTTCGCCAAGCGGGATGAGCTGCCCGAGGCCACCCGCAAGGCGGTGCGAGAGCACGACCGGCCGGACATCTTCATCCTCGGGCCGGAGTCGGTCGTGGGCGGTGGAGTCGAGAAGGAGCTCGCGAAGCTGGGTACCGTCGAGCGAATATCCGCGGACAAGCCCGTGGAGTGTGCGATCGAGTTCGCCCGCTTCCAGAGCGAGGACTTCGGCTGGGGCATCACCGCGCCCGGCCAGAACTTCACGGTGGCGAGCGCCGGACGCCCGCTCGACGCCGCCGCCTCGGCGGCGCTCGCCACCAAGGGCACGTTCGCTCCACTGCTGCTCACCGACAGCGCAGCCAAGCTGCCGGCGGCGCTCGAGGGCTACCTGCTCGACGTGCAGCCGGGATACGACGCCAATCCCAACCAAAGCGTGTTCAACCGGGCCTTCATCCTGGGCGACGTCAGTGCCGTCTCGCTCGCGGCCCAGGGTCGTCTCGACGAGATCACCGAGCTCGTGCCGGTGGAGATCGAGGGCGGGGACGGCGGCGGACGTTCCGGAGCCGACTCGGGAGGCGGTGCGCCGGGGACCGACGATCCGGGGCGCAGCGGTAGTGGTGGCTCGGGCGGCGCCGACGCTCCCGGAGGCTCCGGCGGCGGCCCGTCTGACGACGACGCTCCGGGCGGCTCGGGGGGCGGCGGTTCTCCCGGCGGCGGCACAGCGCCCGGTGCCAATGCCCCAGGCGGCCAGCGCCCCCCGGACCGAGGCGGCACTCCGGCCCGTCCCGGCACCTGAGGAAGCGCCCGTGAGCGAGTTCGAGAAGCCCGAGCGCATGGACCTCGGCCGCAAGGTCTCGGTCGACGACGTGCGACAACTCGCCGGAGCATCCACCCCGCACTTCGCGCTGCACATCCGCAACCGCATACGCAACCTGATCGGCGACCTCCCGGAGAATGATCCGGCTCGCGTCGAAGGTGAACGTGCGATCGAGCGACTCCAGAGGATCGCGCGCAGTGGCGAGGATCGCGGGGCCTCGATCGGACCCGAGCCGGAGATGCCGGCGATTCGCGGGCAGCGCGACAGCGAGTAGGGCTCCCACGGCCACCGTGTCCTCGACCGCGTCCGCCATCGAGCGCGTGAGGCAGCTCCTCACCCCGGAGGCGGCCAGACGAACATCGGCGAGCACCGGCTACCTCGACCTGCTCGGCCCCGGGTCACCGACATCGAGCGGACGGGTGCAGGACCTGATGCTCTCCCGGGCACTTCCGCAGGTCTACGAGCGCTGGTGGCGGCCGGCGCTCGGGCGGGCGGCCAAGGGCGCACTGGGCCCGGGGATGGCCGACGAGGTGCGTATCGCCCGCCTGCTCATGGCCCTCAGTCCGGGCGACACCGTGCTCGACCTGGCCTGCGGCACCGGCAACTTCACCCGCCGCTTCGCCCGCGCGGTCTCGTCGGAAGGCCTGGTGGTGGGCATCGACGTGTCGGAGACCATGCTGCGGCGCGCGGCCACAGACACCGAGCGCGCGGGGCTCGCGCGCGAGGTCGGCTATGTGCGCGGCGACGCCGAGGCGCTGCCCTTTGCACACGGCAGCTTCGACGCCGTGTGCTGCTTCGCGGCCCTCAACCTCTTCGCCGACCCGTGGGCCGCGCTCGACAGCGCGACCGCGGTGCTGCGCCCGGGCGGCCGCATCGCGATCTTCACCTCTGTGAGGGGGCGCTCTCCGCTGCTACGCGCCGGCGAGGCCGTCTTGCAACGCCAGAGCGGAATGACGATGTTCGAGCGCCACGAGGTCGTGGACGCCCTGCGCGCGCGGGGCTTCGGCGATATCCGGCAGCGGTTGACCGGCGTGACGCAGTTCGTGGGCGGTCGGCTGGAGGGCTGACGAACGCGGGTCAGGCGCTCGCCGGCGTCATCGCCAGCGCCGCGAGCTCCGCCACGCGCTCGCGGTGGTACCGCGCGTCCCCGAACAGCACGCCGTCGGTCTTGGCGCGCTTGAGGAAGAAGTGCAGGTCGTGCTCCCAGGTGAAGCCGATGCCGGCGTGCACCTGGAGCGATGAGGCGGTCACGCGCCAGCCGGCGTCTGATGCGTAGGCCTTGGCCATCGAGGCGGCGAGCGCGGCGGTCTCCGGCTCGTGGTCGCTCGCCCACCCGGCGTAGTAGGTCGCCGAGCGCGCGCCTTCGACCTCGAGCAGCATCTGGGCGCAGCGGTGCGACACGCCCTGGTTCACGCCGATCGGCCGGTCGAACTGCTTGCGGTCGCGGGCGTACTCCACGGCCATCTCCATCGCGCGCTGCCCCACGCCGGTGAGCTCCGCGGCGAGGGCGGCGGCCACCCGATCCGCTCCCGGCGTCGGGTCGTCCCCGAGCGGCTCGCCCGCGCCGGCCTCAACGCGCGAGAAGCGTCGGGTGGAGTCGATCGTGTCCACCCTGGAGTGGTCGAAGGCGGCGGCCTCGGCGACTGTGCCCGAGTCGCCGTCGAGCATGACGATCACATCGGCGCTGTCGGCGTCCGGCACCAGCGGCGCGGCCCCGTTTGTGACCACGCCGACCGTCCCCCGCGACTCGCCGGACGCGATGCCGGGCAGCCAGCGCTCCTTCTGCTCGTCGGTGCCGGCGTGCTGGATCACGAGCCCGGCCGCCGCGTTCGAGAGGAAGGGCGAGGGGGCGAGCGCGTAGCCGAGCTCCTCCTGAAGGATCACGAGCTCCACCACGCCGAGGCCCTGGCCGCCATGGCTCTCGTCGATGAAGATGCCGGCCCAGCCGAGCTCGGCCATCTCCTTCCACAGGCCGTCGTCGTAGACACCCTCCTCGGCCAGCTGGCGCCGCTTATCGGGCTTCAGACGGCTCGCCAGGAACTCGCGCGCGGTGGCCTTGATCGCCTGCTGGTCGTCGGTGAAGTCGAAGTTCATCTCAGCGGAGCCGCGGCAGCCCGAGCACGCGCTCGGCCACGATGTTCTTGAGGATCTCGGTGGTCCCGCCCTCGATCGAGTTTGCGCGGGCGCGGAGGAAGCGATAGGCCCAGTCGGCGCCGTCGGCGCTGCCCGTGAGCGGGGCCTCGGCGCCGCGGATCTCCATCGACGCCTCGGTCAGGGACTGGTTGACCTCCGACCAGTGCCACTTGCCGAGCGATCCCTCAGGCCCCGGCACGCCGGTCTTCATGATCTTGGTCAGCCCCCGGTACGCATTCAGGCGCAGGACCTCGGCCTCGGTGTAGAGCTGGCCGATCCGCTGACGCACGAGCGGATCGCTCTCCAGGCCGCGCTCGCGAACGAGCTCCATGAGCTGGCCGAGCGCGATCTTCACCTGCACCTGCAGCCCGAAGGCAAGCGTTGCCCGCTCATGCATGAGCGTGGTGATGGCCACGCCCCAGCCGTTTCCGACCCCCCCGACCACGTTCTCGTCGGGGATGTAGGCCTCCTCCATGAACAGCTCGTTGAACTCCGGCTCGCCGGTGATCTGCACGAGCGGACGGGTCTGCACGCCGTCCTGCTTCATGTCCATCAGGAAGTAGGTGAGGCCCTTGTGCTTGGGCACGTCCTGGTCGGTGCGGGCCACGAGCATGCACCACTTGGCGTGGTGGGCAAACGTGGTCCACACCTTCTGGCCGGTGACCGCCCAGCCGCCATTCGACTTCACGGCCTTGGTCTTGAGCGACGCCAGGTCGGACCCCGCCTCGGGCTCGGAGAAGCCCTGGCACCAGATCTCCTCGGCCGAGAGGATCGGCTCGAGGAAGCGCTGCCGCTGCTCCTCGCTGCCGTGGGCGATCACGGTAGGCCCGCCCATGGCCAGGGCCAGCACGTTGGCGAGCGACGGCGCGCGGCTGCGCGTCATCTCCTCGTTGAAGATGGCCTGCTCGACAAGCGTGGCGCCGCGGCCGCCGTACTCCGTCGGCCACGACACGCCGGCCCATCCGGCCTCGTGCACCTTGCGCTGCCAGGCGATGCGGAACTCGAACGCCGCCTCGTCCCCGTCCGGCTCGGGCCCGGGGTGATTTGCCTCCACCCAGGCGCGCAGCTCGTCGCGGAAGGCTTGCTCCTGGGGGGAGAGGGTCAGGTCCACGGGAGGCGGGATGCTAGTGGGTCGCCTCGGGATGTTCGCCCGAAGTGGCGCTGTGGCGTGGAGCCGCCAGGCCGGTGGCGCTGGAGCCCACAACGGGGTGGTCGGCAGCCGACGCGCCGGCGCGACAGCTTCGTTCGGTTGCGCTTTCTTCGACCCCCGGGGGTCGAAAAGTGCTCAACCGTTGCAGGGGACTGGGGTCGGGGGCCGCTCAGCCCTCGTCGCCGCCGCGTGGCTCGCTCTTGCATCCTGCGCTCAGCTTCTCGAGCAGCCAGCCGCGTGCGCCACGACTCAGCGCCGCGGTTCCCGTGCACCGGTCGATCCGATCGCGGTGTGTCGCCACGGTGGCGAAGGCCACCGACGCGGCCGGTGCGCTCTCCTCGACCGTCTCGGCGCGCGTGAACTCGATCGACTCCAACGTGCTGAACGTGCCGGCTATGCCGCTCGTCCCGCCGAGCCGGCTCTGAACGCCGGGGCCCGCCAGGCTGCTCGCGCCCTCGAAGTCCCCGGCGGCGCCTCGCTGGTAGAACGCCTGCACGGTCTCCGCGGGTGACCCCTCGGCGGCCGGGGCCAGAGCCGGTGTCTCAGGATCGGCGGTGGTAGTGGCGGGGGCCGCGCCGGAATCGGCCGCAGGTGCGGCAGGCGCGTCCTGGCCGCGGGCCGTACCGGCCGCGGGTTTCTGCATCGCGCGGTCGGCCTTCTCTTCGCCTCCCCCGGTCGTCGCCACGATCGCCACCCCCGCGGCCGCGAGCAACAGCAGGGCCGCCACCGGAGCGAGCCGCCCCAACCGCCGGCGCCCGATGCCGGCTACCGGTGTTCGAGTGCTAGAGGCGGCCGGTGTCGGCGCGCCACGTGGTGGCGGGGTTGGAGAACGGGTCGGAGCCGCGCTTTGCCGCTGGGTCGGGCTCGAGAACGGTGGCGAGGCGGGGGTCGGAGTCGCCCTCGGCTGTGGAGCTGGACTCGGGCGCGGAACCGGGCTGGAATTCGGCACCGGCCCCGCGGCAACCGCGCCCCGAGACCGCTCGCCTCCGTCCGCCGCCTCGCCGCTCACTGCCGCGCTCAGCTCCCCCGCCAGCTCCCCGGCCGTGGCCGGGCGCTCGCGCGGATCGAGCGCCATGCCCCGCTTCAGAACCTCCGCGGCCGCGGCGGGTGCCTCAGGCCAGGCCTCGCGCAGGTCGGGGGGCGGCTCGTCGATGGCACGCTTGGCGATCTCCAGCGGGGTGTCCCCCACGCGGGCCTTGCGCCCGCTGAGTGCCTCGAAGGCCACGGCCGCCAGCGCGTACACGTCGGCCGGCGGGCCGGTTCGCTTGCCCTCGAGCTGCTCGGGCGCCATGTAGGACGGGGTGCCGAGCACGATCCCGGTGGCGGTGATCCTCGTGCCCTCGGTGGCCGTGGCGATGCCGAGATCGGTGATCTTCACCTGACCCTTCGACCCGAGCAGCACGTTGGCCGGCTTCACGTCGCGATGGAGAACGCCCTGCTCATGCACGTGATCGAGCCCGGAGGCCATGCCGCGCACCACCTCGAGCGCCCGGGCGGTCTCGAGCCGCCCCGAGCGCATCGCCTGGGAGAGCGTCTCGCCGTCGACGTACTCCATCACGATCAGCACGCCCTCCGCGTCGATCTCGGTATCGAAGATGGCGACGAGGTTCTGGTGGTTGAGCGACGCCCCGAGCTTGGCCTCCCGCTCGATCCGGGTCGCCATCTCCCGCGGGCTCTCGGCGTGCAGTCGCTTGACGGCCACGCGCCGTCCGAGCCGCTCGTCCTCGGCCAGGTAGACGGTGGCCATACCTCCCGCGCCGAGGCGGCCCAGGACGCGATAGCGGCCGGCGAGCAACGTCCCTTCGCTCCTAACGGCCACGCACTGAAGGTAGCGGCCGGAGAGAAGTCATGGCGAATGTGAACCGAGAGGGGCCGGCACAGAGCCGGCCCCCCCCAAGCAGCGGTGTTGGAACCTTGAGAAGAGAGTCCGAAAAGCGAGCTAGACAAGGACGCAGGGGTGAAGGCTTAGTGGGCTAAGCCGAACCCCGAGAACGCCGTATAGCGACGCTTTGCAGGACTCTCTAGACGCGCTGGATCAGCGTGCCCGTTCCCAATCCACCGCCACAGCACATGGTCACGAGGCCCGTCTCCTTGTCGCTGCGCTCGAGCTCGTGCAGCAGTGTCGTGAGCAGCCGCGCGCCGGTCGAGCCGAGCGGGTGGCCGAGGGCGATCGCGCCGCCGTTCACGTTCACGCGGTCCATGTCCGGGTCGAGCTCGCGACGCCAAGCGGCCACCACCGAGGCGAACGCCTCGTTGATCTCGATGAGGTCGATGTCGCCCATCTTCATCCCGTTGCGCTCGAGCAGCTTCTTCGTGGCCGGGATCGGGCCCGTGAGCATGATCACCGGATCGACGCCGACCGTGGTCTGGTCCACGATCTTCGCGCGCACCTTGAGGCCGAGCGACTCGGCCTTGCCCCGCTCCATGAGCAGGATGGCCGCGGCCCCGTCCGAGATCTGCGACGAGTTGCCCGCGGTGACCTTGCCGTCCTCCTTGAAGGCCGGCTTGAGCTGCGACAGCTTCTCGAGAGAGGTGTCCGGGCGCGGGCCCTGGTCGACCTCGTGGGTCGTGCCGTTGGTCTGGAACGGCACGATCTCCCGCTCGAAGCGGCCTTCCTCGGTGGCCTGGTGAGCGAGCTGGTGCGAGCGCAGGCCGATCTCGTCGAGCTCCGAGCGCGGGATCTCCCACTGGTCGGCGATCATCTCGGCGGAGATGCCCTGCGGCACGAGGTTGTACTTGGCCATCAGCTCCTCGGGCCACGGCGAACCGACGTCGTCGATCCACTTGAAGCCGACGCCCATGGGAATGTGGCCCATGTGCTCGACACCCGAGCCGATCACGGCGTCGTGCACGCCCGCGGCGATCAGAGCGGCGCCGAAGTTCACGGCCTGCTGCGCCGAGCCGCACTGGCGATCGACGGTCGTGGCGGGCGTCTCCACCGGCAGGCCAGCCTGCAGCCAGGCGTTGCGACCGACGTTGAAGGCCTGCTCGCCGTACTGCTGCACGCAGCCGGTGATCACGTCCTCGACCTCCTCGGCCGGGATGCCCGCCCGCTCGATCACCTCGGTGTAGGTCTTGGCGAGGAGCGCGTTGGGGTGGGTGTCCTTGTAGATGCCCTTCTCGGGGTGACCGCGCCCGATGGGAGTCCTGACCGCCTCGACGATTACGACCTCGCGGCCGCTTCCGTTCTGCATGAGAATAAGACCTCCGGAGACTCTTGGGAAGCCGGCCTGTGTGACCGGTCGGGACGAGCACTACGGGTGCCCGCGTGCGGTCGAGGTTACTCCATTGACTGGCGGGTCAACCAGTGGCGGGGGTGCCCGAGCGACACGGGCACCACGGTGCCCGGACCGCTGTTCAGGCCGCGCGCCGGGGCGCCGCCCGCGACGGCAGACCCACGGCCAGATCCCACACCACGTCGGCCTCGCTGATGTCCTGGGCGGCGGCCATCTCGCTCACCCGGTCCCATGGCAGCTCGGCGTCGGGAAGCTCGTCCCACCGCGCCAGGGCGAGGGCCTCCTCAGCGCCCGCGAGCGAAGGACCGAGCTCTCCCTGCGCAACGATGAGGGCCAGCACCGCGTCGCGCTGCGAGTCCGTCAACCTGACGCTCCACATCGGCAAGACCTCCTGAGACGAGAGGGACTTGCCCAGCGAAGCTAACCGCCGTCGCGGACGGACTCCGACGTTCCGTTCCCGTCGCGCGACTCTGGCTCGTGATCGCGTATCCGCAGGGCCTCGACACGATTCTCGCGTACCGACTCGACCCTGAGCGAATAGCCGTTCGAACGCACCATGTCGCCGCGCTTGGGCAGACGGCCCAGGTCGCCGAAGACGAAGCCTCCCACCGAGTTGTAGGCGTCGCTGTCGACGGGCAGGTGCATCCCGTAATCCACGAGGTCGGTGATCGGCACGTGCCCGCGCACGTACCAGTCGCCGTTCGGAAGCCGGCGCACGGCGCCGCCCGCCGGATCGGTCTCGTCGGCGATCTCGCCCACGATCTCCTCGATGATGTCCTCGACGGTCACGATGCCCACCGTCCGGCCGTACTCGTCGACGACGATCGCCATCGTCACCCGCTGGCGTTGGAGGTCGGCGAGCAGGTCGTCGAGCGGACGGGTCTCGGGGATGATCAGCGCGTCCTTGACGATCGGCTCGATCGACGCTCGCGGCCCCTCGGCCATGAGCACGCGCGCGATCGAGTTGTTGTGCACGATCCCGCGGATGCGGTCGTCGTCTCCGTCCTCGATCACGACGAGGCGTGTGTGGCCTGAATCGACGCAGCGCCGCAGGGCGGTCTCCACGTCGTCTGAGACGTCGACCGTGACCACCGCCGGGATGGGGGTCATCACCTGGCGGGCCTGCTGCTCGTGCAGGTGGAATACCCCCGACAGCATCTCGGCCTCGTTCTCCTCGAGCTCTCCGCCCTGAAGGCTCTGGGCGATGATCATCTTCAGGTCCTCCGAGCTCGAGGCCTCGTCGAACTCCGCCTGCGCGTTCACCCCGAGCAGCCGCAGAATGCCGTTCGACGCGCGATTGAGGAGGCCGATCAGGGGTCCGAAGCCGGTGCTGAACCACTGGAGCGGGCGTGCGACCCGCAGCGCCGTGCCCTCGGCGTGGGTGATCGCGTAGATCTTCGGCACCTGCTCGCCGACGGTGATGTGGGCCGCCGTCGTGATCAGCACGGCCACGAACAGCGAAATCCCGAAGGCCACGGCGTGCCCGACAACGCCGTCGAGCAGCGGGTCGATCAGGCGCGCGATCGCCGGCTCGCCCAGAAAGCCGATCCCGATCGAGGCCATCGTGATGCCGAGCTGGCACGCCGACAGGTACTCGTTGATCTCGTCGATCTGGCGAAGGGCGAGCGGCGCCCGGCGAGCGCCCTCGTCTCGGAGCGCCTCGACCTTCGTGCGCTTGGCGCGCACCAGTGCGAACTCGGCGGCCACGAAGAAGCCGTTGAGCGCCACGAGCACCGCGACTCCGAGCAGCAGGAGGGCGCTGATCACGTCAGAGCCCGCGCGGCGGTGCTACTTCGAGGAGGCTCGTCGTCGCTCATCCGTAGGACGCCGGTCACGCTAGCAGAGGAAAAGGCCGCCGAGGACCGCTCGGCGGCAGATGTTCGGTTCCGGTTGCGGGCCCCGTTCTCTAGCCTCGCAAGGCGCTTCATGTCTCGCTCTCTCGTCCTGCTCCTCGCCCTCGTGGCCCTCGCCATGGGCGGCTGTGGAGGTGGCGAGGGTGCCGACGGCCGGCCGGCCGAGGAGGCGCGGCCGACGCTCGTGGCCGCGCTCGGCGACTCGATCACGGCGGGCTCTCCGCTCTGGGACCCGGACGCGGGCGTGCGGGAGCGGATCGGCGTGGCGCTGGAGCCCGAGAGCCAGTTCGAGTACTGGGCGCAGCTCGAGCTCCGCGGCGAGGCCACCTTCCGCAACTGCGGCGTCTTCGGTGAGCGCACCGACCAGATCGCCGCGCGGCTCGAACGCTGCGCGAGCGGGGCCGAGGTGCTGATAGTGCAGGGAGGTATCAACGACATCGCGCAGGGACGACCCGTCGAGGATGCGGCCGAGAGTCTGCGCGGCATGGTGCGAAGCGGGCGCGAGCGCGGTCTCAGGGTGGCCCTCACCGACGTGCTGCCGTGGAACAACGGCTACCCCGCCGCCAAGCCTTCCATCGACCGGCTGAACGAGCTCATCACGCGCATCGCCGAGGAGGAGAAGGTGCCGCTTTACGAGTTCCACGACGAGCTCGAGGATCCGCGCCGGCCCGGCCGCATGCGGGCCGCATTGACGGAGGACGGCGACCATCCCTCGGTCGCGGGCTACCGGCGCCTGGGCAAGCTGATCGACCTGCCCTAGCCCGCCAGCCGCCGCAGGTGGGCTCAGCGCAGCCGCGCCCGCAACGGCGCGGACGCATCGAGCACCCAGGCGGCCATCGAATCCCACGGTCCGTAGCCGGCGTCGACGTTGATGTGGCCGCTGTCGGGCAGCAGATCGAAGGGAAGATCGAGCGGTCGCGCCCACTCGTTGGCAGCGCCACCCGGGCAGTACGGATCGGGCTCGGAGCAGACGATGCGCGTGTGCCCGGCAGCAGCGGCGAGGGCTTCACTGTCAGGCGCCGGATCGAAGAGGGACGCGGCCTCGGGGGGCACGGCGTCGAGGGACGGCGGGGCCACCAGTGCGACCCGGTCGGGGCGGTCAGGCGCCGCGATCCGCCCGGCTTCGCGCATCCACAGGGTGCAGGACAGGGAGTGGCAGGCCACAACGCGCTCGGCCGGGTGCTTCGCGAGCCCGGCGAGCTCGTCGTGTAGCGCCGCCGCCCATGCCTCGGGATCCGGCGTGTCAGGCGACGGCAGCAGGGGATACCTCACGCGCGCGCCCCGGGCGCGAAGGGTCTCCGCCAGCCAGGTCGTCCAATGGTCCGGGCCGGAGCCCCCGAGTCCGTGGACTATCAGTACGGCTGGCAGTTGCACCCCCGGAGCGTTACACGAGCCGAGGTGGCATCGTTCCCACCATGCGCATCGCCAGCCTCGTACCGTCTGCCACCGAGCTGCTCTTTGCCCTCGACCTGGGCGAGAGCGTCGTGGGTGTCACACACGAGTGCGACCACCCGCCCGGCGCCGACGACCTCCCCCACCTCACCCGCACGGTGATACCCGAAGGCCTCTCCGCCGGCGATATCGACCGCGCGGTGCGCGAGCGCACCGACCAGGGTCTTCCGCTGTACGAGCTCGACGCCGAGACGCTGCGTGATCTGGAGCCGGACCTGATCGTGACCCAGGCGCTCTGCGCGGTGTGTGCGGTCTCGGTCGACGACGTGCGCGCCGCTGCCGCGGGCCTCCCCGTGGAGCCCGGCATCATCGCGCTCGATCCGACCACGCTCGGCGAGGTTCTCGGCGACATCCGCACGCTGGCCGAGGCCACGGGCACGCGCGACGCGGGAGTGGACCTCGTCCGCGACGCCGCCGACCGGATCGACCGCGTGAAGCTCGCCGTCCGGAGCGCGCCGCGGCGGAGGACTGCCGCCCTCGAGTGGCTCGACCCGCAGTTCGCCGGCGGCCACTGGGTGCCGCAGATGATCGAGCTGGCGGGGGGCGAGGACGTGCTCGGCCTGCCCGGCGAGCGCTCGCGCGTCGTCGCATGGGAAGAGATCGAGGCGGGGCGGCCCGAGGTGGTCGTGTCGATGCCGTGCGGCTACGGAACGGAGCGGGCGGGCGAGGAAACGGTCCTGCATGGCGCGCGGCTCGCGCAGTTGGACGCCGGGACCGTCGTGGCGGTCGACGCCTCGGCCTACTTCTCCCGCCCCGGCCCGCGGCTGATCGACGGGGTCGAGCTTCTCGGCCACATTCTCCACCCCGACCTCGTGCCCGAGCCCCCCGCGGGCCGCTTCGCGGTGATCGACCTCGCGGCCCGAGCGGTGGCCTGACGCGTGGGCCGGGACAGCGCCCAGCACCAGGTCGAGATCGCCGCGACGCCGGAGGTCTGCTTCGACGCCCTGCTCGACTACGAGACCATGCCCGAGTGGTCCTCGGCCGTGCGCTCCTGTGAGGTCCTCTCCCGCGACGACGCGGGCCGCGGCCTAGAGGTGGCCTGGGAGATCGACGCCAAGGTTCGTTCCGTCTCCTACACCCTCGCCTACGACTACGAGGAGCCGCACCGGATCGGCGTTCGCTACCTGAGCGGGGACGTGCGTGACCTGAGCGGCGAGTACCTGCTCGAGGACATCGAAGAGGGCGAGACGATGGCCACCTTCACCCTGCGGATCGACCCGGGGCTCTGGGTGCCGGGGCCGGTGAAGAAGATGCTGAGCGATCAGGTGATGAAGAGGTCGCTCGAAGACCTTCGGCGCCACGTGGAGGCGGCCGACGCCTGACCGCCTTGGTCAGGTCGCGGAGATGGCTATCGAGCCCGTGACCGCAAGAACTCCCATGGCGACGACCATGGCCGTGGTCACCGCCTGAGGCACGCGGATCCTGTCGCGGAGGTCGAACATGAGCAGGGCGGCGAGCCCGCCGCCGAGCAGGCCGCCGATATGTCCGCCGATCGAGATTCCGGGGATGGCGAACGTGATGAGCAGGTTCAGGCCAATCCACATCCCGAGGCCGCTCTCCATGGGGTTGACGCCGCGGTTGCGCATGACGATCACCGCCGCGCCCATGAGCCCAAAGATGGCTCCCGAGGCGCCGACCGTGAGGCCGGTGGGCGTGAGCAGCAGCGCTCCGAACGAGCCCGCGAGCAGTGACACGAAGTAGACGAGACCGAAGCGCAGGCGGCCGATCGCCGGCTCCAGCATTCCGCCGAGCACGTAGAGCGCGAACATGTTGAACATCAGGTGAAATAGCCCCCCGTGGAGGAAGCCGGCGGTGAGCAGGCGCCAGACCTCGCCGTCGGCGACTCCCGGCCGTGACACGGCTCCCTCCGTGATGAGCGAGCCCCCAACGTTCCCTCCCGTAGCGCTCGCTCCGCTGAGGAACGAGCCGAGGAACACCGCCACGTTGATCCCGATCAGCACGTAGGTCAGGCTCGGCGTGGTCACCGAGCCCATCGTCTTCACCTTCGTCTTCTGCCGGGCGCACTCGGGGCAGCGCATCCCCACCGACGTGGTGGTCATGCAGTCGGGGCAGATCGACCGGTCGCAGTTCGAGCACGACACCCCGGTCTCGCGGTCGGGGTGCCGGTAACAGGTTTCCACGGTGATATCGAGGTTAGCCGGGTAGCGGAGCCGTCCGAATTAGCCGCCAGGCTCTGAACCCCGTCAACAGAGGAGGGCAGCAAATGGGACGACGAACACCCGCGCAGGCGTACGCGCTCATCTTCGGCATCGTGCTGGTGATCGTCGGGATTCTCGGCTTCTTCGTCGAACCGAGCTTCTCGGTCGGCGACGACGTCGTGAAGAAGGAGGAGTTGATCGTCTTCGAGATCAACGGCTGGCACAACGTCGTGCACCTGGTGACCGGGGCCATCGGCATCGCGGTGGCCAAATCGGTGCTCGCGTCGCGGACCTACTGCCTGGCCTACGGTGGCTTCTACCTACTGATCCTGGTGCTCGGCCTGGTGGCCCTCGACGACCGCGATGTCCTGCTGAAGCTGATCCCCATCAACGGCGCCGACAACGTGCTGCATGGCCTGCTGGCCCTCACGGCCGTCGGAGCCGGGCTCGCCACGCCGGCGCATCCGGCGCCCACCACCAGGGCGCGGGCCGCCTGAGGCTCGTCCCTTCTCGTCGCTCGTGGGTCTGTAGGGGCCAGAGCGCCTACAAGTGATCAAGCGCCCCGGCGCGGACCCGCCCGCTAACGCCCCAGCCGCCGCCGCACCTCGCCGGTCACCTGGTCGACGCTGCGGTGCAGAGCCGTGAGCCCGCGGGCCTGACGCCCACGGTGCTGCCGGCGCGCGCGCACCACGATCAGGGCGCCCGCCGCCAGTCCTCCCACGAGCGCCGCCGAAGCCGGTCGCGCCCAGTTGCGCGGATCGCGCATGGCGCCGAGCTCCCATTCCGCCAGCTCACCGGCCGCGGCATCGGTCAGCTCCGAGAGCGTGTCCTCGAGGCGCGCGCGCAGGGCCCCGGGGGGGTCAACCGGTACGAGTGCGGAGCGCAGAAGTCGTTCGACGTCAGTCATCGCCACGTTCGGCGGCAAGCGCCTGCTCCAGTTGCTTGATGGCTCGATGGATGAGCACCTTCGTCGCACCCTCGGTACGCCCGAGCGCCCGGGCGATCTCGCGATTGTCCATGTCCAGGGCAAAGCGCATGATCAGAGCCTCGCGCCGGTCGCCAGGAAGATTCGCCACGCCGGCGAGCACCTCCTGCACCTCCTCGGCTATCTCCACGAGATCGTCGGTGCGGTGCAGCGTGGACACGGCGTCCGCGTCCTCGAGGGCGGTCTGAGGCCTGCGCGACCGGTCGCGGTAGTAGTTCGCCGCGAGGTTGTGGGCGATGCGGATCAGCCACGGCCGCAGGGGGCGCCCGTCCGACTCCCGCTGAGCCCTGTCGAAGTGCCGGTAGGCCTGCAGGAACGTCTGCTCGGTCAGATCCTCGGCGTCGTGGTGGTTGCCGACCCGGTAGTAGGAGTAGCTGTACACGTCGCGCAGGTGGGCGCGGTAGAGCTCGGTGAACTCGCGGTCGAGCCGGGGCTTGTCGCTCACCGGCGCCACTGGGCGAGAGTATCCGCGGCACGCCGGGCTCGAGGCCTACGCGGCGCGCCGGAGACCCGAATCGGGGGTCGCGAGCCATTCCTCGACCGTGACCCGGCCCTCGACGAGCGCCGCCAGGGCGCTCGTAGCTCGGTGCGGCGATCCGGCCCGCTCCAGCGCCTCGGCCAGTAGCGGCGCGATGTCAAGCGCCTCGGGGGTGGCGCCCAGCAGGGGTCCGATCTGGCCCGCGGGAACGCCCTGGGCGAGCAGCGTCCCGGCCCGGCGATTGCGGCTGCCCTCGGCGAGCACCGTGCCCACCAGGTCGCCGGTGCCCGCCAGCCCGATGAAGGTGCGCGACCGTCCCCCCGTGCGCAGCGCGTGGTCGTGCACTTCCCCGAACACCTGCGCGGCGGCTGCACCGGCAGCGTTGGGTCCGCGTGCGGCGCCCGCCGCGGCGGCGGCCAGGACCGCCGCGTTCTTCGCGCAACCGGCGAGCTCGACCCCGGTCACGTCCTCGGTGCGCTCGACCGACAGACCGGCCCGAACGAGCGCGCCGGCGAGCTGGCTCCCGAAGGCCTCGTCGTCGGTGGCGAGCACGACGGCCGCCCCGGTCGCCACTGCCTCGTCGGCGTGCGCCGGGCCGGCGAACGAGGCAATGGCCCGTGCCCGGATGCGGTCGCGAACGTAGCGTGAGGGCAGGGTTCCGAGCGGAGCCACGAGGCCCTTCGAGGCCACGAGCACCGCACTCCGCTGCCCAATCTGCGCCCCCACCTCCCCGACGGCCGCCGGCAGGCTCCTCGATGGCACCGCAAACACGACGAGATCGACTGCCGCGAACTCGATCTCGGGTACCGTCGCAATCGTCACCCCGCCCTCGAGCGCGGCCCGTCGGCTGGCCGGCATCGAGTCGTGCTCGCCGCCGGCATCACGCAGGGCCTCGGCCTGCGCCGCGGTGCGGCAGCCGAGCTGGACGCTGAGCCCCGCGCGGGCGAGCAGGGCTCCGAGCGCGAGGCCCATGGGGCCGCCGCCGATCACCGCGGCGGTCCGCAGGGGCGGCAACCCGCCGAGCCACTCCCACTGCAGCTCCACGCACGGCCAGATCCGGGCCGTCACGTCAGCGACCAGCTTGGGCGAGGGCGCGCTGACCCGGGGGAAGGTCAGCGGGCGCCCGCAACGCAACCGCACACGGCAGGGCCGGATCCGCCATCCACGGCGCGCGGCCTCCGAGCCCACGACCGCCACCGGCACGACGGGTGCTCCGCTCTCGAGGGCCATGCGTCCCACGCCGCGCCTGGGCTCTCCCAGCGCGCCCGACCGGACGCGTTTGCCCTCGGGAAATATCACCACGGCCTCGCCGCGCGCGAGTAGCTCGCGAGCCGTGGCCATCGTCTCCTCGTCCGACTCTCCACGACGCACCGGGAAGGCGCCGAGGGAGTTCAGCAGCCAGCCGACGAACCGATAGCGGAAGAGCTCCTGCTTGGCCACGAAGTAGACCGGGCGCCGCACGAGACACCCGATCACGAACGGGTCCAGGAAGCTGCGGTGGTTGGCGGCGAGGATCACGGGCCCGCGGGCGGGGATGTGCTCGCGCCCGAGGCGGCCAAAGCGGAAGTAGATGTGGAAGACCGGCTGGATGAGGACCCGAACAACCCAGTAGACCGGGATCCTGACCCCCCGGCTCCGGGTTCGCAGGTGATACCGGAACGAGCAGTCGTGACCGCCGCTTCTGTCCATGTCGCGCATGACGAGACGTACGCCGCCGCGGCCCCCGCGTTACGCGCTCGACGGCGGGGGTAGGGTGGTTCCATGCATCTACGCAAGAGCCTCAACGGCGCCCTCGCGGGAGCGGGGGCGGCCACGGTGTGGGCTGCGCAGCAGCCGCTCGACAAGCGCGCCTTCGCCTATCCCTACGACGATGTGGAGCTGCTTGGCAAGCTGATCACGCGTGGCCGCGCATGGCCGGTGGCCGGGCTCGCCATGCACGCGGCAAACGGGGCGCTGTTTGGCGCCGTTTACGCGCAGGTCAGGCCCTTCCTGCCCGGTCCACCGCTCGTGGCGGGCGTGCTCGCCGGTCAGATCGAGAACTTCGCCACCTGGCCGTTGGGAACGCTGGTGGACCGTTATCACCCGGCGGCGAAGGAGATCCCGCCGCTACGCGGCCCGCGTGCGCTGTCGCAGGCCACCTGGCGCCATCTGGTGTTCGGGCTCGTGCTCGGAGAGCTCGAGCGTCGGCTGAACGAGCGGGGCGAAGCTGAGCCGCCCGAGGTTCCAGCCGCCTCCAACGGGCACGGCGACCTCGAGGCGGCGCTCGCGACCGCCTGACCGGCGCCTCTTAGACTGAGCACCACGCCGGGGTAGCTCAGATGGCCAGAGCAACGCTCTTGTAAAGCGTGGGTCAGGGGTTCGAATCCCCTCTCCGGCTCTGAGCCTCAGCGGCCGAGGCCTTCAGCTCGGTGCCGGCGCCTGGCGTGCGTCCGGCCCCGCCGCGGCGGCAAGGGCCCCGAGCAGCGTGCCCAGGAGCTGGTCGCGCAGGGCCGACCGCTCCATGTCCCGGTGTGCCACCCAGTCGAGCAGCGCCCCGTCCATGAACCACAGCCAGCCCTTTACCGCGCTCCTCACGGCGGGCGGCGGGTCGGCCTCGGGCGAGAGGCCCGCCAGAATCCGCTGCGCGGTGGCCTCGCGGATGCCTTCGATCAACTCGCGCACCTCCCCCACGCTCGTGGCGCTCTGCATGAGCTTTGCGTAGGCCTCAGCGTTGCCGTCGATCCAGGTCAGCCAGGCATCGACGCTCGTGGTCAGCTGCTCGAGCGGCGAGCCCGTACCACTGGGCTCGATGACTGCGGCCAGCTCTCCCGCGGCCTGTTGGAGAGTGGCCACGAAGTAGTCCCGCTTGCTCGGGAAGTAGTGGTACATGAGGCCCTTGGAGATCCCGGCGTGGCGGGCGATGTCCGCCATCGACAACTCGTCGTAGGAGTGTCGGGTGAAGAGCTCGGTGCCCATCTCCAAGAGCCGGCGACGGCGCTCCTCGACGTCGAGGCGGTTGTAGGCGGGCGCGCTCATCCGGCCATCCTAGCGTCCTTGCTGACCATCGGTTGACAAAGCCTGTACGGTTATCAACCGACGGTCAACAAGCGATGGGAGGAACACGATGAGCGAGGATCGGCTGCAACTCTTGGAACGTCGTACCGACGCGCTGACCGAGCGCGTGGCGTGGCTCGAGGGGACCGCGGCGGCGGCGGGCCCGATGACACCGCCCCGGCCGGCTTACGCGGTGGCCCCGGTGGCCGCGACCCCGCCCCGCTTCCAACCACCCGTCGCCCCGGGCCCCCGCCCGGCACAGCCCTCGAGCTCCCGCAAGAGCCGCCAGTCGATCGACCTCGAGGACCTGCTCGGTGGTCGTGTGCTGGCCTGGGTGGGCGGCCTCGCCGTGATCATCGGTGTGGCCTTCCTGTTCGCCATCGCGGTCTCCCGCGGCTGGATTGGCGAGGGCGGGCGGACCGCCATGGCGGGCGCCGGATCGCTCGCGCTGCTCGCGGTCGGCGTTTGGCTTCGCGAGCAGCGTGGCCGCGGCGAGGCCGCGCTTGCCGCGGTGGGCACGGCGGTGGCGGCGCTGTTCATGACGGTCACCGTGGCGGCGCAGGTATATGACCTGGTGCCGGCCCCGATGGGACTGCTGCTGGCAGCCGCCGTCGGCGCCGCGGCCACGGGCCTCGCAGTGCGCTGGTCGGCTCCGGCGGTGGGCGCGCTCGGCATCGTCGGCTGTCTGCTCGCGCCGGTGCTCGTCGACGCTCCGCAGACGGCGGGCACGCTTGCCTTCCTGTTCGTGGCGGGTGCTTCGGCCGCCGGGGTCCTCGTCTGGCGGCGTTGGAACTGGATGGCGCTCGTCGCCTTCGCGGTCACAACGCCCCAGTGGCTCGCCTGGGTGTTCGATGCCGATTCGACCTTCGGCGTAGTGACAGTGCTCGTTCTCTTCGGCGCCCTCAGCGCCGCGTCGGCCATCGGCTTCGAGCTGCGCGTGCCGTCGACTCGCCTGCGCGTGTCTTCGAGCTTCCTGCTTGTGACCGGTGCGCTGGTGCTCGCGCTGGCCGGATGGTTCGCGCTCATCGACCTCGATCACCGGCACCTGGCCGAGGGGTGGCTGGCGGCATTGGCCGGCGCTCACGTGATGATCGGCCTGGCCGCCATGCGTAGCGAGCGTGTCTCGCACGAGATCAGCCTGCTCGCGCTCGCGTTGGGCGTCGTGCTGTTCGACGTGGCGTTCGCGCTGGTGATCGACGGGCCGGGGCTCGCGATCGGGTGGGCGGCCGGCGGCCTCGCATTCGCGGTGCTACTGCGCCGTGCGAGCAGGACCGCCGACGAGGTCCTCGTGGGCTTCGGCCTCGGCGGCCATCTCGCGCTTTCGATGGTCTCGACGCTGACCGGCGACGCTCCTCCTGCCGCATTGGGTGAGGCTCCGGCCGACCTGGCCACCGCGGTCATGGTCCTGTCCACGGTGGCGGCGAGCTGCTTCAGCTCCGCGCGCATCACCCGAGAAGGGCACGCGGCCTGGGGGATGGCCCTTGACGTCCTGGGCCTCCTGGTCGTGGCCTACCTGACGGCGATCGCGTTCGACGGGCCCGCCCTGGCCGTTGCCTGGGCGCTCGAGGCCGCCGTCCTCGCCACGCTCGCCCGCCGTACCGACGACGAGCTCGCCGCCGCCGGTGCGGCGGCGTTCCTGTCCGGCGCAGCGGCGCACGCGCTCGCCTTCGAGGCGCCGCCCGCCGCATTGGTCGACGGCCTGTCTGACCCGCCCGGCGCTCTGCTGGCGGTGGGCGCGGTGACTGCAGCCGCCCTGCGTTGCGCTCAGCTCCGGCTGGGGGACGACCACCGCTCGAGACCCGTCTTCGGCGGCGTCGGCGCGATAGCGGTGCTGTACCTGGCCTCAACCGCGTTGATCACCTCGTTCCAACCGGAGGGCGCGGAATTGCAGGCCACAGTGCTCGACCTGGGGGTCCGCCAACAGGGCCAGCTGCTGTTGAGCGCCCTGTGGAGCGTCGTGGGCGTGGCCGTGCTCGTGATCGGACTGCGGCGCGACGTGCGCTCGTTGCGCCTCGGTGCCCTCGGGCTCCTGGTCGTGACCATCGGCAAGGTCTTCCTCTACGACCTGTCGACGCTCACCTCGATCTACCGGGTTGTGTCCTTCGTCGGACTGGGCCTGCTGCTCCTGAGTGCGGCGTACGCGTGGCAGCGGCTTCGCCCGGAGCCCCTCCCCGACATGCGCACGACTCCAGCCGCCTGAGCGGGCCGCAGCCGAATCAGGCGCCGATGAACACCGGCGTCCCGACCGGCACGCGGCGCATCAGGTCCCGCACCGACTCCTCGCCGGCACGCAGGCAGCCGGCCGAGGCGGCCTGGCCGATCGTCTGCGGCGAGCTCGTGCCGTGGATGGCCAGGCGGTTGCCGCCCGGCCAGCCCGCGGGCAGGTTGGGCTGAGTGCCCGACAACGCGAGGATGCAGCATCCGAAATAGCTGCTGTAGGCGGAACCGTCGAGCTTGTCGGTGACCGCGAAGCGTCCGGTCGGCGTGCTCGAGCCGGGGCGTCCGACGGCGACGTTCATGCGCTTGACCACGCGTGGGCCGCGACGCAGCTCGAGCGTGCGGCGCGAGAGGTCCGCGTGAAGGGAGAAGCTCGTAGCCGAGCGTTCGAGGCCCCGGGCGCGGCCGTCGATCCAGCCGAGCCGACCGTTCGGCCGCTTGGGCGAGGTCACGCCCAACCACGGCCCACGCCGGCTCACCACCGACATCACGCTCGGGGAGCCGAACTCGGTCTGGCCGCCGATTCGGCTCAGCATCCGACCCGCCGGGCGGTCGCGGAGGGCAGCCCCGCGGCGCACCGCGACGACCGGATAGGTGGTGGCGGTTCGACGTGCCGTTCGGCCTGGCTGCGAAACCGCGACGCCCCGCCGGGACCGCGCGGCGCTCGCCTCCAGCGAGGCCGAGCGGACCGAAAGCTCCGAGGTCCTCTTGAGCGAAGGGAGGGCATCGGCCACCCGTGCGATGGCCGCGGCTTCAGGCGGCTCGGTCGCGGGAGCTGCCGACGTGGCCACCGTGGGCACGAGGCCGGCAAACACCGCACCCGAGGCGGCAATCGTGGTGAAGAGCGCCGCACCTTGGCGCCTCCGCTCTCCGGTCGAGCTCCCGTGTGGGGTCAACTTCACCCGGGTTATCTCGACCGCCTCTCGGAGCGGCTTGAATTCGACCTCTCGCCAACCGATCTCTCGGCGCGCCTCAATGGCGCTCGGACGGACCAGGAACGCCGCAGGCGGCGGCTTTGCCGGCCCTCCGCCTAGAGCATCACGTTGCGCGACTCGAGGTGCGTGCCCACCTTGCGCTTGACGCGCTGCAGGGCGTTGTCCACCGTCTTCGCGTCGCACTCCAGCCGCTCGCCGACCGCCTCGTACGAGAAGCCGTCGAGATAGAGCGAGAGCACCGAGCTCTCGAGCTCGGAGAGCACGCTCGAGAGACACGCCACCAAACTGTGCAGCTCCTCGGTGGAGATCACCTGGTTGACGGGATCGTGGGTCGTCGGCCCCGGCAGGACCTCGTCCAGGGTCGGCTCACCCTCACCGCCCGCAGTGGGCGTCTGGGAAAACGACACGTACCCGTTGAGCGGGGTGTGCTTGTTGCGGGTGGCCGTCTTGACCGCGGTGATGATCTGGCGCGTTATGCAGAGCTCCGCGAAGTTGCGAAAGCTCGACTCACGATCGCTGCGGTAGTCACGGACCGCCTTGTAGAGGCCCACGAGGCCCTCCTGGATGAGATCCTCGGAATCCCCGCCGATCAGGAAGTACGAGGATGCCTTGAGTCGGACGAACCCGTGATAGCGACGCACGATCCGGTCGTAGGCGTCGCTCTGCCCGCCCTTGGCGAGGGCGATCAGATAGTAATCATCAGGCTCGAGTCCAGGTTGAGTCTTTACGGCACCAAACGGCGCCCGAGCTGCTGCGAAAGCCACGTTGTTCCCCTTTCAGCCCCCTTTTCTCTAGGGGCCTCAAGACGCGGCGTACGTACCTCCCCTGGCACGCCAGATGGTGCCGAACTCAAGGCATACCCTCAAGTCAAGCCTTATCTGTTGCGGCGAGTATGGGGCCGATGCGCTGTTCTGTCAACCACGCGCTTCGCGCAGGTGCAGAACGCCGTACAGCAGAGCCGCCGCAGCGGCCGAGACGTTCAGGGAGCTCACTCGCCCGCGCAGGGGAAGGGTTATGAGCTGATCGCACGAATCGGCCACACGCGGACGCAGCCCCTCACCCTCGGACCCGAGCACCATCACCACGCGTCCCGCGTAGTCGGGCCGGTCATAGGGGACGCCGCCATTGCCGGTGGCGCCGTAGATCCAGGCGCCGGTGCCCTTGGCCTGCGTCAGGTAGTCGGCAACGTTGCGAACACGGGCAACCGCGAGGTGCTCGACCGCCCCGGCCGACGCCTTGCAGACCGTGGGGGTGACCTCCGCGGAGCGCCGCTCCGGGATCACGACGCCCGCCGCTCCCGCGCACTCGGCCACTCGGCACACGGCGCCGAGGTTGCGCGGATCCTGCACCTGATCCAGGCACACCACAAGGGCGTCGGCAGCCTCGAGCAGACCGTCGGCGCTCGAGTAGGGATAGGGAACGGTCTCGGCGCAGGCACCCTGGTGGTCAGGGGAACCGCACAGGCGGGTGAGCTCCTCGCCCGACCCCATTCGAGGGCCGACGGCCTTCAACCACGGCTCGCGTGCGGCGGCGGTCGTGGCCCAGACCGTGTTCACCTCGCGCTTCCCGCGCAGGGCTTCGCGCACGGGGTTGCGGCCGTAGACGATCAAGCGGGCCCGGGGCGGGTGGGCGGCGTCGCCTGGGTGGCGCCGGCGCCGGGGCGCAGGCGGGCGAGCGTCCGAACGCCGCTCAACCCTTGGTGTCCCGGACCAGCACGGGACCCTCCGGGGTGTCTCGGACGACCCAGCCGAGCACGGCCAGCTCGTCCCTGCGGGCGTCGGCGGTCGCGAAGTCCCGGGCGGCACGCGCGGACTCTCGTTCGGCGAGCAGCCGCTCGGCGACCGGGTCCGCCGTTTCCCGGCCGGCTTCGAGCAGCGTCTCGAGCCCGAGCATCGCGAGCATGTCCTCGAGGGCGCCGACCCCAAGACGCTCGCCGGCGTCCATGCGCCGATTGCCCTCGCTCACCCATCCGAACAGCTCCGCCCTGGCGGCCGGCGTGTTGAAGTCGTCCGCCAGCGCGTCCAGGAAGCGCCCCATGTGGGCCTCGCAGCCGGCCGGCTTATCAGCCGAACGGTCGAGACGTCGGCAGAACTCGCGGATGCGGCCGACGGCGCGGCCGGCTTCCTCCAGGGCCTCCGCCGAGAAGCTGAGCGGCTGGCGATAGTGACCTCCCACGAAGTACATGACCAGCGCATCTCGGCCCACCTCGTCGAGCGCGCCCGCCAGCGAGCGGATGTTGCCGACGGACTTCGACATCTTGTCGCCCTCGAAGCGGATCATCCCGTTGTGCATCCAGAGGCGTGCGAGCGGGGAGGCACGCCCCGCCTCGGTCTGTGCGAGCTCGTTCTCATGGTGGGGGAACACGAGATCGATCCCGCCGCCGTGGATGTCGAAGTCGAGCCCGAGAATGGCCTCGGCCATCGCCGAGCACTCGATGTGCCACCCGGGACGGCCGTGCCCCCAGGGCGCCGGCCACGACGTGTCCTCGCCCGGCTTCTGCGCCTTCCACAGCGCGAAGTCTCGAGCGCTCTCCTTGAGCGGTGAGTCCTCCTCACCGGTGCCCTCGTCCCCCGTTCGGTTCGACAGGCGGCCGTACGGGGGGAAGCTCGCGACCCGGAAGTACACGTCCCCGTCGGCGGCGTAGGCGTGTCCCCGCTCGATGAGGGTCGCGATCAGATCGATGATCGCGGACATCGTCTCGGTCGCCTTGGGCTCGTAATCTGGCCGCCCGAGCCCGAGGCGATCGGTGTCGGCTTCGTAGCGCTCGGTCATCTCCCGCGCCAACTCCGCGCTGCCGACGCCTGCCTCGCTCGCCGCCGCATAGATCTTGTCGTTCACGTCGGTCACGTTCTCCACGAGCGTCACGCGATGGCCCAGGTACTCCAGGAAGCGCTTGAAGAGGGCGAAGACGACGAACGGCCGCGCGTTGCCGACGTGCACCGGCGCGTAGACCGTCGGGCCGCAGGCGTATATCCCGACGGCTCCGGGATCGCGCGGGCGCAGGGGGCGCAGGCCGCCGCTCAGCGTGTCGTGAACGTGTACCTCGCGCCCGCCGGCGGCGCGTGGGGGGCTCAGTGCCCCCTCCTGTGGGTCAGCGCCACTCAGCCGGCGCGCTCGACCGTGGCCACGGCGGTCGCCGCTATGGCCTCACCGCGCCCCATCACGCCCAGGCCCTCGTTGGTGGTGAACTTGACGTTCACCTCGAGTGGTTGCAGGCCGACCGTCTCGGCCAGGCTGAGCCGCATGGCGTCCCGGTGCGGCGACAGCCGCGGCGTCTCGCAGATAACGGTCGCGTCGAAGTGGATCGGGGTCCACCCGTGGTCCTCGAGGAAGGTGCAGACCTCGGCCAGTAGCACCAGGCTGTCGGCGTCTCTCCACCGCTCGTCGGTGTCCGGGAAGTGCTGGCCGATGTCGCCCAGGCCTGCCGCGCCGAGCAGGGCGTCGATGATCGCGTGGGTGAGCACGTCGGCGTCCGAGTGGCCGACGAGCCCACGCTCGGCGCCTGGGATCTCGACCCCGCCGAGCACGAGCCGCCTGCCCTCGGCAAGGGGGTGGAGGTCGTAGCCGATGCCGGCCCGCGAGGTCACGGCCAGATCGTAGAAGCGACGAAGGTCGGCGCCACCAGCCCCGCCTCAGACGGCCGCGCGCGCCCGCAGCACAGACTCGACGGCGCGAAGGTCTCCTGGCCAGGTGATCTTGATGTTCTCGGGCGGGGCCTCGACCACGCGCACCGCGCCGCCGGCGGCCTCGACAAGCGAGGCGTCGTCGGTGGCGGCGGCCAGCACGGCCTCGGGCACGTCGAGCGCCCGCCGCAGGGCGTCGGCGGCGAACACCTGCGGGGTCTGGATCGCCCATAGCGTCGCGCGATCGAGCGTGCGCAGCACGCGCCCATCGGGTGCCGCCTCCTTCACCGTGTCGGTCATGGGCGCCGCGGCCACAGCGCCCTCCCACCCCGCTCGCACTTCCGCAACACAACGCTCGACGAGCTCGATCGTCAGGAGCGGCCGCGCCGCGTCGTGCACCACGGCCACGGTGGCCTCGGGCGCCGCCCGCAGCGCGGCACCTACCGATTCCGAACGGTGCCGGCCGCCGACCACCCGATCGCGACCGTCCTCGTAGCCGGGCGGGACGGCCACCACCACGCGGTCGCAGGCGACGGCCAGCACGTCGAGGCTCCACTCGATCAGCGGCCGCCCGGCGCACACGACGAACGCCTTGGGCCCAGGGGCACCAAGGCGCTCGCCGCTGCCGGCGGCGGGAACGATCCCGACGACGGCCACGCCGCTGCGAAGGGGCTAGACGGCCGCGGCGGCGGACTCGGCCGCGGCGGTGCGGCCGTTGTGAGCCTCCTCGATCAGGTTCTCGAGGTAGGCCTCCGCGTCGTCCTCCTCCATCTCGATCGCGTACATCAGCTCCGAGGCCAGAATCTTCTTCGCCCGGGTGTACATCTGCTTCTCACCGGTGGAGAGGCCCTTGTCGGCCTCCCGAATCGCGAGGTTGCGCACCACCTCGGCGAGCTCGAAGACGTCGCCCGTCTTGATCTTGTCGCGGTTGTGCTTGAAGCGCCGGTTCCAGTTCTTCGGCATCTGGCTCACGTCGTCGCGAAGGACCGACAGGACTCGCGCCACTGCCTCCTCCCCGATCACGCACCGCAGGCCGGCCATGCCGGCGTTCTGACACGGAACGCGCACGGTCATGTCGTTGTGAAGGATCTTGATCATGAGGTACTCGCGGCTCTCGCCGAACACCTCCTTCATCTCCTTCTTGATGACCCTGCCTGCTCCGTGGTGCGGATAGACGACCTCGTCCCCCACCTCGAACTCCATGTTCGGGACCTCACGGGTGATCTCGACGTCGTCGATGCCGTGCTCCCATGCTGTATCGGTGATGGTTTCCCTCCTGTCCTTCGTTTGTACGGTGAAAGCTAGGTCTGCAGGTAGCGGTCCACGAGGTTCATCTCCTGCAGCCTGCGAAGGCCCTCGCGGATGTCCTTGGCACGCAGGTCGCCGACCCCGTCGACCGCCTCGAGCTCGGCGTCGGTTGCGGCCAGGATCTCGTCGAGACCGCCGAACTCGAGCACTATCGACTGGATCACACGCCTCGGCAGGCGCGGCACGTGGCCGAGGATCCGGTAGCCGCGCGGCGAGACCGGGTGGTCGAGGGTGCCCGTCTTGCGGTCGTAGCCGAGAATCTCGGCGAGGCGGCCGAAGTCGAGCATGTCCTGATGCGGAAGGCGAGACAGCGAGTCGAGCACCATCCCGAAGCCCTCGTCCGAGGGCTCGGTGATGTAGTCATGAATCAGGGCCGCCTTCTCGGCCGCCACCCCGACCATCGTCTCCTCGAGCTGCATCTCGATCAGCCGCCCCTCGGCGCCGAGCTCCACGATGTAGCGCTCGATCTCGACCGCCATCCGGGTGGCGAGCTCGGCGCGCTGGAGCGCGGTGAGCACGTCGTGCAGCATCACGCCACCCTCGAACTCGAGCGCAGTGAGGCGCATCGAAACCTGATCGAGGCGGCTGCGGTACTTCTCGAGGGTGGCGAGGGCCTGATTGGCCTTGGCGAGCACGACGGGGATGTCCTCGAGGATGTACTTGGCGCCGTCCAGGTAGAGGGAGACGACATCGCGACGGGCGGAGACGGCGATCACCAGTGCGTCGGTCTGCTTGGACACGCGCTCCGCGGTGCGGTGACGAGTACCGGTCTCGAGCGAGTGGATCGTCGGATCCGGCATGAGCTGGACGTTTGCCCAGAGGATCTTGGTCGCGTTCTGGGACAGGATGATCGCCCCGTCCATCTTCGCGAGCTGGTAGAGCAGCGCCGGCGTGTAGTCGATCTCCAGCTTGATCCCACCGGAGTAGAGAAACGAGAGCTCCTCGCTGCCTCCGATGCAGATCAGGCCGCCGGTGCGGGCGTGAACGATGTTGTCGACGCCCTCCTGCACCGCCGTGCCCGGCGCGACCATCTCGAGAGCGCGAACGAGGCGGGGTTCCTGACGATGTTCGAGCTCTGCTACATCGTCGCCACCGTGCTGCATTAAAGGCATTCTACGGCATCGGCCCGTTTTTCGCTTTCCAGGGCCTTTTCTGGACGCCCAGGCCGCTTTCCAGGTGGTGGCCAGGGCCGCCCGGCCGCGCGATACGGCGAGTTTCTAGTGACCTGAGGCGGAAGTTCCGCTTCAGCTTCCCGAGTGGCTGGGCGTGGCTGACG
>JAABUN010002482.1_pt1 | contig 32621 bp, 29 predicted proteins | sample 5559311 | NCBI WGS metagenome assembly JAABUN01 (sample SAMN10711877, study PRJNA513370) | rock metagenome | isolation source: Antarctica rocks | place: Antarctica: Victoria Land, Siegfried Peak sud | reverse complement strand
TGCTTTTTTTTGGCTTTTCAACTATAATTTTTTCATGGTTCGGCGTGCCTTCTGGTTTGCTCCGCTTTCGCTTCCCTCTCCAGCGCTTTATTAATCTATCAACTGTAGATGACTTTGTCAAGGGTTTTGGGAAAGGAAATTTGAAGATTATTTAAAAGTCTTACGTAGCAAGGAATGTAGGCTAAGATTATTTGAAGGTTTTAGAAAAGAAGCGGTTAAGTTGTGAGTAATGTTGCTGGTTTGCCTCCTTGGGTACTAATAGATCCTCTGATACAGAGTTGGCTAGTAGAAGATATTGGTAGGGGCGATCGCACGACTCAATGTTTATTGGCAGGAAAAGCAAGCATTGTAAAAGCCGAGTTGGTGGCTAAAGCATCGGGAATAGTTGGGGGTTTACCACTAGCTAGTAGAGTATTTCAGCTTTTGGATGCGAATGTTGGGTTTATAGCGATCGCACAGGAAGGACAGTGGTGTAAAGCAGGAGAGCAAATAGCAAAAATTGAGGGAACGCTAGATGGATTGCTCACGGGGGAAAGAGTAGCCTTGAATTTAGTGATGCGGTTAAGTGGAATTTGTACACTTACTTACGAGTATGCAAAACAAATTGCAGATTTAGAGGCTCGATTGGTAGATACTCGTAAAACTACACCAGGCTTGAGAGTGTTAGAAAAGTATGCCTCGCAGCTAGGAGGCGCAATCAATCATCGGATGGGACTAGATGATGCGGTGATGATTAAGGACAACCATATCGCTGCCGTTGGGGGAATTGGAGAAGCGATCGCCCGAATTCGTAGCAATATGCCTTACCCATTGACAATTGAGGTAGAAACGGAGAATTTGGAACAGGTGGAGGAAGCTTTACAGCATGGGGCAGATATTGTTATGTTGGATAATATGCGACCGGAGATGATGAAGTTGGCGGTGAGGAAGATTCGCGATCGCGATAGCAGGATTAAAATTGAGGCTTCAGGTAATATTACTTTAGATAATATCCGTGCTGTAGCTCAGACGGATGTAGATTATATTTCTACCAGTGCGCCGATTACTCAATCGAAGTGGTTAGATTTGAGCATGAGAATTTTTCGATAATCCAAATAAGGAAGAACCCCCTAACGCCCCTTAAAAAGGGGGGTAAATAAACAGTTAGATACTATTTAGAGGTTCTCGTTTTTCAAGGGAGGAGATGGGTAGTCTAAATTATGAAACGCTAACTAAGGCTTTTAAAAGATTCCCTCAAGTGTTACCAAGCAGTTGTAAGGATTAAAATTAGAATATTCTTCACTTAATTATTTTAAGTTTTTTTGTTTTATGAATAATACTGTGGAGCAGCTAAAGCTGGGATTTGAAAAGGCTTTGAGTGCTGCTTTCGGCGATGAATATGCAAAGATCGATCCCTTACTGGAAAAAGCAAGTAATCCTAAGTTTGGCGATTATCAGTCAAATGTTGCTTTGTCTTTGGCGAAACGGTTAGGACAGCCACCCCGAAAAATTGCCGAACAAATAATTCAAGAGCTAAACGTCACTGATATCTGTGAAATTCCACAGTTGGCTGGCGCTGGCTTTATAAATTTAACTTTACTACCAAGCTACTTAGAAATACAGCTTAAGAGCGTTTATACAGATTCAAGATTGGGAATTGCTGGAGCAAAAACGCCTAAGCAAGTAATTGTTGATTTTTCTGCACCTAATATCGCTAAAGAGATGCACGTTGGGCATTTGCGATCAACAATTATTGGCGATAGTATTGCCCGTGTTCTGGAGTTTCAAGGTCACAATGTATTACGGCTAAATCATGTAGGCGATTGGGGTACTCAATTTGGAATGTTAATTACCCAGTTGCGCGAGACTGAATCAGTGAATGATTACGATTCACTAGAGTTAGGAGAGTTAGTTGAGTTTTATCGGGAATCTAAAAAAAGATTTGATGATGATGCTGAATTTAGAGAGCGATCGCGTAAAGCTGTAGTAGATTTGCAATCCGGTGATGATGAAGCAAAGATTGCGTGGAAATTTCTTTGCAATAAGTCTCGAATAGAATTTGAAATCATTTATGCTCTGTTAGATGTACGTTTTGATGAAGAACGTGGAGAATCTTTCTACAACCCCTTTTTGTCACAAGTTGTAGAAGATTTAGACAAAGCTGGATTGTTAGTAGAGGATGGGGGCGCTAAATGCGTGTTTCTAGACGGGTTTACTAATAAAGAAGGCGATCCATTACCTTTGATTGTGCAAAAATCTGATGGCGGGTACAACTATGCAACAACGGATTTAGCCGCAGTCCGTTACCGAATTGAAAAAGATAAAGCTAATCGACTAATTTATGTGACCGATGCTGGACAAGCAAACCATTTTGCTCAAGTTTTTCAAGTAGCAAGACGCGCCAGTTGGATTCCAGAAGATATAGAAATCAATCACGTACCTTTTGGGTTGGTACAGGGAGAAGATGGTAAAAAACTGAAGACACGCTCTGGCGAAACGGTAAAATTAAAGGATTTGTTAGACGAGGCAATTATTAGAGCGCGTGCAGATTTAGAAAATAGGTTGAAAGTAGAGGAGCGCCAAGAAACTGACGAGTTTATTGCTAACGCTGCTACAGTAGTGGGCATTAGTGCGGTCAAATATGCGGATCTTAGTCAAAACCGTACCAGTAATTATATTTTTAACTATGACAGGATGTTAGCCTTGCAAGGTAATACTGCGCCTTATATGTTGTACGCTTACGCCAGAATCCAAGGAATTAGCCGTAAAGGTGAGGTTGATTTTGAGCAACTAGGAGACAGTGTTGATATTTTGTTGCAGCATGAAACAGAATTGATACTGGCAAAGCACTTATTGCAGTTAGATGATGTTATCAATGCGGTAGAGCAAGATTTGTTTCCCAATCGTTTGTGTGAATACCTATTTCAACTAAGTCAAAAGTTTAATCAATTTTACGATCGCACTGGCGGTGTTCCTGTTCTAAATGCTGAAGAACCTTTGCGGACATCCCGGTTGGTGCTATGTAATCTGACTGCTAGAACTTTAAAACTGGGATTATCTTTGTTGGGGATTCAAGTTTTAGACAGGATGTAGTTAAGCGATTAGCTTTTGGTATTCTTGCTCGGTAATTAGGTCTTGGGTGCTTTCCAGGCGGTCTACAGATACTACGCCATCTAGATGATCGAGTTCATGTTGAAAAATTCTCGCCACAAAATCGGTTAATTCTTGCTTGTGCAATTTCCCAGTGCGATCGCTATATTGAACTTCTATTGCTTGATATCTTGGTACTAATCCCCTAATTCTGGGAATACTTAAGCAACCTTCCCAACCAATGATTAATTCGGGGGAATGGGCTAGAATTTGTGGGTTAATCATGGCTGTAGGCTCCATTTCTGGAGCGTTGGGATAGCGAGGACTAGGACGAGAAGCTACTATAAATAGGCGATCGCACACAGCTACTTGCGGCGCTGCAATTCCGACTCCATTAGCGGCGATAACGGTAAGTAGAAGGTTATCAATTAAGTTTTGAACTTGGGGAGAATGAACATTATCAACGTTGTGAGCTTGAGAACGCAAGATAGGATGACCAAGTTGGATAATTTCTAAGATTTCTGACATAAATTAAGAGCGATCTCGTTGGGTTGGTAATGATTCGAGTTTTACGGATACTTGCTCGATTTTTTGACCACGTTGGAATTCCATTGTCAATTGACTTCCTATCTGGCTACGTTCTACTAATTGCTGGACTTGATTGGTTTTAGTTACAGATTGATTGTTAATAGATTGAACCACATCCCCAGCTTGTAAACCAGCGTCATCGGCGGGAGAATTAGGAACGACACGAACTAATAAAATTCCTTTTTCTGCTTCTACGCGAATACGTCCGCGCGATTGAGTATCTAGCTGTTCTTTAACCTCTGGAGTTAAAGTTAACATCTGAACTCCTAAATAAGCGTGTTCTACTTTTCCGTTGGTAATAATTTGCTGAGATATGCCCTGGACTGTATTAATGGGAATAGCAAACCCCAAACCTTGAGCGCCACTAATAATTGCTGTATTCATCCCAATTACTTCTCCACGAGCGTTTAATAATGGCCCACCAGAATTACCAGGGTTAATTGCTGCATCGGTTTGAATAAAGCCAACTCGTTTATCCGATACACCGATATCACTACTTGATCTATCAGTAGCGCTAACAATTCCCGCCGTCACAGTATTATCTAACCCCAAAGGATTACCGATCGCAATTACCCATTCTCCAGGTCGCAATCCGTCGGAATTGCCTATAGGAATAACTGGTAAGTCATTAGCTGCAATCTTGATCACAGCTACATCTGTAACTGAATCTTCTCCTAATACTTCTCCTTTAAAAGTCCGACCATCTTTGAGAGTGACGCTGACAGTATCTGCACCATTTACTACGTGAGAATTGGTTAAAATTTGCCCGTTAGCATTAACGATAAATCCCGAACCAGTACCGCGTTCTACGCGCCTAGAAGGTGGAGCAGAACCAAAAAACCGCCCCATCATCGGATCGTCAAATTCATCGGGTGTTTGGCTGCTAACTGTTCTAGCGGCGTTAATTCTCACAACCGCCGAACCGACTTTTTGAACTGCTGTTACTACAAAATTTGGATCGGTGGGGTTAATATCTACCGGGCGATCACTCTGGGTAATTGGATTAACTAAAGGTTCGGGTGTAGTATTTTCACGATTTTGGGGCAATTTAGGTAAAGAACAACTACCCAAAAATGTTATTGACAGTAAGGTGAGTAAGTAAAAACGCGATCGCTTGAAAAACTGTTGATTTTGCATAGTAGGGAAATAGTGGGGCTTTAATTTAGGGGATTAGGGCGATTTTTCATCTGTCTTTAGTTCTCTATGCAAGGATTTTTAGGCGTAGTAGTATGCTCAACTAATAGCGATCGCGGCTATTTCGCAAGTGTTGTTGCTAAACCGATTGATGGCTCTGATTTTTGCTAGATTGGTTGCTTATCTGTATTTCTTATTGTGACGGGACGAGGTAGTTAGCAGTGGAACTTAGCCTTGAAACTCTTTGGAGTCAAGTGTTGGAACGCTTACAGGTACAATTGAGCCGTCCTACTTTTGAAACTTGGATTAAAACTGCTAGTGCGGAAAAACTAGAAGATAATTGCTTAGTTATCTGTACTCCTAACCCTTTTGCTCGTAACTGGCTACAGAAATATTACATCCAAACTTTGGCAGATGTTGTACAAGATATTCGCGGTTGTGCAACAGAAATTCAATTTACAGTAGCTAATGGACAGGCGACTAATGCTTTTGTCGAACCTAGCAATGCACCAGAAGGACAGGAAAAAGGTTTACAAGGCGATCGCACTACACCTCCAACACTTAACCTCAAATATGTATTTTCACGCTTTGTAGTTGGCGCTAACAGCCGTTTAGCTCATGCGGCGGCGTTGGCTGTAGCTGAATCTCCTGGACGAGAATTTAATCCTTTGTTTTTGTGTGGTGGTGTGGGATTAGGGAAAACTCACCTGATGCAGGCGATCGCCCATTACCGTTGGGACATTAACCCCAATACAAATATATTTTATGTTTCTACAGAAAAATTTACTAACGATTTAATTGCTTCAATTCGCAAAAATAGCACTCAAAGCTTTCGGGATATTTACCGTGCTGCTGATGTATTGCTAGTAGACGATATTCAATTTATTGAAGGCAAAGAATCGACTCAAGAGGAGTTTTTTCATACTTTTAATACCTTGTACGAAGCAGGTAAACAAGTAGTCATAGCTTCCGATCGCCCACCTAACCAAATCCCGCGCTTACAAGAACGTTTGTGTTCGCGTTTTTCTATGGGTTTGATTGCTGATATTCAAACCCCAGACTTAGAAACTCGAATGGCCATTCTGCAAAAAAAAGCAGAGTATGAAAATATGCGCTTACCTAAAACAGTGGTTGAATATATTGCCTGTAACTACATTTCTAATATTAGAGAATTAGAAGGCGCTTTAATTCGGGCTGTTGCTTATATTTCAATTTCTGGATTGCCAATGACGGTAGAAAACTTAATCCCAGTTTTAAACCCAGCCCTAGAAAATCTTGAAGCTTCACCAGACACAGTTTTGCATATTATAGCAGAAGAATTTAAAATTTCTCTTGAAGACTTAAAAAGTATTTCTAGGCGGCGAGAAATTAGCTGGGCTAGGCAAATTGGAATGTATTTGATGCGCCAACATACCGATCTAAGCTTACCAAAAATAGGGGAAGAATTTGGCGGTAAAGATCACACAACAGTAATGTACAGTTGCGAGAAAATTGCTCAGTTACGCACCAATGATTCTAGTTTGGGGCAAACTTTACGCCAATTGAGCGATCGCATTAATTTATCAGTGCGATCGCACAATGTACCGTAAATTCCAAGTATGAGTTTTACGTAAACAAATATGAAGCTAGTTTAACCTGTGGAAAACTAGCAATTTTCTGTGGAAAACCTGTTAATAAACCTGTGGAAAACTATGGGTTTCTGTGGAAAACTATGGACAAGTGGAATTAGCTTACAGAAAGTTTAATTTTTTATCCACAGGTTTTCCACAGGCATGACAAGGTTACAATTCATGCCTGGTAGGCATGACAAAAAGTTTTCCACATTTTCCACAGCCCCTACTACTACTATTTAATATAATTATTAATTTAGTAGTAGTAGTTAATATAAAAGCTAAGTAGTACAAATATTCTATAGAATAGACGTGCTAGTATACTTTTCTGAACTAATCGAAACACCCGTTTGTAGCGGAAGTTTTTGAGACATTTGGGTATGGAAACAAGTTTTTTGAGAAAAACCTCAAGCATATTGTTTTTTGTCTGAAGTGGAGAAGTTGTTAGCAAGGGCAGTTTTACGGAGCATGAGATCGTGATGAAATTAATTTGCAGCCAAACGCAATTAAGTACCAACCTTTCCTTGGTTAGCCGTGCTGTACCAACCCGTCCAACTCATCCAATTTTGGCGAACGTTTTGTTGGTCGCAGAGGTGGAAACTCAGCAAGTGAGTTTGACAGCTTTTGATTTGAGTTTGGGGATTAAAACTAGCTTTAGTGCTGAAGTTATAGCTGGAGGTGCGATCGCCTTACCTGCTAAACTGCTAAACGATATTGTTTCTCGGCTTTTAGAAGGCGAAATTGAGCTTGAAGAAACTAGCGTTGAACCTTTAGGAATTACGATTGTCTCAGCTTCGGGGCGCTACCAAGTGCGCGGGATGGAGGTAGAGGAATTTCCCGAATTACCAATAATTGAAGCTGGAGAGGCTGTTTATTTACCTGTAGAAGCGTTTATTGAAGGGTTGCGCTCAACTTTATTTGCAACTAGCAGCAATGAATTAAATCAATTGTTAACGGGCTTGCATATCATTGTTGGGCAAGAAACGATAGAATTTGCAGCCACAGACGGTCATCGTTTAGCTTTAGTAGAAACTCCAAATACTGTAGAAATACCTGTAGCATCTTCACAGTTAGAAGTTACGATACCCGCCAAAGCTTTGCGCGAGTTGGAAAAAATGCTGAGTATGGGAAATTCTGCGGAAAGTTTGCGGGGGGATGCTCCCTCCGCAAACCTTTCCAAGAAGACAGAACCTTTAGCAATGCAATTTGACCAAGGACAGGTAATTTTTGAGTGGGCAAATCGACGATTGACAAGCCGAGTTTTAGAAGGGCAATATCCCGCTTACCGTCAACTGATACCGCGCCAATTTGATCGCCAAGTTACTTTAGAGCGCAAGTTGTTGATAAGTAGTTTAGAACGTATTGCCGTAATGGCAGACCAAAAACAAAACATTGTAAAGTTTAGCATTGATGATATTAATCAACAGATATCTTTATCGGTAGAAACTAGAGACATTGGTAGCGGTAGAGAAGTTATCTCCGTTGCAAGTTCTGGGGAGGACTTAGATTTTGCTTTTAATATTAAATACTTGATGGATGGATTGAAAGCATTACCTACTAATGAAATTCAAATGCAGGTACATACTGCTACTAGCCCAATAATTTTTACACCATTAGGCAGTTTGAAAATGACTTACTTGATTATGCCCGTACAAATCAGAGTTTGATTATTTTAGGACTTAGGTATTAGAACTGCGATCGCACTAGGGATAACACGAAAACGAGCGGGAGTATAGGTAGTTATTTCTCCATCGGTATTAATCGGTAAATGCTTGCGAGTAAAAACCTCAAACTCTTGACCGTGCAAGCATCGGACGCTAGATAACTTGGTATGCGTTCCTTGACGCATAGTTGGTAATAACATCAACATTTGCCACCAATGCTTCAACTCTAAACTGTACAAATCTAAGGTTTGGTCATCAATGGTTGCATCTTGAGTTACCGCCATTCCTCCACCATAATAGCGACCATTCCCGACAGCAATTTGGACAGTTTTTACCTGGATAGATTCGCCATTAAAACAAATTTCCGCCCGGAAAGGGCGCGATCGCCAAACAACTTGAATTGCTGTGGCTGCGTAAGCTAAAACTCCCCAACGGCGTTTAGCTTCTTTAGTAAGCTTTTGAGTAATTTGGACGCTTAAGCCTAAACTAGCAACATTAAAAAAGTATTTACCATTCACCCAGCCTAAATCTATCCGCCGACTTTGACCAGAGGCAATAACCTCGCAAGCTTCTGGGATAGAAGTGGGAATACTTAAAGTTCGAGCTAAATCATTTGCCGTACCCAAAGGTAAAACTCCCAAAGGTAACTGTGTATCAACTATGCCATCTACCGCCGCATTTAGAGTACCATCGCCACCGCCAACGATTACCAAATCTACTTGATGGCGATAATTGCGAATAGTGTCTGATACTTTCATCGGATCGTCAATCGCTTCCTCCATTAGTTCTAAACCCAGACTTTTTAACCGATCAATAGCTTGGGATAGATTTTTTTGTCCGTGTCGAGAATGACGATTGACGAGTAGCAATGCTCGTTGATTCATAATTTAGCCCCAGGACGGGCGATCGCAAATAATGTAATTATCCTCTTTAACGAGCTACAACTAGAGCAATTCAACAATTCCTAACTGGCCATCAATGCGGATGCGCTGCCCATTTTTTAATAGTGTCATGGCGTTAGAGACATCCATTACCGCAGGAATATTGTACTCACGAGCGATGATCGCCCCATGAGATAGTCGTCCGCCAACTTCGGCAATTAAGCCGCCTGCGGAGGCTAGTAGAGGCGACCAGCCAGAATCGGTATAAGGTACAACTAAAATAGTTTCGCGGTTTATTTCTCCCACCGATTGCAGACTTCGTACTACTAATACATAACCTTCAACTTGTCCCGCACTTGCACCAATACCTTGCATTCTTGAAGTAATCGGCGCGGAGGAGGGAATAATTGTAGTTGGTGCTTGACCGTAAACTAAGGCAGGTACAGGATCTATATTGCTATCGAAGGTATATTGCGATCGCCTTTTAGCTATTAACTTCTTGACACTCCCCGCATTTTTAAAGCGTTTAATTTCCTCTAACTCTAAAAAAAAGATATCTCCCAATGCTAACAACCATAATTGTTCTAAAGCTACAAACCGCCATCTCAGCAGCGCTAACAAACGACTATAAACTTCTGTCACCCGTCCTTTAAGATCCACACGCTCTTGCACAAACCCTTTTTTACGCTTGTTTTTCCGTTTTTGCGTTTCGTTGTCTCCCCTAACCATCCTGATAAACAACTCTTTAACTATTTGGGGTTCTTCCCGCCAAGTGGAAACAGCGATATCTGTACCTACTTCACTTAAATAGCCGTACTGCACTATTAATTGCTCAAATTGCTGTAAAATCCCTTGTCCTAGTGAAGTTTGCACTAAGTCTTCAAAGCTTACTATGTCTAACTTTCGCGCCTCTGTGGCTAAAAGTGCGATCGCATTTATTGCCGATACTTCTGGAGTTTGACTATTATCAATATCAATATCAGGAACCTTAAATACTGCAAGTCGCAAAGCTGCGCTCAAAGGAGCCAAAATACTGTAATAAGTCGCCTTTTTCAGCAACTCTAAAATCAAATCTACTTCCTCTAGCAATATTTGCGGAGTTTCGGCGGCTAAATCTCTCTCTAACCTTGCTAAAGCTGGAGAAAAGTGTTGGCGATGATCGCGCTCAAAATCTTTTTTTAGCTGCAATTCCCGTCCCAAAAGCCTCATCAATCCGGGTACATTTTGCAAAGTAGATAAAACGGGCGGTTTGCTAAACTTTGCTCCTCTAGTTAAAAACTCTAAGCTTTCTGCTGGTAAACCCATGCGCCGAAAAATCTCCCCCAACAAGGAAGCATTAAAATAAGCGCGGGAGTAGTGCAACGTAGCGGTGGAATTAAAATCTAATCTCGATGCGCGATTTCCTAAAACAATTGTAAAAATCTCTCCCCAAACACCACAAGTTAAAGGACGATTAATCGACCAAGTTAAGGGACGAATTGACCCTGGTATAACTTCTGCGGCAATTTTGCGCGTCCAAATTGGTAACAGTGTTGTAATTGGACGAGATTGCAATAACCACATTTCGCCGTCATAACTCCATTCAATATCTTGGGGAATAGCGCGATCGCCATTTTCTAAGTGTCTCGCTAAAAATGCCACTTGCTTAATTAATTGCGGCGGTACATCTCCTGTCCCCTCAACGATTATTTCTATATCTTCCGGTAATATCCAACTACTTCCTGTTGCCATATCTGGCGCAATATAAGCCCGATACTGTTCTGGTGTGACTTGCCCAGAAACTACTTTTGTCGCGTCCCCCGGTAACGCCTCAATTACAACCCAATCGCCTGTACGGGCTACTGGATCGCGGCTAAAGGCTACTCCCGAAAATACTCCTAAAACTTGTTTTTGAATTAAAACTGCCATTGAATCTTCTGCCATTGAGCGTATTCGGCGATAATCTATAGCTGCCTGATTATCGTAAGAATCTATGACGCGAGAAATTGCCCTGCGTAACTGTGCCTGACTTGTAACGTTTAAAACTGTGTCGTATTGTCCGGCGGCGGAAGCTGATTCGGAATCTTCCCCTACCGCCGAGGAGCGAACTACTAAGGGTTCGGCGGTGGACGGATGCAAAAAAGCAACTATAGCTTCTAAATCATCCCCTGCCGGAAGTAGCCAGCCTGGGGGTACGGGATAGCCTAAGCGTTTCAATTTCGATAAAGTAGCAGCTTTTTGACCCGCTTTATGAACTTCTAACTGGGCATCTAAGGAAACTATAGTTTTACTACCTTGAAAAAATCTAAATGTCGCTTGAGACTCTGCTTGTCCGGCTTCTGGTGATAAATCTAAATCGTCCGGCAGTTTTTTATAAATCCAGCCTAGAATCACAGCTAAAGAAATAGCTGCAACAATCCGCCCAGAATCGTTGGCGTGTAGCAACATAGTTAGCAAAGGAAATAAAACTAAAACTCCTATTCGTCCTAACTCTCTTTCCCGCAAAACTGTAAAACTAATTCCACCAATCAAAAACGATAGTGCAGCAATGCGCCAATCATGGACTAAATAACCCCAAACAACATTAGTCGCTCCTGCACCTTTACCAAGCCAATACCTACCCATTACTAAAGCAATGAGGGCGATTATTTCCCAAGTGGGATTTGTGGGGAAAAAAGTACGGGCAAGTAATACCGCAACAATGCCTTTTGCTGCCTCAGATACTACCGCGAGGATTCCGGCAACTTTACCACCGTGATAAAAAGCTGCGGAAACGCTAATATTACCCGTACCTAGTTTAGTTAACTGCTTGCGAGAAACTGCATAAGTAAACCAAGCAATTAACGGCAATCCGCCTAACAGAGGCAGAATGAGAAAAATAACTAACGCGCCCCAAACTTCGAGCATTTTAAAACTTCTATAACTGAAGTTATTTTAAGCTGCTGTTTCGTTATCGATCTGCTGTACTTCTGCTTGTGATAACTTAAGTTGTACAGATTTTACCGAGTCTTCAATACTGGAAACCCTACTAGCACCGGGAATTGGCACAATACAAGGTGATTTTGCTCTTACCCATGCTAAAACGATCGCATACACCGATACTCCTTTAGTTTTTGCCATTGATGCGATCGCCTTTATATCTCTTAACTTACTAGCGCGACGGCTACCACCTAAAGGACTCCAAGGTAAAAAAGTTAGGTTTTCGCGATCGCAATACTCTAGCACTCCGTCAAATTCTGGCTGACGATGCCAAGGGTTATATTGATTTTGCACAGAAATTATCTCAACTACCTCACGAGCGCGTTTGATTTGCTCTACCGAAAAATTAGAAACGCCTACAAACCGAATCAAACCCGATTCCACCGCTTCAGCCGCAGGTTTTAGAGATTCTTCAATGGAATATTTTGTATCCGGTGCGTGGTATTGCCAAACATCTATCGGTTTTTCTCCGCCCAAAGCCTCAAAGCTGGTACGAATTGTCTCTTTCAAGTGTTCAGGACTGCCATTACGAGTCCAGTCTCCATTGGGGCGCATTAATCCGCCTTTAGTTGCAATAGTAACGTTAGCGTTTCCTTGGTATTCCTGCAAAGCTTTGGCGATTAACCGCTCATTATGGTGCTTGTCTGACTCGTCTTTGCAATAGGAATCTGCTGTATCAATCAATGTTACGCCCAAGTCAAGAGCGCGATGAATCACTTCAATTGATTGGGCTTCTTCTGGTCTACCACTTATAGACATGGGCATTCCTCCCAAGCCAATCGCGCTAATAGTTATATCTGTATGACCGAGTTGTTTTGTTTCCATGAAATGAAATCTTCCTTAATTGCTTTTAACTTCATAATTTCTATTATTTAATCAAAATTCGTCTATCTAATGGGTAATTTAGGTAGGTTTCAATTATTTTGTAACCCCCTTTTAAGCTAAGAGCGGGTTTTAGTGATAAAAATACAAACCAATCATACTTAAATCTATTATTTATGCTGGCAAATTAATTTTGTAAGCTTAATCTTTTTTGCTCAAAAACCATCTTTTTTCTTAAAAAACACTTGACTTTGTTAATAGTAATGTCATATTATGTGAATGTATTGGTCTGACTAAATGCTTGTTAAAAGTAAGTGGTTAGGAGCGCAGAGGAGAATTCTCCTCTGCGCGGCTACAAATAGTATTTTAAGTATTAATTAAAGCTCAGCTAGAAGCACTGGTATAAAAGCGCAAAGCATAACCCCAAAAAGAACGAGCGATAAATAAAAGCGCGATCGCAAGTAATCCCGCACCGACTATCCAGCCTAACTGTACGCGACCGAGCATTGCTTCGGCAGGAACGGTAGTTAGAAACGCTACGGGAACTACAAAAGTAAAGAAAAAGCGGTAAGCCGTAGGATAAGCAACCATCGGATAGCGCCCTGCTTCTAGTAATCCTCTAAGTACCTCAGTAACGTTGTAGATTTTTACAAACCAAATGCTAGTAGCACCGAGCATAAACCACAAACTATAAAGACTAGCCAGCCCAAATATTAACGGAATCGCACTAAGCAAATAATTGCTAAATTGTACATTTAGCTGATTTCCCGCATAAAAAATCAGCCCTCCTCCAAAAACAATATCTGGGATTCCCCAAGGCGAAATAGTATGCCCAGATAGCCAAAACTGGCTGCTAATGGGCTTTAAAAGTACAAAATCTAACGTACCTTGCTGCACGAGCTTAACAATGCTGTTGAGATTAGGCGCTAAAAAAGTGCTAGAAAAGCCTTGCAGTAAAGTAAAAATGCCCAAAACAACTAAAGCTTCTGCCCAAGACCAACCTTGAAAAGTGTAGCCAGTGCGGTAAAACAGAAATAACCCGAATAAGCTACCAGCTAGATTCCCTAAGCTAGTAAGGGTTGCTAAGACAAAGTTTATACGGTATTCTAACTCTGCGGCGAAAGCAGCACTCCAAAGCAGCCGCAATACATCTAAATATCGTTTCACTTTTAATATCCTTAAAGCGTGTCTAAATTGATGCCCAACTCTAGCAATTTGGCGGCTAAACGGTCGGCGCGTTGAGTTTCTTGAGTTGCTCTTTGGGCTTCCTGGTTTGCTCTTTGAGATTCTTGAGTTGCTAAAGCGATCGCATTTGCTCTTTGCTCGTCTAGTTCCACATAGGTAGCAAACTTTTGTCCATCTGGGCGATAAATTTCTAATCCTTCAACAGAAGGCTCAAACCTTATTCCCAACCTTGGACTTACCCAGCCGTTAAGTTGTTCAATTTCTTGTAATTCGTCTCCAGAGCGCAACCATCCTGACAAATCCTCATCATCGGGATCGTACATATAGTATTCTTCAACACCGTAGCGTTCGTAAAACTTGAGCTTCTTCAGCATTTCCCCCAAGCGATTACCAGGAGAAAGAACTTCAAACACAACTTGGGGCGGAATATTACCTTCTCGCCATTGTAAATAAGATCCGCGTTCGCCTTTTGGTCTACCAAAAACAACCATCGCATCTGGTGCAATCCGAGTTTTGTTATCGCCTTCTACTGGATACCACAACAAATCGCCAGCAACAAAAACCTCTGGGTTGCCAGCAAATAAACTATCTAAGCCGCCTTGAATAGTGACAATCCATCGAAATTGTTTAGTATTATCCGACATTGGCTGCCCATCTCTTTCTGGATAGATTATCTGATTTTGGGCAGCAATTTGAGTAGTCATGGCTCTAGCCTCCCCTAACGCTAAACCTAGTAGCTTGCTTTGAGTTTAGCCTTTATAAGGGTGAAGTGCGATCGCGTGCTGATTTACTGGTCGTACCAAGCTTTTCGCCACTGCTGCATTTGAGCGATTTCTGCTTGCTGGGAAGTCAAAATATTTTGGTGTAACTGCTTAATTTCTGGGTGCTTGAATTTACTTAGAGCGTCTTTTGCCATAACTAGAGCATCTTCATGGTGAGGAATCATCGCATTTAGAAAACGCAAATCAAATTGGTCATCCGCCGCACCCAAATCTTCTGACATCATCGTGCTTTCGTGTTGTTTTGTAGACATTGGCATTCCAGGCTTATCTGCACCAGTATAGGCGACAGGCTGCGAACTTGCTTGGGGATACCAAGCTTTGCGCCATTCCTTCATTTGGTTAATTTCTTTGTTTTGAGCTTGAATAATATTGTTAGCAAGCTGTTTAATTTCTGGACGCTTAGACTTTTCTAGTGCTTTTTTTGCCATAACTACGGCTCCCTGGTGGTGCATTAACATTGCATCAATAAACCGCAAATCGTAATTAGCATCCGCCGCGCCTAAATCCATCTCCATACTGGGATTCATATTATGATTCATCATGCCGTGGTCTGTATTACCTACCGTATCCACACTTGGACTTGCAGCATTTGTTGCTTGCTCTTGAGCAGAGGTAGTACAACCTGTAGCGGAAAATGCGATCGCCGCAATGGCTAAAGCTACAAATTTCCTATTAATTACATTCATAAAAACCTCTAATTTAACCCTTTATAAATAGCATAAATTATTAGTATTACAGCCAAAAATGAAATTAGGATGAAATCGTTGTCATTCATTAGTAATAAATACTTATTCTGCCATTAGGAAGACGCGATAGCATTTTTAAGCTTCTAGGGTGATGGGTAGAAAGCGATCGCGCTTTTACAAATAATTTAAGGAGTCAAAAAAAATGACACACAATCTTTCTATTTATCAAGTTAGCCCAGAAATGAAACAGTGCATTCAAAACTGCTTAGACTGCCATAGCATCTGTGCATCTGTTTAAACACAATTACTTATTGCCTGCAACAAGGCGGAATGCACTCAGAATTGCCTCATATTCGTTTGATGTTAGACTGCGCCGAAATTTGTTAAACCAGTGCTAACTTTATGCTGCGTGGCTCCGAGATCCACATTCGGACTTGCGCGGAAATTTGTCAAAAATGTGCTGAAGATTGCGAACAAATGGGCAATGATGAGCAAATGAAAGCCTGCGCTCAGATGTGCCGCACCTGCGCCGAAACTTGTCGCCAAATGTCAATGGCTGGCTAATTTTTGTAAATAAAAATTGGTAATCTTCCCCCTCAATTAACTTGAAATTGGGGGATTTGTCTAAGAATTTTGTTAAATCCATAATTACCCCTTGACTCTCTACTCGACTAGAGAGTTCACAATATAATCAATTGATTTAATTAAACTATGGAAACTCTCACCCTGAAACTTAGAGGCATGAGTTGTGCTTCCTGTGCCAAAAGTATAGAAAAAGCAATAAATAATGTTTCTGGCGTAACTAACTGCAACGTCAACTTTGGCGTAGAGCAAGCCACAATTACCTACAATCCAAAAAAAACAAACTTAGATAAAATTCAAGCGGCGGTAGCTGAGGCTGGTTACTCATCTTCTCCCCAAGAAGATATAATGAGCGGTGATAATGAAATTGAAACCGCCGCCCATCTAGCCGAATTAAAGCAATTACAACGTAAAGTTATAATTGGAGCAGTAATTAGTACAATTCTTGTAATCGGCTCTTTGCCAGCAATGACAGGCTTGCATATACCTGTAATTCCTGCTTGGCTGCATAACTCTTGGTTGCAATTATTATTAACTGCTCCCGTTCAATTTTGGTGTGGAAAGTCTTTCTATATCAATACTTGGAAAGCTTTAAAACGCCATGCAGCAACGATGGATACGCTAATTGCTTTAGGTACAAGTGCAGCTTATTTTTATTCAGTATTTGCAACAGTTTTCCCTAGCTTTTTTACCGCCCAAGGACTTACACCAGATGTTTACTACGAAACAGCAGCAATTGTAATTACTTTAATCTTGCTGGGCAAATTGTTAGAAGATCGTGCTAAAGGACAAACATCCGAGGCAATCCGCAAACTAATCGGACTGAGTGCAAAAGATGCCAGAGTAATTCGCAATGGACAAGAAATAGATGTGCCAATTCAATCGGTAATTTTAGGCGATATAGTTTTAGTCCGCCCCGGTGAAAAAATCCCTGTAGATGGAGAAATTGTTGCTGGTGATTCTACCGTGGATGAAGCAATGGTAACGGGGGAAAGTTTGCCTGTTAAAAAACAGCCCGGAGACGAAGTAATTGGAGCGACAATTAATAAAACAGGTAGCTTCAGGTTCCGAGTAACAAAAGTAGGGAAAGATACCTTTTTAGCGCAAATAGTTAAATTAGTCCAGCAAGCCCAAGGCTCTAAAGCCCCAATTCAAAGACTTGCAGATCGAGTTACTGGCTGGTTTGTACCCGTTGTAATTGCGATCGCGATCGCAACTTTTGTAATTTGGTTCAATCTCATGGGCAATTTGACCTTAGCGCTAATTACTACTATTGGCGTATTGATTATTGCTTGTCCTTGCGCATTAGGTTTAGCAACTCCTACCTCTATCATGGTTGGGACGGGGAAAGGTGCAGAAAATGGGATCTTAATTAAAGGTGCGGACAGCTTAGAACTAGCCCATAATATTCAAACCATTGTTTTAGATAAAACCGGAACGCTAACCGAAGGCAAACCCACAGTTACAGATTTTGTCACTACCAACGGTACGGCTAATCAAAACGAGCTAAAACTATTGCGTTTAGCTGCAAGTGTAGAGAAAAATTCCGAACATCCTCTAGCAGAAGCCGTAGTTAAATACGCCAAAGAGCAACAAGTAGGTTTAGGAGAAGTAGAGAAATTTCAAGCGACTTCTGGAAGTGGAGTAGAGGGTATAGTTGCCGATAGACTCGTTCAAATTGGTACAAGTCGCTGGCTAGAAGAACTCAAAATTGATACTAGCACCTTGCAAAAGCATAAGGAAAGCTTAGAACTATTAGGTAAAACGGCGGTATGGATTGCGGTAGATGGCGAAATGCAAGGATTAATGGGCATCGCAGACGCGCTGAAACCTTCCTCTATCGTGGCTGTAAAGGCACTGAAAAAGCTAAAGCTAGAGATAGTTATGCTCACGGGCGACAATCGCCACACTGCCGAAGCGATCGCCCAGCAAGTCGGTATTACGAGAGTTTTTGCTGAAGTCCGCCCAGAACAAAAAGTCGCTAAAGTCCAACAATTGCAAGCAGAGGGCAAAATTGTCGCTATGGTAGGCGATGGGATCAATGACGCGCCAGCTTTAGCCCAAGCAGATGTGGGAATTGCGATCGGTACAGGAACAGATGTGGCGATCGCAGCTAGTGATATCACGCTAATTTCTGGCAATCTTCAAGGCATTGTCACCGCCATTGAACTTAGCCGCGCCACCATGCGAAACATTCGCCAAAATCTCTTTTTTGCCTTTATCTACAACGTGGCTGGTATCCCAATCGCGGCGGGGATTTTGTTTCCTTTTGGTTGGTTACTCAGTCCAATCATTGCTGGGGGAGCAATGGCTTTTAGCTCAGTTTCGGTAGTTACAAATGCTTTAAGGTTGCGTAACTTTCAGCCAAAAGTAAGTGGAGTTTGAGAAATGTTTAACAAAAAATATCTTATCGGCACTCTTGTGAGTTTCAGCTTGTTATTTGGGGCAACTTCTAGCCCCGCTTCTGCCCAAATGCCTGAACAAAATACCCAGTTTCGCCGCATCGAACAGCCTATAGGGTTGAAATTGGGCGTAACTTTAGGTGGATTAGCCTTAATTGGTGCGGAATTGTGGTGGTTTATTTTTAGTAAAACTAAATCCCAACAAGCAGCCATAAATCAAGGCATCCAAGAGCTAACCATTAATGTTAATGGTGGCTATTCGCCCGATCGCGTAACTGTAAAAGCAGGGCAACCAGTACGGCTTAATTTCTTCCGTCAAGATCCAAGTAGTTGTTTAGAAAAAGTCCTATTACCAGATTTTCATATCGTCCAAGAGTTGCCCTTAGATCGGGTTACTCCGGTAGAATTTACACCCCAAAAACCAGGGCAGTACTTATTTACCTGCGGCATGAATATGTTTAGAGGTGTAGTAGAAGTACAGTAAGCAGTTAATTTTTCTGAATTACTGGGTAAATTGTCCCTGGTTGCAAAGTATTAAAGTTCTCCCAACCAGAAAGTATACCGCCGAGTTCAGTCCGCAAGGTTAATAATTCGTCGATTTGCTTATCAATTTCGATAATCTTATTTTTCAATCTGTCTTGCACATCATCGCAAGGTAATTGTCCGCGATCATAAACTTTTAGCAATTCGCCAATTTCTTGTAGGCTTAGCCCTAGACTTTGACTACGCTTAATAAACGCTAGTCTTGCCAAAACATCCTCGGAAAACTGCCTAAATCCGCCTTCGGTGCGATCGCCTGATTGAATTAATCCCAAGGATTCGTAGTAGCGAATTGTTCTAATCGGAACATTGCTTAAAGCCGTTACTTGACCGATTAATAGTAATTTTCGCATTTTGAGTCAGCATAGATAATTCAACTCAATAGTTCTCTTTCCCTAGTCTAGCAGGTACGCCAAAACCCTCGACTTATCTACCTAAAAGCTCCCCAGGACTGGTATTGTGCAAAGGTGGGGCAACATACATATTTGCCATATTTACGGGGAGCAGAATTTTGGGCATAGAATTACGCAGCTATGTATTTCTAGACAACTTACAGCCTCAACACGCGGCTTACTTGGGAACAATAGCTCTGGGGTTTTTACCTTTACCGGGAGATACGTCGCTGTGGGTAGAAATTTCGCCAGGAATTGAAATTAATCGCATTACTGATATCGCTCTTAAAGCCACTGGGGTTCGTCCTGGAGTGCAAATTGTCGAGAGATTATACGGTTTGCTTGAAGTACATTCTAGCCGCCAAAGCGAGACTCAAGAAGCCGGGAGAGCAATTTTAGCAGCCCTAGGAGTTCGTAAAGAAGAATGCCTCAAACCGCGCGTAATTTCAAGTCAAATTATCCGCAACCTCGATCCTCATCATACTCAACTTATCAACCGTACCCGCCGGGGACAAATGATTTTAGCAGGGCAAACCCTTTATGTATTAGAAGTTCAACCCGCCGCCTACGCTGCTTTAGCAGCCAATGAAGCCGAAAAAGCAGCGCTAGTCAACATTCTTGACGTTCTTGCTGTTGGTAGCTTTGGCAGACTTTACTTAGGCGGACAAGAACAAGATATATTAGCAGGTTCTAGGGCAGCGCTGGCAGCAATTGAGAATGTAAACGGGCGAGAACAGCCCCACTTTGGCGCAGAGTAAGTTATGGCAAATTTAGAGCATCTCGCCTTATTAAAGTCGGGAGCAGTGAGATGGACAAAGTGGAGAGAAAATCATCCAGAAATATCGCCAGATTTGAGTAGGGCAAACTTAAAGGGGATAAATTTAAGGGGTAGAAACCTAAGTAATACTAACTTAGCAAATACCAATCTTAGCAATGCAATCTTGATTACAGCTAATTTTGAAAATGCTAATTTTACTCTTGCCGATCTTTCCTATGCTCTTTTAATGCAAGCTAATTTGATTGCCGCTAACCTTAGCCTTGTCAACTTGCGCGGGGCTAATTTAATTGGGGCTGACTTGCGCGGGGCTAATTTAATTGGGGCTGACTTGCAAGCAGCTAATTTAAGCAATGCGGATTTTGAAAGTGCTAATTTAATTGGGGCTAACTTACGCGGTGCAAATCTTACTGGCGCTAATTTAAGTGAGGCAAAACTAATTCGCGCTAATTTAAGCGAGGCTATTCTAACTGAAGCTCATCTTAATTATGCCGATTTGAGTCATGCTAACCTTGGGGGTGCTTCATTAATTGGCGCACTGCTTTACAAAGCCCAACTTAGCCAAGCTAATTTAGACAGTGCTTACTTGCATAAGGCTTATTTATTTGGGGCAAACTTGAGCCAATCTAAACTAATAAATGCTGATTTACGCTGGGCAAATCTTCGAGGTGCTAATCTTACTGGCGTTAACCTCACCGGGGCAAATCTTCGAGGGGCTGTTCAAAATACAATTAATGAGGCAATATGACGATCGCGATCGCACTCAATGCGGAAATTATCAACAGTTTGGATCTTGCTCCCGTACAAACAGTAATTGATAACTTGCTGACTACAGGAGTTATCGCCGCCTACGAGCAGCAACTAAGCTTTACTATAGACTATCCACAAGACCCAGAAGATCCGCGCGAACTGCCAGAAATTCCCGAAATTAGGCTATGGTTTATCCGCTTAGATTCCCGTTATCCTTGGCTGCCATTTTTGCTTGACTGGAAAGACGGAGAACTTGCTCGTTACACGGCGATGCTTGTACCCCACCAATTTAGTGCTAAAGAAGGACTCCAATACAATCCAGAGTCTTTAGAGATATTTTTAATGCACAAACTTTTTGTTTTGGGCGACTGGCTGCCTCAATACAGTATTAATAGTACATCGCGGTTAAAAGCAATGGCACTAATGTTAGGTTACGACTTGGAAGACGAGTTATTTGCAATGTTTTGATGTGGAAAAAAGAAAGCAATCGCCACCTCTAAATAGGCTTTACTGATTTTGTAGTAAGAGTGTTGAAAGTGCAACGCTCATAACTGCCTAAGCAGTCTCTTAAAAAGTATTGTATTTTCAGCAATGTCCAGTTTTTTAATAGTATTTTCTCTATTTGGTTTCGTTCCCTGATTAAATTTTTTCTATATTCTCAAACTAAAGCTATTTAGCGTATACTCAAGCTCGATTACCTACTTACTGAAGTAAAAACTTTACCTCACTGATGACTGATTAAAACCAGTATAATATTAGGAAATTGACAAGTAGTTTTGGAAAGATAAAATATACTATGCAGATACTATCTTTGAAACAGATCGTTAAGTTTACTGGATTTGCGCTAGTTATTTGTTTAACCGTACCAGCCTTAGCCCAGAATCCTCCTGCGCGTACTTATCAATCTGGTTATTGGCAACCGATCGCTAGAGTAAATTCAAAGAGTCCTGTTACAGTTACTCTAGTAAATCAAACAAAGTTTCCTTTAACCTATAGCTTTTTAGACGAGCGTGCAGAAAAGAAATTAGCTGTAGGCGCTAGCGCGCAAATGAAAATTACTACATTGCCAGTTAATATTGCTATTTATGATAATTCCCCCCAAGCTTCAGCAGGTGATGACACTAGATTAAAGTATGAAACTTCTGTTACAAAAAATTCTGTAAAAGTTACCATTGTTCCTACCACAAGCGAAGGTTCTAACGTCCTTAATATTTCTAAAACTGGAGCAGTATACGCTTACTAAAAACTTAAGGCAAAGTTGTACGACTTTGCCTTAAGTTTTAGTTTTTATTAACATGAACCATAGACCAGTTTTGAAGTGTAGAGCTAAACTACTTTTGTATTGGAGCGGGCTTCCTCTGGAGCAGGTTCTTCAAATACGGCAAAGTAGAGAAATCCTGCTAATAAGGCTCCAACAATTGGTGCTACCCAGAATAACCAAACTTGAGCAAATATTTCTGTACCCGCAAATAAAGCAACTCCAGTACTACGAGCAGGATTAACAGAGGTGTTAGTTACAGGAATACTGATTAGGTGAATCAAGGTGAGTGCCAAACCAATCGCAACGGGGGCTAATCCTTGAGGAGCGCGACGATCGGTAGCATCCAAGATAATTATTAGGAACATAAAGGTCAATACTAGCTCGGTGATTAGGCAAGCTAAAAACGAGTATCCACCGGGAGAATGAGCGCCATAGCCGTTAGTAGCTAGGGGATTAGAGCCAGAGAGTGCAAAGCCAGGTTTACCGCTAGCAATTAAGTAGATAACACCTCCGGCGATAGTTGCACCAATAACTTGGGAGACTATATAAGGTAGCAGATCAGAACCAGGAAATCGCTTACCTGCCCATAGCCCGAACGATACGGCGGGATTGAGATGACAACCAGAAATGTGACCGATCGCAAAAGCCATAGTCAGTACCGTAAGTCCAAAAGCTAGAGATACACCAACAAACCCCAATCCCAGAGGGAATAGAGTATTGTCACCAATTTTGACACTCTCAGCAGTGAAGGTAGCGGCTAATACGGCACTACCACAGCCACCTAGGACAAGCCAGAAAGTACCAATCAATTCAGCCAAACAACGTTTCATTAAGGACATTTTAAAAACGCTCCTCAGATACTTTTGCTTGAGACTATAGCAGGAAAAAGTTAAGAAATGCTATATTTTTCTCAAATCCACTTCTGCTAATTGCAGTATTGGAACAAGCAAAACATGACAGAGGAGGATAAGTCCACTTCTCAGTTGGGATTTGTGTACGGGCCTATATTGGGGTTTACATAGGGTTCAGGATCGGGATCTATATACGGAGAGACGTTGGGGTCTATATAGGGTTCGGGGTCAGGATCTGTGTAGGGATCTACATTAGGATCTGTGTAGGGTTTGGGGTCGGGATCTGTGTAGGGATCTACATTAGGATCTGTGTAGGGTTCAGGAATAGGAGTTTTATGAGGATCTACATTGGGTTCAGTGCTACGAGGTGAAATATTCATTTGCTTGCTCAACTCATTTACGCTGCTAAGTACAAATCTGTTATTTGCCACTTTACAATATTTGACTGTAAAGGTTGAAAAAGCAATACTTTGCTTCATTTACGCAAACTAGCTCTAAGTTTCCGTTGTAGCGCATAGTTTTAGTTGTATTTTTGACATACTCCCCGCCGTGAACGGTCGGGGATTCTCAAGATGTTGCCATCGATGCGATTTCTGGTTCAACGAGTCCACTTACATTAAATCCCTTGCGGTATCTAACCCAGAGATGGTTCTCTCCCCAGACTTTCACTCCATTGCAGAAGCCAGTTCTCGTATGCCCTACGATACTGTTCAAAACCTAAATTCTTGGTTTTTCTGGTACTTGGTGCTTAAGTCTTTTACCTGTAGAAGCATTCCTCTACAGAACGCTTTAAACTTAATTTTCAAGGTGATTGGAGTCGTTAGACATCCTGGCTGTTTTAAGAGTTTTCGCCGCTCTTGTGTATATTATAGCACAATTATTAATATAAAGTCGCCCTGAAGTGCGAGGCTTTAAACCCATTTATCCGGTAAATGCTTAGGGCGGATGATTGCAGTGCATAGCGAGTTATGTAGCAGCTAAGACAAAACTGAGATGCTCGGCTTAAAGCTGAATTCAATATTAAGCATTTATACTCAGTTTCCCTAACGAGGATCTACTTTGCAAGAGGTTTAGTTGATAACTTACTGACTGAGGAGTTATCGCCGCCTACGAGCAGCAACTAAGCTTTACTATAGATTATCTACAAGAACCAGAAGATTCGCGCGAACTGCCAGAAAGTCGGCTATGGTTTATCCAATTAGATTCCCGTTACCCTAAAAATCCCTATTAAAAAAGGCAGGTGAAAAACCTGCCTAAAAATAACACTTAATATCTATGGCTAACTACCTCACCCCAAGTTCTGGCGCACTATAAGAAACAGTAGGTATAGACTTTTGCGCCAAAGTCGGGACAGAATCGCGCAACCTTTGAGTTAGCTGAATTGTTGTGGCATCATATATTTGAGTTAGTAACTTAGGATAGAAACCAATCCCAATTATTGGGATTAACAAACAAGCAACAATAAACACTTCTCTTGGTTCTGCATCAATCAAAGCTTCGTGAGAAATTAGCTCTTGATTCTCTTGTCCGTAGAAGATTTCGCGCAGCATAGACAGTAAATAAATCGGGGTTAAAATTACGCCCACTGCCATCAAAAATACTACGATCGCCTTAAAGGTTGGATCGTAGGCATCGCTGTTAGAAAAACCCACGAATATCATCAATTCAGCCACAAAACCGCTCATTCCTGGCAAAGCCAAAGATGCCATCGAACAGGTAGTGAACATGGCAAAGATTTTCTGCATCTTCTGCCCCACTCCACCCATTTCATCTAGCATCAATGTATGAGTGCGATCGTAGGTTGCACCAACGAGGAAAAACAAACTCGCCCCAATTAAACCATGAGACACCATTTGCAAAACTGCCCCACTCAAACCTAAATCAGTAAAAGAGGCAATCCCAATTAGCACAAATCCCATGTGAGAAATTGAGGAGTAAGCAATTTTTCGTTTCAAATTCCTTTGGGCAAAAGAAGTCAAAGCAGCGTAAATAATATTTACTACCCCCAAAATTACCAACACCGGGGCAAAATAAGCGTGGGCATCGGGCAACATTTGAGCATTCATCCGAATTAAGGCATAACCGCCCATTTTCAAAAGAATACCTGCTAGCAACATATGCACGGGCGCTGTCGCTTCTCCGTGAGCATCGGGAAGCCAAGTATGCAAAGGGAAAATCGGCAGCTTGACAGCGTAAGCAATCAAAAAACCAGCATAGATAAATAGCTGGAAATTGAGCGCGTAATCTTTAAGCCCCAACGCTTGCATATCAAAGGTTACGGTGTCGCCGTAAAACGCCATCGTCAAAGCCGCGATTAAAATAAACAGCGAACCACCCGCAGTATAAAGAATAAACTTTGTAGCTGCATACTGGCGCTTTTTACCGCCCCAAATTGCTAATAGCAAGTAAACCGGGATAAGTTCTAATTCCCAAACTAGGAAAAATAGCAACATATCTTGAACAGCAAATACAGCAATTTGCCCGCCGTACATTGCCAAAATCAAAAAGTAAAACAGCTTCGGCTTTAAGGTGACGGGCCACGCGGCTAAAACTGCCAACGTAGTAATAAAACCCGTCAAAATTACCAAAGGCATCGATATACCATCAACGCCTACCGACCAGTTTAAGTCTAAGGCTGGAACCCAAGGATAACTTTCTACCAATTGCAAATTTGGATTTGCAAAGTCGTATTGAGAACCAAAAACGTAAACAATCAAAGCAAAGTCAATCAATCCGATAATTAAGGCGTACCAACGTATCTTTTGGACGTGCTGATCGGGAATGATGGGAATTAGTAGCGATGCCACTATAGGAAAGAGAATTATCGTAGAAAGCCAAGGGAAATTTGATAAATTCATGGTAATTGGAAGAAGGGAGAGAAATATCTGCTTTCAACTCCCCGTCTCCTCTCCTCCTAAGTCACTCCAAAAACAACTACTAAACCGAGTACGGCGGCAAATATAATCAAGGCGTAGAATTGGGCGCGACCGTTTTCTAAATATTTCAGCCCTTCGCCACTTACTAGCGTAAAGAAGCCTGTGAGGTTGACTGCGCCATCAACTACGCGAAAATCAACTTCCATCACTTGACGCGCTAATCGGCGCAATCCTTGCACAAATACGCGATCATAAATCTCATCAAAGTACCACTTGTTTAAAGATAAGGCGTAAAGAGATGGGAATTTTTGGGCGATCGCACTGGGGTCAATTTTGCCCCACAAGTACATCAAAGAAGCCAAAGTAATCCCTATCAAAGATATACCTACTGAACTACCCGCCATCACAAAAAACTCAGATTGGTTAAATTCTGCTGCTTTTTGGGCAATTGAAACCGCGCTTTCACTCGGAGGATGAATAAACTCCTCAAAATAATTAGCGTAAGGCGTGCCTACTAAGCCAATCAACATCGAAGGAATCGCCAAAACAACTAATGGTAAAGTCATCGTCCAGGGCGATTCGTGAGGGCTGCTACTGTGGTGGGTATCGTGACTAACGGCGGCAAGTTCTCTAGTATCCATCGCCCCCGGCCCAAAATTAGGGGTAAGGGTATTAACTCCCGCCTTAAGTTTGTGCTTAATTTGCTCATCGTTACCGCGAAAAGAGCCTTCAAAGGTGCTGAAGTACATACGGAACATATAAAATGCCGTAATTCCTGCCGTCAGCCAGCCTATAGCCCATAGCAAAGGATTCGCTGCAAAAGCTTGTCCTAAAATCTCGTCTTTTGACCAAAAGCCAGCAAAAGGCGGTACGCCTGAAATTGCCAAGCAACCAATTAAAAAAGTAATCGCGGTAAAAGGCATATATTTACGCAATCCACCCATTGTCCGCATATCTTGCGCCAGTGCCGGATCGTGACCTACTACCGATTCCATCCCATGAATCACCGAACCCGAACCCAAAAATAGCATTGCTTTAAAGTAGGCGTGAGTCATCAAGTGAAATAACCCTGCACTGTAAGCACCGATGCCCATAGCCATCACCATATAGCCAAGCTGGGAAATCGTTGAGTAAGCCAAGCCTTTTTTGATGTCATTTTGGGTAATAGCGATCGTTGCCCCCAAAAATGCTGTAAATGCCCCTGTATAAGCAATTACATGCATTGCTGCGGGTATACCTTCAAATACTGGGTACATCCGGGCAATTAAAAACACTCCCGCCGCTACCATTGTCGCCGCGTGAATTAACGCCGAAATCGGTGTTGGGCCTTCCATCGCGTCGGGTAGCCAAACGTGCAAGGGAAATTGCGCCGATTTTGCCGCCGGGCCTAAAAATACCAATATCGCCAGCACGATCGCTAGAAAATTGCTAATTGAACCGGATTCTACTAAAGAATGGAGGCGATCGCCCATAATTTCAAATTCAAAGCTTCCGGTTGCCCAATATAAGCCCAAAATGCCCAACAATAAACCAAAGTCACCTACACGGTTGACTACAAAAGCTTTTTGGGCGGCATCGGCGGCGGGTTTGCGATCGTACCAAAAACCTACTAATAGGTACGAACACATCCCTACCAATTCCCAGAAAATGTAAACTTGCACTAAGTTGGGACTAACTACCAAACCCAACATTGAGGAGCTAAATAAGCTCAAACACGCATAAAATCTCACATAGCCAGGATCGTGAGCCATGTAGCCATCGGTATAAACCATGACTAATAAAGCTACTGTAGTTACGATTACTAACATCAGGGCTGTTAGATGGTCGATAGTGTAGCCCATGTTGAGGTGAAAGGTTCCTGCTGCTGCCCACTCGAACGTATAGGTATAAGTTGGGTATCCTTTAATCTGACTCCATAACAAGGCAATAGAGAGCGCCATCGCTCCACTAAGCAACGACACGATAATTACAGCATTTAGCTGTCGCAAGCGGTTTGTCACCTCGCTTACTGAGATTAACCCCAGACCGACTAGCATTGCCCCAAATAGAGGTAATACTGGAATTAGCCAGGCATATTGATAGATTGTTTCCATCACTGACAACTACTTTGAGAGTTTTGTATTAGTATTGAGCAAACTGTTAATAGTTGTAACATACAGGTTTTGCTATAAAATGTCCCACCCGAAAGAATCCGAGCGGGACATTTAGTAAAAGATCCTAAATCTACAAGAAAGCTTGACTTATTTTCATCTATCTAAGCCGAACGTTGATGTTGCCAATGGTCGATTTTTTTCACATTATTAGCTGAATCTAGGTAGCTAATTCTAATTTCTTCTAAAATTACCTGTAACTCCCTAGGACTATGAAAATCCTCAAGGCGATCACGGACTTTACCATTTTCAATTAAAAGTAGGGTGGGCAAGTTAGTCAATCGATAAGTGTTAGAAAGCTTAAAATTCTCGTCAGCATTGACTTTTACCAATTTAATCTGACTATGATAATGGCTATAAAATTGCAGTAGTAGCGGCTGAATCAGGTGGCATAAACCACACCAAGGCGCACCAAAATTGACTAAAACGAGAATTGGTGATGCTAATACTTCTTGCTCAAACGTGTGATCGCTAACTGACAACACCATAAACTTTTAACCTTAAATTTATAGATATTTTTTATGCAACGAAAGCTATCAGTTTTTAGTTGACATTAACAGCATTATCCTTAACTGCTTCTGCCTGATAACTTATTGTGGATCATGCTACATCTATTTGGGATCAATGTCAGTATCAAAAACGAACATCAAACCATAGAGAATTTCTATGTTTGTACCTAAATCGATTTTATTGGCACAATATTTAACTCAGAGGTTTACAGTCGCGCCTTCTCTACCAATTAACGCGCCCTGTTGAGTTAATTAAAAACGGGTGAGAGAACCATAGCGCAATGATAAAAATAGCTACGCCTAGATAAGATGGGCGGAGAAACTCAGAAATCTTAAAAGTCTGCTGTCCACGCAGCATCGCTAAAAAAGGCACGATGGAAGTGCGAGACTTAACAACTTCAAAAGCTTCACCATAGCGGGATTGTAAACGGCGATCGCCATGCCAAACTCCAAATAGATGATGCAATACTAACCCAATAGAAGTAAATAAAGTAAAACTCGTGCCAATCCATAGAGTATGAGCTATACACCACAAAACTTGTCCCACCATTTGCGGATGGCGAGTAATCCGAATAATCCCCGTCTCAAATAAATGGACTTGTGGCTTTTGAATGGCGGCAATTTCTAGCAAATTAAAGGTTGCTGGATAAAGAAACAAAAAAGAAATTGCCGATACTATCCAAACAAAGTTTCCCACACCCGGAACTCCTTGGACTTGCCAGAGTTGAGCGCCATCGTAGCGGTGATTAAAAAAATAGATAACTAATACGACAGCCAAAGGTAAGCTAACTAGAGCAAAAATGACGCGGTACAAACGAGCGCCAATCAGCTTTTCCATGGGCGTGCGCCAAGCTGCTAACCCACTATGTGCGATCGCAAACCCCAGCAAAAGACCCAAAATAATAAAATGACTGGGTGTTAACCAAACAGGTAAATTCATGTACTAACTTTAGCGGCTTACAACCTAAATTCCTTGCTTTCTTTAATCTATACTGACCGTGCAAATATATACTAGACACGGCATTTAAAGAGGGTATGGTATGACGGAAGATTTAGCTAAGTTGATGAAGGAACAAGTTGGTAAAGCCGCCGCACAGCGCGTCAAGTCAAATTCTATTGTCGGCTTAGGGACGGGTTCAACTACAGCTTATACAATTCAATTTCTCGGCGACTTTCTCAAGTCTGGCGAATTAACAAACATTGTCGGGATTCCTACCTCTTTTCAATCAGAGGTTTTGGCAAAACAGTATGGTATCCCTTTAACTACTCTAGACGCGGTAGACCACATTGATATAGCCATTGATGGCGCTGATGAAGTAGATCCTCACAAAAATTTAATCAAAGGTGGCGGTGCAGCCCACACCCGTGAGAAAGTTGTAGACTATTTAGCCGAGCAATTTATTGTCGTAGTCGATAGCTCAAAAATAGTAGATCGTTTAGGTTCTAGCTTTCCCGTCCCGGTAGAAGTTATCCCAATGGCGCTTTCTCCAGTGATGAGAGCAATTGAAAAACTCGGCGGAAAGCCAGAATTGCGGATGGGAATTAGAAAAGCTGGCCCAGTAATTACCGATCAAGGCAATATGGTAATTGATGTCAAATTTGATTCTATAGACGACCCCGCCGACTTAGAAAAAACCTTAAATAATATCCCTGGAGTCTTAGAAAACGGTATATTTGTCGGCGTTACCGACTTGGTTTTAATTGGCGAAATTGTTTACGGACAACCAAAGGTTAGAGAACTTTAAATGGTGTTGCTGATTAAATATATGAATTTTGCTAACCAGACGTTGCATTGCAACGTCTCTACATTGGTTTTTAAATCGCACATTCATCACTTTCGCGCCCTAAATCGGGCAACGTCTCTACACTTGCCTAAATATAGCATCGGCAACGCGGCAAACATCCCGCATTTGGGCTACATCGTGAACTCGTAAGATATCCGCCCCCGTCGAAATCGCCGCACAACAAGCGGCGGCGGTTCCCCAAACGCGCTCTTTGGGGTCGGGCTTATCGAGGATACGTCCAATAAAGCTTTTACGAGATGCTCCCACTAAAATCGGGCAATTGAGAGATTTTAAAAAACCTACATTTCGCAGAATTTCCAGATTTTGTGATTGATTTTTAGCAAACCCAATGCCCGGATCGATAATTATTTTAGAAGAATTAATACCATAAGCGATCGCACTTTCAATCTGACGCTCTAAAAATTGGTAAATTTCCCCTAACAGATTTTGATAATCAGTCATTTGTTGCATTGTTTGCGGCGTACCGCGCAAGTGCATCAAAACAATAGGTACATTTAGTCGAGCAACAGTAGCCAACATATCAGCGTCAAAAGTACCCCCAGATATATCATTAACTAAATCTGCTCCCGCCGTTACCGCAGAAAACGCAACAGTGGCGCGGGTTGTATCTACAGAAATGGGGACGGCGATTTCTTGGCGTAGCACCTCAATTACTGACAGCACCCGCTCTAATTCTTCCTCTACAGAGATTTGTACAGATCCCGGTCGCGTCGATTGTCCGCCAATATCAATAATGTCTGCTCCGGCGGCTACAAGCTTCTGTGCCTGGGCTAAAGCCTCTAGAGGTTTAGCGCACTCGCCACCATCACTAAAGCTATCTGGCGTGACATTAACGACTCCCATAAGATAGGTACGTTTTCCCCAGTCAAAAGAGCGATCGCGCATTTCCCAAGCTGGAACAATCATTTTTTAGCAGTAGCTACTTGTAATTAACTAACTGAGCAAAACTATCTGGTTCTAAACTCGCACCACCAACTAAAGCCCCGTCAATTTCTGGTTGCGCCATAATTTCATCAATATTACTGGGCTTTACCGAGCCGCCATACTGAATAGAAACGTTAGGATTGCTTAATTGAGCGCGAATTAAACCAATTACTCTATTAGCTTCTACAGCTTCGCAAGTTTCCCCCGTCCCAATTGCCCATATTGGTTCGTAAGCAATAACTAAATTATCTTGGTCTACACCGACTAAACCTATTTTTAGCTGCCTTGTAACGATGCTCTCAATTTCTCCCGCGTCTCTTTGGTGTTTAGTCTCCCCTACGCACAAAATAGGCGTGAGGTCGGACTTTTGAGCCGCCAACAGCCGTTTATTGACAGTTTCGTCAGTTTCGCCAAAATACTGTCGTCGTTCGCTGTGACCGACAATAACGTAACGAGTGCCAATCTCTGCCAGCATTTCCCCAGAAATTTCCCCAGTATAAGCACCGCTATCTTCCCAGTGGACATTTTGAGCGCCTAGCTGAATACGGCTACCGTGCAGGTTTTTTGATAGCTGATTTAGATCGGTAAAAGGAACGCATAATACTACTTCCCGATCTTCTGGGGTATGCTCCAAACTCGGCATAAATCCTTGTAAAAACTCTAGGGACTCTGCCTGAGTTTTAAACATTTTCCAATTTCCGGCAATAACAATTTTCCGCACAGCTAACTCAACTTTGGCGATCATAAACTCCAGTTTAAAGCTTAAGGGGGACAGTTTGAGCGTCAGTGGTGGATGTTAAACTCTATTTAGAAATAGCAGGAGATTGGCAACTATGGTTTCTGGCATTTCTTATCATCTGAGCAGGGAATTGTTAGCGCTTTGTATCTGTCTCCTCATTGCAAACATTAAGGAGTTGGTGTGCAATTGATTTCATCTGTCGAAAATGAAGCAATAAACCGCAACTGGAAGCTAATAAGTCTTAATGCATCTCTCAGGAGCATCTCACCTTCACCGCAATTGATTATATACAAAAGCAAAAACCTTTTATATTCAGTACTTTTGCATAAATCTGAGGCTATAAAGACGGAGCCAAAAGCTTGATTAGTAAGAGATTCACTCCCAAAAAGGCTGGATTTTACGTTCACTTATTTATACTCATTATAAAAGTGAGATGCTCCCTGCTGAAGGTCTGTATTTCATCAAAATCCATCTTCACGGTAACTCACTGTAAACTCTTGACACCCTCTTAAGTTACTGGTATTGTGCCGGTGATTGCAAATTATAACTTTGTTCTCTGTGATATCATGTCCGGCAAATAAGTTATGGTTAAGCTGCGATCTTAGTCCACCAATGAAAACCAGTTAGTCCTTGAATCAAATCTTGCTGCTGAAGCAGAGATTGGCATCGGTGAAATAAAACTTCCT
>JAABUN010002481.1_pt1 | contig 32637 bp, 32 predicted proteins | sample 5559311 | NCBI WGS metagenome assembly JAABUN01 (sample SAMN10711877, study PRJNA513370) | rock metagenome | isolation source: Antarctica rocks | place: Antarctica: Victoria Land, Siegfried Peak sud | reverse complement strand
GTGAATCGAGCGGAAGATGCCGCGTGCGCCCTCGCGCTTCTCGACCGCGAGGTCGGGTCGGGCCACGTCCCCCACGAACAGGCTGTCCCCGGTGAGCACCGCCCACGGCTCAGGGCCGCGCGCGGTGTCAACCAGGACGAAGGAGGTGTGCTCCGGCCGGTGACCGGGGGTGTGCAGGGCCCTAACGCGCACCGATCCCAGCGCGAGCTCCCACCCGTCGTCGAAGGGCTCGTGCTCATACCCAACGTCGGCATCGCGATGGACGTGGATCGTGGCTCCGGTGGCCGAGGCGAGGCGCCCGTGGCCGGATACGTGGTCGGCGTGGTTGTGAGTCTCCAGTATGTGCTCGATCCGCACGCCGAGGTAGCGCTCGAGATCGAGATAGACCTCGATGTCGAGGCGCGGATCCACCACGGCCACCACCCCAGCCGAGCCGTCACCAACCAGGTAGGAGGCGCAGCCGAGGTCGTCGTGGGTTACCTGTCGGAAGATCATCGGCAGCGGCGCCTCAGCCTAGCCCGGGTCACGGTCACGAATCTCCGGGCGGACCCGGCGCTCGAAGCCCTGGAGGTGAGCCGCTTGGCGGCTCCTGGCTACAGAAGGCCCTGCGCGGCGGTCACCACCCCGGCCACGATCAGAATTCCTCCGATCGCCCGCAGGAGCGCCGCCCCCGACAGCCGTCCCGTCAGGCGCGAGCCGAGCAGGGCGCCCGGCACGGACGCCGCCGCTCCTACGCCGAGCAGCTCCCAGTCCACTCCGTCGGGAGCGTGACCGAGTACCCCGGCGGCGCCGACCACGAAGCCGACGCTCACGTTCGTGCCCACGGCTCGCGCGGGTATCTCGCCCACGTACTTGAGCAGGGCGGGCATGCGCAGCGAGCCCAGTATGAGCCCGACCACCCCTCCGAGCAGTCCGATGAGGCCGCCCGAGATCGCCGCGGCACGCAGGTCCAGTGCCCTCCCGTCCCCCTGCGCAGACGGGTTCGCCCGCGCGTCGCTCGTGCGGAGGAGATCGACGCCGAAGTACACGAGCAACAGCCCGATCCCGATCAACAGGGCATCGCCGGGAAGCGCTCCGGACACGAGCCCGCCGAGCACCGCGCCGAGGATCGAGGGCGGCGCCATGTAGATGAACAGACGCCAGTTCACGCGCCCCGCGCGCACGTGGGCGATCGAGGCGGTGGCCGCCGCCACCGCTGAGATGCCGATGTTGGCGCCGGCGCCCGCGGCCGGGGAGGAGGCCGCCAGCAGCACCACCGGCAGCCGGATGTTTCCGAGCACGAGTCCAACGAGTCCGCCGGCGAGGGCGACCACGAAGCACCAGACCGCCACGGCCGCGACCACGAGGGGCTCGGCGTCTACGGCTCCGCGCGCCTCACCCTGAGCAGCAGCATCGGGCTCTCGACCCCCTTGATCCGGAAGCGCCGGGTTCGCGAGAAGGAGTACCGATCCCCCACCGCCTGCTCGAGCTCGGGCGTGGCCAGCACGCTCTCGGGACGGGCTATCGCCGTGATGCGGCTGGCGATGTTCACCGGCCGGCCGTACCAGTCGCCGCCTCTGTTGAGGGCCGGACCGTGCGCTATCCCAGCTCGCACTCGTGGAAAGCCGTCGCCCTCGGCCTGCACCGCGTCGATCAGCTCGAACGTGGCGTCGAGCAGCGGGCCGGCCTCGGTGGACACGAGCATCGCGGCGTCCCCGATCATCTTCACGAGGCGCACGGGAGGGCGGGCGACCTCGGACGCAAGCACGCCGAGCCGCCCGGCCACGCCGCCGAGCTCCTCCGCGGAGATCTCCTCCCCGAGCTGGGTGAAGCCCACCAGATCGGCAAAGGCGACGGTGGCCTCGCGGCTTCCCGCGAGGTTGCCCGAGGCGAGCAGGGCGCGATCCACCACGTCGGAGCGGATCACCTCCCGCAGGTGCACCTTGAGCACGTACTCGAGGAGAGGGCCGATGATCGGCGCCATGTGCTCGGCGGCGCGCGCAAGGCGCAGCGCGAAGTCCCTTTCGTTACTGCCGGGCTCGACCACGGTCTGGGCGGTGAGCGTGCTCATGGCGTCGGCGGTGCGAGCCATGCCCTGGGCCATGGCGCGGGTCACCTCGAGCATCCCCTCCTCGGCGAACCCCGCGTCGTGGAACTGCTTGATCAGCTGGGCTGCCTCGATGTCTTCATCGTCGAACAGGCGCTCGTCGCCGGCGGGCCCCGGCAGGCCGGCTGCGCGCCGTTGGGCCTCGAGGAAGTCGACGCCGAGGCCCGACTTCTCGGCCACCTCCTGCGCCGTGTAGCGCTTCTCGCCACCGAGGATGCGCTCGACCGGCAGCAGTGCCAGCCGATCGGCGGCGACCGCCTCGCGGATCTGGTCGAGGGACACGCCGTCCGCGGTGAGGTCCTCGAGCAGCTCGACACGCTTTGCTCGCGCGTCGGAGTCCTCGAGCCCCTTCAGCAACCCCTCGGCCTCGAAGTCCACCGGGTCGGCCACGGCGCGCATGATGGCACCTCGGCGGAGGCCGCCGGCGCGTCAGGCCGCCGCGACGCCCGCGCCTGGGCTGACCCGCTCCGGCCGCCGCGACCGGACCTCGCCGACGTGCAGCCCCCAACCGGTCACCCACAGCCAGCCGGCGGCCATCGCCAGCAGCAGCGCGTAGGCCAGGGTGGTGAGCCAGCGCGGGCCACCGGTGGCTTCGCGCTGCAGCTGGAAGGTGTCGGACTCCATTCGCTCGCGTCGCGGCCCGACCGGCACGCCCGGGCGGCCGGAGAGCGGGGAGGGCGGGAGATAGACCGGGGCGGCCATGAGATGCGAGCCCGTGCCGAGTCGCACCAGCGTCTTCCAGTCCGGACCAGCCGCGGGCACGGGCTCGGTGGTCTCGAAGCGCCCCGGGCCGACCTGCACGAGATCGGTCAACCGGCGCGGCTCGCGCCCCTGCCAGCTGATCACCTCGAACCACTCCGAGCCGGCAGCGGCCTCCGAGGGCTCGAGCCGCACCGTCAGGTCCACCTGGCCCTCACCCGCCGGCGTGGGCACGATGGTGGCAACCGTGCCGTCTCCGCCGGTGCGGGGCAGCGGCATGGCCAGTGCCGCAAGCACCGCCACGGCGGCCACGACCACGGCCGGGGCCGGGATCGGGGGGAATGCCGCTCGCGGCGCGTCCGCCTCGACCAGAGCCTGGGCCATCCGCGCCCCCAGGAGCGCTCCCCCGGTTCCGGCCGCGAGAGCCAGCAGAGGTGCCTCGGGAAGCATCGCCGGGGTCCACGGGTGGGCCATGGTCAGCTGCGTCCAGCCCCACTCGGTGGCCAGGCCGATCGTGCCAATCCCGGCGCCGGACCAAAGCGCCAGGCGCAGGGGCGAGCGCGGGGAGCGCAGTGCGGCGGCCTCGACCACGAGCGCCTCCGCCACGTACAGGGCGAGATCCGGGGTGGTGAAGCCCAGCACCGGACCGACGAACACGGCGAGGAGGGCTCGCATCAGCAGATAGAAGGCGAGCGCCTTGAGCGCTCCAAGGGGGCCGAGGGTGCAGCGCGCGCACACGAAGCCGAGGCCCGCCGTGAAGGCGATGAGCAGCGGCTGGTAGAGGAGCTGGAACTGCGGCACGCCGAAGTCGAACTCGGCGCCGAACGACGAGGCACCGAGTACGAGGCCCCCGGCCAATGCGACCTGGCTGGCGCGGACGAGACGGGTCGGCGATCCGAGGGCCATCCCGTTGCGCAGCAGCATCCACACACCGATCACGCCGAGCGTGCCGCCGCCGATCATGAACAGGTGTGTGGGGCCCCAGAGGGTCACGTCCTCGCCGAAGAGGGCGTGCCAGGCGAGGTCGAGGGGGAAGGCGAGGATGGCGACGCTGCCGCAGACGATCATCTGGATCGCGCCCGGTGCCAGTCGCAGCCGCCCGTCCGCAAGGGAGCGCTCACCGGGGGCCCGCGGTCCGGGCAGCAGGCCGTTGAGCACTCCCGCGAGCACCAGGGCGTGCAGGCCGACGATGATGGGGATATGGGGAGCCGCGAGCACCGAGGCGTCGCGCCCGTCGTCGATATGGGCTCCGATGTCCCAGTACATGCCGACCAGGGCGAGCAGCAGGGAGAGGCCGGCGAGGGTGGCCGGTAGGGCGAACCGGCCCGGGAGGCCGGTGCGGCGCTCGGCGAGGGCTGCGGCGGAATGCAGAAGGCGGCGGGCCCCTGCTGCTCCCGAGCGCAATCGGTGGGCCTCAAGATTGATCGGAACAATATATAGGCGGGCACGGTAGGTAGCCCGGCGAAGCGCGCCTACCATGGACCGATGGCCGGCACGGAGATCGCCACTCTGCCCGACCCGCCCAAGCCTCGCTTTCGGGGCCGGTCGCACGAGTGGGCGTTCTTCGCCTCACTCGGACTGGCTCCGGCGCTCATCCTCGCGGCCGATGGCACGAAGGCCACCGTGGCCTTCACGATCTACGCCGTTGCCGTGTGCGGACTGTTCGGCGCCAGCGCGCTCTACCACCGCGTCACCTGGTCGCCCGGGCCGCGGCGCTGGATGCGGCGCCTCGACCACTCGATGATCTTCGTGATGATCGCCGGCACCTACACGCCGTTCGCGCTGCTCGTGCTGTCGGGCACGCTTGCCACGGTGGTGCTCTGGGTGGTCTGGGGCGGCGCCATCGGCGGTGTGATCTTCAAGCTGGTGTGGATCGACGCGCCGAAGCTCTTCATAGCCGCCGTGTACGTCGCGCTCGGTTCGGTGGGGGTCGTGGTCATTCCGCAGCTCCTCTCGAAGGCGGGTGTGGCGGCCACCACGCTGATCATCGTCGGGGGTCTGCTCTACATCGCCGGGGCGGTCATCTACGCGCTGCGCCGCCCGGATCCCTCGCCGGCGGTGTTTGGCTACCACGAGGTCTTCCACACCCTGGTGATCGCCGCGGCGGCTGCTCACTACGTGGCGGTGGGGGCCTTCGTGGCACCCGCCGTCTGAACCTGAGCAAACGGCGCGAGCGGGGTCCGCTGGGCGCCCGCCGGGTATAACGCGGAGCCGATGGACCTCGACCTACTAGTGATCGGCTCCGGCCCGGCCGGCCAGCGCGCCGCCATCCAGGCCGCGAAGCTCGGCAAGCGTGTTGGCGTGGTGGACCGCCGCAACAAGGTCGGCGGCAACTCGGTGCACACCGGCACGATCCCCTCGAAGACCCTGCGCGAGGCTGTGCTCGAGGCGGTGGCCGGACGGCCGCTCGACATCGCCGACCCCACCAAGGCCGAGGCCCGCGAGCGCGCGGCGGTCGACTTCCTCACCGATCGCACCGCGCGCGTGGTGGCTCTCGAGACGGCGGTGGTCCGCGAGCAGTTTCGCCGCAACGATGTGGGGTTGATCTTCGGGGACGCGGCCTTCGAGGACGCCAACACGGTGGTCATCCACGACGACGGCTCGTCGCATCGCGTGGACGCCGACAACATCATCCTGGCGGTGGGCACCAACCCGGCGCGGCCCAAGGATGTCGAGTTCGACGACCGGACGGTGATCGACTCGGACGGCATCCTCAAGCTCGAGAAGCGCGTGCCCCACACGATGACCGTGGTCGGCGCGGGAGTGATCGGCGTGGAGTACGCATCGATGTTCGGTGCGCTCGGCACGAAGGTGACGGTGGTCGACCAGCGCGAACGCGTGCTCAGCTTCCTCGACGGCGAGATCGGCGAGGCTCTGCAGTACCTGCTGCGCCGCAGCAACGTGACCTTCCGCTTCGGCGAGAAGGTGTCGGCCGTCGAGCTGCGGGACGGCAACGGCGTGCTCACTCATCTCGCCTCGGGCAAGCACATACCGTCCGAGACCGTGCTCTACGCCACCGGGCGCCAGGGCTCGACCGAGGGCCTCAACCTCGAGCGGGCGGGCCTCGAGGCCGACGAACGCGGGCGGGTGCCGATCGACGGCGACTACCGCACACGGGTCCCGCACATCTTCGCCGTAGGCGACGTGGCGGGACCGCCGGCACTGGCGGCTACGGCCATGGAGCAGGGCCGCCTGGCCAGCCTGCACGCCTTCGGCGAGCCGGCCGACGAGCTACCCCAGCTCGTGCCCACGGGCGTCTACTCGATCCCAGAGATCGCCATGGTCGGGCCGACGGAGGAGGAGCTGACCGAGAAGGCCGTGCCATACGTGCCCGGCGTGGCGCGCTGGAGCGAGCTGGCCCGCGGGCTGATGACGGGCGACGAGGACGGCATGCTCAAGCTGCTGGTGTCGACCGAGGACCGTTCGCTTCTGGGCGTGCACGTGATCGGCACGGGCGCCACCGACCTCGTGCACATTGGCCAGGCGCTCATGGGGGGTGGCCTGTCGGTCGACTTCCTCGTACAGGCCGTCTTCAACTACCCGACCTTCGCCGAGTCCTACAAGGTCGCGGCGCTCGACGCGATCAACCGCATTCGCCTGGGGGCATAGCCCCGAGCGCTTTCGATGGCGACGATCGTCGAGCAGGCGCGGCGGTGGACCTACCGGCGGCAGCGGCTCGGCCGGGCGGCGGCAGACGCTGCGACGGCGCTCCGCGATGTCGTCGGCGTGTACAGCGCCCATCCGAGCGCGCCGCTCACTCTGCACGCCCGCTGCCCGGCGCTTGACGCCGAGGCCTTCCGCGAGCTCGACACGCTGCGGCTGCCGGCGATGCGGGGCTCGATTCACCTGCTCCCGCGCGCGACGGCGCACCTGGCCTTTCGCGCCGTGCCGGAGGCCCCGGCGCAGAGTGCCAGGCGCCTGCGCGGCTTCGGGCTCTCGGACGAGCACTACGTGGAGCTGCGCGAAGCGGTGCTCGCGGCGGCAGCTCACGAGCCGCGCAGCGTGGCCGAGCTGCGGGAGGTCACGGGCGCGGGGGAGGAGTTGAAGGGAGCGCTTGGCACGATGACCCGCGAGGGAGCGCTCGTGCGCCTGGGCGCCGATGGACTGCGCTCGAACGCCCTTCGGTACGTCGCGGCCGACGTGGCCGAGGCGGATGCCGACGAGGCGCTCGCGTGGCTCGCCGCGGAGTACCTGCGAGCGTTCGGTCCCGCCCGGCGCGCGGACTTCGCGTGGTGGGCGGGTGTGCCGGTCGGGCGCGCCGGCGCAGCGCTTGCCACCGTCGACACCGTGGAGCTCGACAACGGCCTGTTGCTGCCCGCAGCCGATCGGGACGGCTTCGAGCGGACGGCGCGGATGCGCGACAGCGTCGACCTGCTTCCCAAGTGGGACTGCTACACGATGGGCTACCCGCTCGAGGGCCGGGGGCGCTTCGCGGATCCCGACGTGGTTGCCCGCTGCTACGACTTTCGCGGCGACGGCCTTCCTGTCGTGCTCGTAAACGGTGCGGCGGCTGGTACCTGGGCCATCCGCGCCGGGCGCGGCGTGGCGTTCGACGTCGAGCTCTTCGAGCCGGTGGGGGCGAAGCTGCAGCGGGCGCTGGATGAGCGGCTGGAGGCGGTGGGGGCGCTGCTGGCGTGAGGGCGGGTGTGGATCAACACTTCGGGCCCACGTACCGATCGAGAACCGCGACGTCGGCCTTTCGGGAGACGTAGATCGTCGTCGACCCTGCACGCGTCCAACGCAGGCCAAGGCGGTCGCACGCATCGCAGAAGATCGCCTTGATGTCGGCTGACAGGTTGCTGAAGCTGTAGCGCGGGTGCGACCAGCCGCCTCGACCGGTGTTCTGGAATCGGCAACCGTCCGAGTGAATCAAGCCGCGCAAGAGGTACTCAGGCCAGCGATCCACCAGCTCCTGCTGCCACATCAGCAGAGCGATGGAGCGATGGTGCTTCTTCCCCGACCCGTGCTGCGGGAGCCAGCACGGCCAGCTCTTCGAGAACGAGCTGACTTCGACGTCGTTGTAGCGCCGAGTCAGCCGGTGCACCCGGTTCGCCGGAGCGACCGCCGCCCCATGGCGGCTGCGCACTCGTCGATGATGCCGGGATACTTCATGTCGAGAAAGATCCGCAACCGGTAGACGTTGCGAGGGTGAGTGGCTATGCACCCGTCGCCGAGATAAAGCCCCAAGAGATAGACGTATTCTTGGGGCAGATCGTCGTAGGCGTGCTCGTCCGCGCCGCACCGTGAGCAACCTCGTTCCTCACCTACGCGACCCCGCGGCAGGCGTCCCGCGAGCCAGTCCCGGATGCTTGACCGAGGTATTCCGGTCAGACGAGCAATCGCAGATGCGGAGTGGCCTCTGCCCGCCAGCTCCAGCACGTGCTCGATGGTCGCCGAGGAACGCGTCACGGCGCCTTCAATGCGGGCGAGAGGAGTCGAACCTCCACGCTCTTACGAGCACGGCGTTCTGAGCGCCGCCTGTCTACCGTTCCAGCACGCCCGCCGGAAGTAACGGTATCTATAGCGCGCCCGTTGGTCGGTCGACCTGGTGACAGCGTCACTGCGCTGCATGGCGGGGAAACCTTCATGCGAACATATGTTCGCATACTGACTGGATGGAACTCGGCTCGAAGTCGAAGGTGCCCTTGGCCGCGACCATTACGCGATCGGCCCGGCCGCGCGCCTTGAGGTCGCGCTGAAAGGCGAGCAGGCTGTCGAACGTCAGCTTCACTCCCGCGTTGAACGTGTCCGACGCGCGAACAGCCCCTCGTAGATCGGGCGACCGGCCGCGAGGGCTACGGGCGCGAACGCGGCGCGGTGCCAAACGCCCGGTCCCAGAACGGGGCGCTCACGCCGAAACCGCGCGTGTCGTCCTGGAAGTGGTGGCGCATGTGCGACTCGCGCAGCCGCCGTCCGAGAGCAGAGCGCGGCCGGAAGTGGTGCAGGTAGTAGTGGGTCATGTCGTAGATCAGGTAGCCGGTGAGGAAGCCGGCGGTGAAGGGCAGGGCTCCTGCCTGGCCGAGCACCACCGTGAAAAGGCCCCAGAACAGCAGTGCCACGGGGATGCTCACCGAGGGCGGCATGACGAGCCGCAGAGGGTCGTTCGGGTGATCGTGGTGCACGCCGTGGATCATCCAGTGGATCTTCGCGCCGATGCCGGCCTCCGGCTCGAAGTGGAAGACCACGCGGTGCAGCCAGTACTCGGTGAGCGTCCACAGCACCCAGCCAGCGAACAGCCACAGCAGGCTGTCGAGCATGTCATTGCGCTCCAGTCCGCCCACGAAGAGCGCCGCCACTGTCGGCCCGAAGAGGGCGGGCGGCACGACGGGGTGCACCCGCGACAGCCTGTCGAGGACGTCCGACTTGAACATCCGGGGAGAGGCTCGAAGCAGGTCGCTGCGGCTCATCGAACGCGGAGAATCTAGCGCGGATCCGCCTCAGGCCCGAGGTAGAACAGCTCGGCCGAGACATCCTTGGCAGAGTCGATGCCGCTGATGAAAGCCGTGACGCTGCGGTGGGTGATCCGCTCCACAGTCTCGACGAAGTCCGTCTCGCTTGCGTACTGAAAGAACATTCGTGTCTCCCGCACTCGGTGACGCTCTCCCAGCGCGACCAGATTCTGCTCGGCCGGGGTGAGGCTGTTCTCGAGCGTGCAAACGAGGGCGTCCGGGCCGGCGAAGTTCGTCCTTACCCGCGTCGGTCCTCGTCCGAAGAGCTGCTTGTAGATCCGGACCATCTCGGTCGAAACCTGCTCCTGGACCTGTCCGCGCTGCGGGCGGTCCTTCTCAATGGTTGCTGCTTCCATCATTGCTCCGAGTTCTCGCCCTTCTACATACGGGCCACGCGGGAGGAGGAGGGGCGGAGAACCAAACGGGCAGCTTGTGACCCCCAACGGTAGCTACTGGACCTTACGAGTCTCGGGGGTCTCGTCGGAGCGGGCCGAGGAGGAGTGGCTCGACGGCCGCACATGAGCGGTTGATGGCCGCCGCCGCGGGGTAACGGCGAATCAGACCTCCCTACGAAAGGCCTCCGCGTGATCCTCCGCCTCGATCGAATCGCCACCGAGCTGCCTCCGCCGTCCACGCCCGATCCCGCCGGTGCCGCCGCGGTGCAGGAGCTGCTCGGCGGTCGCTTCGGCGAGATGTCGACGCTGCTGAACTACACGTTCCAGTCCTTCAACTTCCGCAACCGTCAGGGCGCGCGACCCTTCTATGACCTCGTCGCCAACATTGCCGCCGAGGAGTTCGGGCACATCGAGCTCGTGTCGATGACCATCAACACCATGCTCACCGGCGCGTCGCCGGCCAAGGCGAAGGCGAAGCCGGGGGGCGCGCTCTCCAAGGTCAAGGGAGTGGGCAATCCCCAGCACTTCATCGCCGGCGGCCAGGGCGCGCTGCCTCAGGACTCCAACGGCAACGCCTGGAACGGCGACTACGTGTTCGCCTCCGGCGATCTCGTCGAGGACTTGACCCACAACTTCTTCCTCGAGACGGGGGCCCGCAGCAACAAGCTGAAGGTCTACGAGATGGTCGATCACCCGGCCGCGCGCGCACTCACCGGCTACCTGCTCGTGCGCGGGGGCGTGCACCAGCTGGCCTACGCGCGAGCGCTCGAGAACCTGACCGGGGCGGACCTGACCAAGCTCTTTCCCTCGCCGCGGATCCCGACCGACAAGATCCCGGAATGCAAGCCGCACATCAAGCGCGGAGAGCACGCGAAGCTCTACCGCATGTCCGAGACCGACTACCACGAGCTGGCCGCGGTGTGGAACGGCAGCCACCCCGAGACCGGTGACGACCTCGTGGTGGAGCAGGGCCCGCCGGAGGGCGCCGCGCCCCACGACCTGCCCTCGCAGCCGGCCGTCTTCGCGCCGGACTACTCACCGGAGGAGATCGCTGAGATCGCCACCCGGCTGCGGGTGGCGGCCGGGCTCTCGAAGAAGCCGACCGGGGAGGTCGCGGAGCCGTAGGTCGGTGGAGGGCGGCCCGGATCGAGCGCCTCTGCGGGGCGTCAAACGGGTTCGAGCGAGATGCGGGCCCCGCGCGACGGAGCGAAGGTGATCGCTCGCCGCGTGACGCCCTCGGACCGGTGGCGCCTGGCCTCGCGCAGCCGAGGACCCCTCAGGACCGCCCGCAGCACGGCCTTCATCTCGAAGAGGGCGAAGCTTGCGCCGAGACAGCGACGGACACCGCCACCGAACGGGATCCACTCGTAGGTTCCGGGAGGATCCGCCGCGAGGAAGCGCTCGGGGCGGAACTCGAGCGGCTCGGGATACAGGTCGGGCCGCCGGTGCACGAGATAGATCGAGGGCGCGATGTGCACGCCGGCGGGCAACTGCCACCCGCCGAACTCCATGGGCGCCTTCAGGCGGCGGGCCACGGCGGGCACCACCGGGCGCAGCCGGAGCGTCTCCTTGATCACCGCGTCCAGGTACTCCTCGCCGCCCGCTCTCTCCTCCTCGATGAGCCGGTGGAGCACTCGGGGGTTGCGCACCAGTCGCTCGAGGGCCCAGGCGAGGGCAGTGGCCGTGGTCTCGTGGCCGGCCACGAGCAGCGTCATCAGCTCGTCGCGCAGCTCGGAGTCGGTGAGCGACCGGCCGTGCTCGTCGCGAGCGCCAGCAGCAGTGAGAGCACGTCGTCTCCGCCGGCGCCGCGTGGGTCGGCCCGCCGCTGGCGGATCTCCTCGTAGAGCAGCACGTCCGCCTCGTCGCGGGCCGCCGCGAATCGCGCCCAAGGGCTCCGCGGCCCCGTGCGCCCGGCCGTGAGCGCCAGCATCAGCACCCGGGGGCGGCTCCCCACCATGTCGAGCAGGTGCCGCAACGGCGTGCCCACCAGCGCCCGCCGGTCGCGGTCATCGACCCCGAAAACGGCGCGCATGATCACCTCGAGGGTTATCGCCTGCATGCTCGGGAGCACGGCGAAGCGACCTTCCCGGGGCCAGGCGCCCACGTGGCGCTCGGCCACCTCGGTCATCACGGCCCCGTACTTGCGCATCCGCTCGCCGTGAAAGGGCGGGAGCAGCAACCGGCGGTGGCGAAGGTGCTCCGGGCCGTCGAGGAGCAGGGTCGAGCTCGAGCCGAGGATGGGCTCGAGCACGATGTTGCCCTCCCGGCACGCAGCACACATCACCCGCCGCCTGGGCGACGAGCACGACGGGCCCATGCTGCGCGAGGGCTTGCAGGGCTTCCATGGAGCGTCGATAGTGCTGCCGCGGGCGGTCCTTGACCGGCCGGATCCGGTGCGGCTCGGGGAGCGGTTCGAGCGGTTCTCGGTGGAGGCCGCGTGAGGGAAGCCCGAGCAACCGCCGCCTCATTACGATCGGCACCGGTCTTACATGAAGGTAACCGGCGAGGGACAGGTAACGATTCCGCACGAGTTGCGCGAGCGCTTCGGGCTCACGCCTGGGACCGAGGTCGAGGTGACCGCCGGAGAGGACGGGGCGGTGATCCGCCCCGCTTCGAGTACGGGCCGCGGGGCACGACTCGTCGCAAGCTTGAGGGACCAGGCCGACGGCGACCTGAGCGCCGACGCGGTCCTCGCCCTCACGCGCGGAGGCTGATGCCGGAGAAGTGAGCATCAACCAAGTGGTCTATGCCGAGGTGGCCGCCGAATTCGTTAGCCAGGATCGCCTGGAACGGGCGCTCCGGGCATCGGGCTCGTTCGCCTTGGGCTTCCGTGGCGGCCTGATGGGGCGCGGGCGCTGGCCTATCTCGAATACCGCCGCCAGGGCGGCTCGCGAAACGCTCCAGGCGCAGGCGCCCCCGGTCGTCAGGGGACGGTCTCGAATCCCTGAATCACGAAGTCCCGGTCGAGGGCGAACGCCCTGCGCAGCCCCCTCCGCCGCATGACCTCGAAGCTCGTCCAGTCGACAAGCGAAACTCCGCGGCCGACGCCGGCGAGCAGCGCTCCAACCGCTGCGCGGTGAACCTCGGCGCTCACCCAGACCACGTCGAGAGCCGCCACGAGGGACTCATGGAACTCGCGGGCGGCCTCCCAGCCGAGGCGTGCCTGCACCAGTGCACCGCACTCCACCACCACGTAGTTATGGGTGAGCAGGCCGTCGGTGGCCAGGCTCGGAAAGCGCTCGGCCGCGCGCTCGTGAGCCTGGTCGCGGGGGTCGAGTAGTGCGTAGAGGGCCGAGGTGTCCGCGAAGGCACTCAAGCCGAGAAGGCTTCGGCCAGGTAGTGGTCGTGGTTCTCCGCGACGTCGGTGGGGCCGGACGAGGAGAACTTGCCGACCACCGCGAGCGCTCGCTCGATCCGGGCCGTTCGATCGTCTTCGACCAACGACCGGTCCACCGCCTCGCGGATCAGGGCCGCCATGGAGACGCGGCGCTCCGCGGCCAGCCGCCGCAATCGCTCGGCCTGGGCTTCGGTGAGCTGGATCTGGGTGCGGACCATCGGCGCAGCACGATAACACCATATGCAGGCATGATGTAACTGGGCCGTGGTTAGCAGGGCGAATGGGTGCCGGCTTCCCGGCTCGCCGCTCGTGTGGTGTGGACTGTCAGCCGCGCTCGGATGCCGGCGAGCCGACCAACTTGACTAATTTGACTACTATTTCGGCATGCTCCTGACTACCAAGGGCCTCTCCGAGGCGAAGGCCACGCTCTCTGATGTGATGACGGAAGTCGTCCACGGACACCATCCCATCGTCGTGGACCGGCACCGCGGGAAGGAAACGATGCTGCTGCTGTCAGAGGAGCATCTGCGCCCGCTGTTGGAGTCTTTCCGCTTCGAGCCTCAGGCATCCTTCGAGAACGAGGAGTGGACCCTCTTCTCGCCGGAGCTCAGGCTCACGGCGGGAGGCGAGACGTTCGATGCGGCGCTCGATGAGCTAGTGGAGCTAGCCGAGGCCTACGCGCTCGACTTCTTCGACCGTCAGGACTTCTACCTGCATACCGACCGCATTGGGCACCTGCCATGGCTGCTGCGGCTGGCGCTCGCCGATGAGGACGCCCGACGGCAGTTATTCGTAGAGCCGCCGGACCGCGCCGCCGCTGCGGGATGACGCCAACGTCGCCCACCTGGGGCGACATCCGTGAGTTCCTCGCCGCCGACGACTGGCGCGAGCTGCCGTCCAACGAGCGCGGCGGGTCACAGAGCGACCACATCTTCTTCGAGAAGGTGCTCGAGGACGGACGCCTGCTGCGTTCACACGTCTCGCACTCGAAGCAGAAGACCCTCAGCGCTGGGCGCTTCAGAGCGATTGCGCGCGAGGAACTCGAAGTCTCCGTACCTGAGTTCTGGGAGTGCATCCGCTCCGGCAAACCCGTTGCGCGCCCAGTCGCTGTCGCGGAGGTGGCGTACCAGCATCCCGCCTGGGTAGTGAACGTACTGGTAGGGCAGCTCCACCTGAGCGGCGACGAGGTCGCGAAGCTCAGCCGCGAAGAAGGTGAGCGGCTCGTCCATGAGCACTGGGCGGGCGGTAGCGCGAAGGGTTGACGAGCCAGAGCGTCGTCATCCGACGCTTCGAGCGGTTCTCGGCATAGGCCCGCTCAGATGGCTCATCGCCCTCTCGCTCGGCGGACGTTGTCGAGGTACTTGGTATAGGCCGCGGGATCGGCTCCAATCGCTTCCATCCACTCGGTGATCACCGCCGGACAGCCGAACGCCGCGAGGTTGCAGATATGCGCGAACGAGTAGAGCCTCAGTGCCGGCGGCTCGCCCGGGTCGTCGACCCCGTCGACGAAGCCCTCGGGAAACGTCTGGTGCCAGAGCTCGCGCTCCTTGGGCCGCAGCCTGTCAAGATCGAACTGGACAAGGCCATTGCGACCGGACACAGTTACGAAACGCGGATCCGGGTGGGTATCCATCTCACCCGGGCCGCGCAGCCGCTCGAGTAGCTCAGGAGCGTCTGTCTCGTCGTCATCCTCGCTGAGCTCGATCGCCCGCTCGTAGGCAACACGAGCCTCCGTCAGCTCTCCGATTGCCTCGGCGGCCTTGCCGAGCCAGCACCAGTTCCAGGCAGCGGCAGGCGCGATCTCGGTGTAGTGACGAAGGTGGCGGTAGGCCTCGTGGTGGCGCCCCAGTTCATACAGGGTGTAGCCGAGCGCGAAGTGAGCCATCGAATCGCCCGCCTGGAGGCAGGCGAGCCAAAGGCTCAGCGCCTCTTCGCCCTCCGCCTTCACGGCCGCGTCGAAGTACCAGCGGTTCACGGTGCTTCCCTCGCCGAGCAGCGGCCGGGCGGCGGTGACTATCTCGCCCGCGCTTGCGCCGGTCAGCCCGAGGAGCGGCACGTCGAAGTGCGGCTCCGACCAGATAACCGCCACCTCCGGGTGCTCAGGGTCGAAATCGGAGAAGTCGACGATCTTGAAACCCACCTCCGAGCCGCCCGGACTGTCGAGCAGGAAGCCGAAGGACTCGGTCACACCACGCCAGTGGTCGCTCGCCTGGCCATCGTCCACGCGACCGAACTCGAGCGCAATGAGCCAATCGAACTCGGCGATGCGATTGAGGTAGAGCTTCGGGAGGGACATCTCTATCCGGTAGTCGTTGGGCGGTTGGTAGATCTGACGCTACGCGGCGGAGAGCTTCGCGGGCTCCGCGGCCATGTACACCTGACGTTCACGAGCTTCGGTGCGGTGTCAGCCTCGGGACCCTCACGGCGACCCTCGAGCCGTGGCCCCAGCGCGCAGCCTGACACCGCCGGCCCACCTGCGCGCCTACTCCGACTACTCCGTGCTCGGCACAGCCACCCCGCAGCGGCTCGCCGACGAGGCTGCTTCCCAAGGACACACCGCCCTCGGGCTGACCGATCGCGATCTCATGACGGGAGCTATTGAGTTCATTCACGCGTGCGAGCGTCGCGGGATCAAGCCCGTCGTCGGATGTGAGCTCGCGTTCGCAGATGTCACGGGCGCCTTGCCCGGCGGCGGCTACCTGACGCTGCTGGCCGAGTCGACTGCCGGCTATCACCAGCTCCTCGAGTTGTCCTCCGCGCTATGGGCAGGAGCTCCGGACGCCTCCCACCCGGTAGGCGAATGGAGGCTTCTCGAACGCCACCGAGCCGGCCTGGTGGTGCTTACGGGCGATCGAGAGTCGACGCTCGGACGCCTGCTCGTCGCCGGCGACGCCTTGGGCGCCCGAGACCATTTGCAGAGGCTGGTGGATGCCCTTGGCCCCGACCATCTGTACCTGGAGTTGCAGCCGGTCGAGGATCGTCCCGGCCAATGGGAGCTGAATGACTCCGTCGTCCGGCTCGCCGACGAAGCCGGCCTGGCGGTCGTCGGCACGGCGCCAGTCAGATACCCGTCGCCTGAAGATGCTCGCCACTACCAGGTCCAGCTCTGCGCGCGAACCGGGTCAACGCTCGAGGAGCCCGCCATCTTGGCGACGAGCGGCCAACATCACCTTCGATCTCCGGCTGAACTGGCGCGCGTCTTCGCGGCTTGGCCGCAGGCACTTCGCGGCACGGCCGAGGTTGTGGACCGCTGTGACGTTCGCGTCAGCCTGGTTCCGGAGTGTCGTCCGCGGATTCCCTTCGATCGTCCTTCCGCCAGCGCAAGGCTTCGGGCGCTGGTGCGCACTGGGCTCCCCTTCCGATACGGGGACCCGGCGCCGGCAGCGGCTATCGAACGCGCAGATCACGAACTGAACATCATCGAGCGCGGGGGCCTCGCCGGCTACTTCCTGACTTTGCACGACATCGTGGCCTACGCGCGCCGCGAGGGCACCCCCGTGTCCCCAGGACGCGGTGCTGCCGCTGGGTCGATCGTCAACTACTGCTTGGAGGTGACGGGCATCGATCCGCTGGCCCACGGTCTCTTCTTCGAGCGCCTCTTGAACGAGACCACGAGAAGCCTTCCGCGCGCGGACCTCGAGTTCGCAGTCGACGGCGTCGCCGGGGTGCTGGACCACGTTCGCGGGGTGCACGGAGCCGACCGCGTGGCCCGCATCGTGACGTACGGTCGCACCAGTCCTCGGCGGGCGATCCGTGAGGCCGCGCGCGTACTGGGGCACCCTGAGGAGCTCGGCAACAGGCTGGCGGCGGTTGTTCCAGCCTCCGTCTTCGGACGTTGGTCGTCACTTGCCGAAATCCTCGGACCCGGGCGGCCGTTGTCGATTGCGACGGAGGAGGAAACCGGACGCGAGATCGTCGAGGGCGCACTGGCATTGGAGGGCTTGCCGATGAGCGCGAGCATCCACGTGTGTGCCGTTGTCATCTCGGATCGGTCGGTCCGCGAAGCCGCTCCGCAGCAGCGCCTTGCAGATGACAGCGAGAACGAGCTCATCCTGCAGTATCAGCGGCAATCCGCCGAGGCGGCGGGTCTGGTCATTTTCGACCTACTCGGATTGCAAGTGCTGGACCTGATCGAAGCCATACGGCATCGGATTGTCAGCAACGGAAGGACCGCGACAGAACTCTCCGAGCTCCCACTCGACGACGCGCACGTGTACGAGATGCTCGCAGCCGGCGATAGCGAGGGCGTGTTCCTGTTCGAAACCGCCGACATGAGGCGAGTGCTCCAGCTGGTGAGTCCCACTACATTCGAAGACCTGCTCGCCCTGTACTCACTCGCGCGCCCGGGGACCGATCACATGATCGCCGACTACGCGCACAGGAAGCGAAACCCCTCTGAAGTCACGTATGTCGACGAGCGCCTGCGACCCATCCTGGGCGTCAGCCACGGCCTGCTCCTATACCAAGAGCAGGTCATGCAGCTCGCGATGAGCATCGCCGGCTTCACGGCCACGCGCGCCGACGACATGCGCTGCGCTGTGGTGAAGAAGGACCGCCAGAAGGCGGCGGCGCTACGCGATGACTTCATTGCGGGGTGCGGCAGGTCGGGTACCCCTGCCAGGGGCTCGGAGGAACTGTGGAACCTGGTGGAGCGATCGTCGGATTGGAGCTTCAACCGGGCACACGCGGTGAGCTACGTGCTGATGAGCTACTGGACCGCGTGGCTCAAGACGCATTTCCCGCAGGAGTTCGTTGAGGTGATGAGGGAGGACCGACGCGGGGGGTTGTTGCGATGAGTGCGGCTGGTAGTGGCGCGCAGCACGATGCCGGTGGGCTTGCGACATAATGCCTCGCCCTCAGCGGTACTGGAGGCGTGGCGTCGCCCGTGGGTCGCGGCGCCGCTCAGTAGGTTTGGCCGGCGCCAAACCGGAAGGGAGTAAAAGATGGCGATTGAGCCGATTTCCTGGGTGGACATTGTCGGCTACCAGCACGAGGTCGTGCATATAGGAGTTCTGGACCGACTCCTGAGATCCGGGGTGGATGGAGAGGATGACGTACGCCGTTGCGTGGCAGAGTGCCTGGTGGGCGAGCCAGTCTTTCGTGTGAGACAACCTTGTAGGGAAGCCCGGGCCGGCGGGCGTGGACGAGCGGATCTTGTTGTCGACCTAGAACTGGCTACCCGCAAGTCGAGGGTCGCCGTCGAGTGCAAGGTCGATTCGGCTTGGACCAAGGAGCAGCTGGGCAACACGCTCGGACAAGGGGATCGGGGAGTGCTCTTCGCGTTAGGGTCCACCTCACTGGTTGCTTCCGACGCGGATATGCCGGAGGGTTGGAGGGTCCTCGGCCTCGATACGTGGGAGAAGACGCTACGAGAGCTAGGGCTGGGCGGCTGCCCGGTCATCAAGGACTACTGCGCGCAGCTGAACGCAGAGCTGACGGACCATCGTGCTGCGCGAGGAGCGGCTTGCAACAACCAGAAGCTCGAAACGAGACGTCGGGGGAGCACCGACACCCTTGCCCACTGGGCTTACTTTGGCGGCACCCTCGAAAAGCTCGACGATCGAAGAGACTGGAGCCGCAGCGCTCTCGTCAGTGGTCCTCTACTGACCCGTTGGTTCAGATTTGCGAACGATGCGGACGTCTCCTCTGAAGCCGCCGCGGGCGTCTATCTTGAGTTCATGGGCCTGCCCGGACAGCGCCGTGAGCTGAAAGTCAAGGCGTGGAGCGAGGACCGATCGAAGCTCTCGTCGCTCATCGACGCGCTTGGACCGGTCCCGTCTATGGATCGTCCGAAGGGCAAGATCCGTCGGGACTCCAAGACGGGAACGGCAGCTACCACGGATCTGGGCCGAGAGACGCCGAGCAAGGCGGCGGCACGGGCCGACGAGCTCCTCCGCGACCTGCACGAGCCGGCAGGTGACGCGCTCCGCAGCGTTTTCGCCTGACGTCCTCGGAACGCCGCCGGCTGCGAGATTGCACTGGCGAGCTCGATCTCGCCGGCGCGCACCCATGGCCGCTGCCGATAGCCGTTCCGGTGTGCGAAGCGCTCCGGGCTGACCTCGCCGTGGGCGGCGCCGGCCTTCGCTAAGACCTCAGCCTTTATCAGCTCGCGGCAGAGCCACGCCTCCGAGTCGCGCACGACATCGCCGTGCTCGTCGTCCATCAACGTCTTCCCCTTCGTCGCCTATCTAGACCCACCAGCAAGCTACGAAGTAGCCAGGCCTAAAGGGGAGACCGGACCTCGGTCAGGGTGTCATACCGGTCGAGGTCGAAGTAGGCACCGCTCGAGTAGCTGACCGGTAGCAGCTGCAGGCCGTGAGCTTCGGCCACCTGCCGCGCCTCGTCCCACCACGCGCCGAACCAGTCCCTTGTCTCGTCGTCGGCTTCCTCCTGCGTGACGACGTAGAGCCTGGCGATGGCTGGCTTCAGGCGCGTGCCATCCTCGATCGCCAGCCGGAGCGCATGGACCTTCTCCCGGACGCGGCGTGACTGCTTCTTCCGACTTGTGCGCCTATTCAGCTCAGCGGTCGTCGCCAAGAGCATCTCGTTGAAGACGCTGTGGAGCGCGGGCCGACCTCGTCGCCGCGCCATCGCGTTTGCGAACGCGATGTACCCGGCCTCGTCGGGGAATGCCTCGATCGGCGTCCGACCGACGAGAACGCCCTTCTCCAGTGGCAGCTCGATCCTCATGTCGGCAACGCACGGCCCCTCATCCAGGTCGGGCGGATCGAGCCGATAGATGTAGTCGCGGTTGAGGAGCTTCGAGTCGGTGGCGACCTTGTAGACCGGGTAGACACCGAACCACGGCTGGTTCGGTTCGCGATCCTCCTCGGTCAAGTCGCAGCTCTGCGAGCTGATGATCCCGTAAGGAGGTCTGTACTCCTCGTCCAGCTCGACGACCTCTACCCCTCGTTCGTCCTCAGCCGTCTCGGCCGCGAGCGTGCGGGTCAAGCTCCAGACGGGGTAGCGAAGGTCGGCGGCGTAGGCGAACGGCGGGCTTTCAATCAGGTGGCCCTGTAGGAAGGGCTGCGCTGCGGGTTGGACCTCGTCGGGCCACGGGTCACCGAGGCCCTGCTGGATCATGGCAGTCGTGCACGTCGCGGGCGCCGGCCACTGAGGCGAGCCGGCTGCTCGGAGTCGTCTGCCGGTTCGGCTTCGGGAGGCTGCTCTGGCGCCCAGGCGAGATCGGGGAGCCGGTCAGTCGCGCGGCCGAACAGGACGGCGTTTACGTCGCTCTCGACAGCGGCGAGGTCACCAATCAGCAGGGCCGTGCGGTGACCACCTCGGCTGGCGAAGACCCATGCGCGAAGGCCGCTCTCGCCGAGTCGCCGGAGCAGTGCGTCGAGCGTCGAGTGGTACTCGTAGAGGCGTCGGACCGTGTCGGCGCGGGGCTCGCGGCCCTCGCGCTTCCATGAGTAGGGCGTGGTGCGACCAATGCCGACCGCCTTGGCCACGTCGTCCTCGTCGGCTTCTAGCCAGCGGGCCAGGTCCTTGAAGGCCTGGTAGGCAGGCGGATCCGTGGCAGCTGGCGTCTCCTTTTGCAGCGCGGCCGGTTCGTCGATGACGTAGGAGGGCGGGCGGCGCTCCACGGTCCGCGCAGGAAGGAGCTCAAGCAGCGCGGAGGACGTCGCGGTCGCCGCAGCGACGATCTCGCGCGTATCAGCAACAAGACGCGCGGCCAAGCGAGGAAGGTTGCGGCTGAAGCTAGCGGGGAGGTAGCTCTGCAGCGACGAAGGGCTCAACGTGATCCCCGTTTCGTTGATCGCGGTAGCGGGAACGATATGTGGACGACCGCTCCTGTGTGCCTCGTCGAGTGTCCACACCGAGAGTCCCTCGATCTCTGTCCCCGCGGAGCGCCGCCCCTCGAACATTGCGTAGGCCCCCAGCGTGTGTCCCTCGCGCGGGGTCTGGTTGAGTAGGAGCGAGCCGCTCGGCGCGCCGAACAGGGCGTGCTCCGAGAGATCCGGCTGCGGTGGCAGCGTCGTGGGGATGTCAGCGACCTTGCTCATCTTCCCTCAGGTAGTCGAGCAGCTTGTCTGTGATGGAAGCATGGAAGAGCTGCAGTGCGTACGCGTTGAACTGGCCAACGCTGGTCTTGATCCCGTCGGCGTCGAAGCGACGGCCACCTTGGCGATAAATGTCGTAGTCGAGCAAATAGTCGACTGTGTCGGCCTCAGGATCATCGACTGCCCCATGGCGGAGATTGGCGCGCACGTCGTCGTCGATCTCGATCACCAGCTGTTGCTGTGCGGCACGAATGGAGGGCCCGAGTTCTGGGTGGCAGATGGCACCGAGGAGCTCCGGGCGAATGTACTCCTTCCACTCGGTGAGGTTCTTGAGCTCCAGCCCCGTGATGCGATCGATGTATCGGAGGCCGATCCGCTGTTCAAAGGCAGGTTCCACGAGCTCTGCGACGGCCGAGATGACCTCGCCGACACGCGGCTCGAAAGCGTCGGCCCATGTCCCGTAGGCCGTGGTCTCCAGCGCCACGTGATCGGGCATCAGGGTCACGACCCAAGCGCCGTCCCCGGCGCGGAAACGCCAGCCCGACAGCTTCGCCGTCTCGCTCACGGTGGGTCCGCCGGGGCCGATCACGACGTTGCCAGAGGCGGTACTGGCCTCTTCGACGTCGGGATACTGGCCCTCTCGCCCACCCAGGGCCTCGTGGAAAGCGAGAGCGGTGGCGCTCTCGCTCACGACGAACCGGTTTTCAAACCGGATCTGGCACACGACCAGCTCCAGCGGGGACCGTGGTAGGCGGGTGGTGTCTGGCTCAGGAAGGGAGAGGGCCACTAGCGCTTCCATCGGCGCGAATTGAACACGACTTGAACACAATACCCCGCACGGTGGACCAGGCACAAGAATCGCAGGAGGTAGTCCTAGGAGCGGGCCTCATCGGGACCACCGAGCGTGATCGGTCGCGCGGGCCAGCACGAGTCGATGCGCGGGCGACGCGCAGCTGAGCGTCACAAAGCGGCTCTAATCCTGCGCAACTCGCCCTCCATCTCGGCCGCCGTCGTGAACCGCTGGGCGCGATCCGATGCGCACGCCCGGCGCAAAAAAGCGGCGAGTTCGTCATCGAGGTCCGCGCGAACCGTTTTCGGATCAGTGATGGCCTCATCGACCATCGGCTTCGCCCCGGGGTACGGGTGCTGGCCGTTGCAAAGCAGCTCGTAGACCATCACGCCGACCGCGAAGAGGTCGGTCGAGACGTCCCAACGAGTGAGGTCGGCATCGGGCGCCTGGTACGGCGGGGTGCCGGACTGCGTGTGGACCGGATCACCGACCCGCGAGGCGATGTTGAAGTCGAGCAGTTTCGCTCCCGTCCGGGTGAGCATTACGTTGAGCGGCTTGATGTCCCGATGCACGAGCCCCTTGTCTTGGAGCCCCTGCCACTCCTCGAATTCAGCTTCGGAGAAGTCGCCGTTTCGGCGCTTGCTGTCGAGCTCGCCGAGCCGAACCGAGTCGGGATGGATAGCGACCAGCGCATCAAGGATGTCGAGCGCTACATCCACGGCCTCTCGGTCTCGCAGGTGACGGTTCCCGGTCGCATACTCGTCGAGCGACTCGCCGTCGATGTACTCCGTGATCAGGTACCAGTCGCCATCGGTCGTCTTGCCCGCCCAGTAGACCTGAACGACGTGGGGGTGCTGGATCTTGCGCAACGCACCGATCTCCCGACGCACCGCCTCGTAGCCGGCGGCGTTGTCGAAGAGCTTCAGAGCGCGCTCCTCGCCCTCCACCTCGTCGAGAACGCGGTAGACCTTGGAGAAGCCCCCCTGCCCGAGAATCTCGCGGATCTCGAACCGCCCATCAATGACGTCTCCGACGACGTAGTCGGCTGCCTTTGCTCCGACGGACGACTTGACCTCGGACGGATCGGGCTCGGGCAGAATCTCGCTGACACTCGGCCGCTCCGGAGTAGCCAGCTCGTTCTCGGCGTCGAGTCGCCGCTGGAGTGACTCCTCACAGAACACGACCCGTTCGGGTTGGGCGCCAACCCGGAAGCTCAGGTCGATGTTGCCGAACTCGACCGAACCGATGAACGCCTGCTGTTCCTTCACCCGCCGGCGCATTTCGAGCGCAAGCTCGGCAGCCCAGGCGATCGACTCCTCCGGTACCTCCATCTCGGAATTCGGCCAGAGCAGCTTGAGGAGTCCGTTCACCGTGTTGTTCGCGGCCCTTCGGTCGCGCCCGCTGAGCTGGCTTCCCCACTCCAGGCGTCCCTGCGTGACGTCCAACCGTGACGTGCGGCGGAGCTGGCTCCAGCACTCGGCGAGGAAGTCGCTGACGAAGCCGAAGTGGTTCGTGAAGTAGGACGGGTCGAGCTTTGGCACATCCCAGCCCGGGAGGTATGCGTGAAGGCGGTCGTGGAAGGCAGTGTCGTCGCGCATCTCCTTGGGCATCGGCCCGAACAGATGACCTTGCCGAAGCTCTTCGTGGACGTCGACATCGAAGTTGCCGACCATGACGACGCCGCCCTCAGCGCGAATGCTCTCCTTGCCGCGGCTGAACTCACCGGACTCCATGTAGCCCTTGAGGATGTTGACGCCCTCCTTCGTGTCGAAGGAGACGCCCGACACCTCGTCGAAGCAGACGACGTCGTACTGCGCCACCAGACCACGCCGCCCGGTCCGGTTGTTGACGAACATGTTTGCGATCGTCGCTTTGCCCCCCGAGACGAGGTGAGCGTAGGGCGAGATCTGTTGAAACAGGTGCGACTTACCCGTCCCCCTCGGTCCCAACTCGACCGCGTTGTAGTTCGTTACGACGAACGGGACCATCCGAGCCAGTAGGACATCCTGCTGGCGAGTCGTGAACCTGTCGGGCTCGAAGCCGACGCTCCGCAGCAGGAGGGCGCGCCACTGCTCCAGCGTGAACTGGGTTCGACCGGCGATGAAGGTGTCGAGGGCGTCCCTGGTCGACATCTGGATGGGTCGCACCGACTCGACCCGGAAGGGCTGCCCGCCCGATTCCTTGCCGAGGGCGGCGATGTACTCGAGGGTGACCTCGGCGTAGAACCCACCGGTAAGCATCCGGTCGTGCTCGTTCACGAGATCGTCGGAGATGTGGATGTCGGTGAGCTGAACGCTGGGGAGCTCAGCCTTGTACGCGTCTGACTTGGCGTCAAGGCGCGCGCGGAGCAGATCGATGATCTTGACCCGCCCCTTCTCTCGGGCGCGCGACTTGAACAGCTCTTCGTCGCCCGCCCGCACCGTGCGCTCCTTCATCGAGCGTTCCACGACGGCGAGGCCCTCGGCGATCTCGTCGGGGTCGGTGGTGGCGCAGTACCGCCCGAGCAGGAACTCGCCGACGTAGGTCGGTACGGGGTACTGGCCGCGAAACTGCTGGGCCAGGTCCTTGCGGACGAGATAGCCGTCGAACACCTCGGCGGCGAGCTGGTCGAGCTCGTCGAGCGCGGTCACCGGTTCCTCCCCACCACGACCTCGCGCTGAGCGAGGATCTGCCCGTTGGGCGCGACGAGTACCAACTGCGCGCGCTCTCCCTCGTGGTCGTCGTCGGGCACCACGAGCGACACCTTGCCCGCGCTCGATGTCTCCTTAGCCCTCTCGGCGATGCTCGACTTCGGCTCGGCCGGCAGGCCGCGGATGTCGACGACCACCTTGCCGGTAACGCCGGTGAACTCGATGCGACATTGCAGCCCGAGCCACTTCACCTTCGTGAACTCCGGGCCGCCCGCCGTCGTCGCCGCGCCGGTGGTGACGGTGAGGCGAGGGACGATGCACTCCTGCGGGCTCACCCCGCCGTGCTCGTACTCCTTGTTGGCCTCGAAGCAGGTAACCCCAGGTGCGAGCGCGATCCGTACCTCAGGATCCCAGAACCACGGCACCGTCGGTACCCCGACCACCGCACCGTCCTTCAGTCGAGCGCAGCGGCCCTTCTTGACCTCCGTCGTCGCTGGCGGGAGCCCGACCTTCTCCATGCCACCGGGAAGTAGCACCCACCCGTGGTCCGTCAGGACGTCAACTCGCTCCCAGCCGGCGTCGAGCAGCTCCCGGATGCGGCCGACGATCCGGCCGACCTCTTCGTCGAGGTGGTCGACGAGTCGCGCACCGACGTCGTGCCCGCGGTGGTCGATCTCACCCGCCTCCGCCCACGCTGCGCCCATCGGATTGCCCGTCTCCGTTGGCGAAAGGACCTGCACATTGTTGTCGGCCATCAGGCTTCGCAGCACCGGGATGGATGCTTTGGTGCCGGTCGCGGCGTTCGCCGGATGGAGGTCTGGCCCGGGGCCCAGCGCCGCCTCCGCCGTGGGGACGACTGCCGGCTTCGCGGTCTGAGTGACAGTTGGGAGCGCGGAAAGGCTGGTGGTATCTGACACGTCGAGGCCAGCGTCGGCGAGCCGCTCCTGCACTCGGCGGGCGATGTCGAGGCGCAGCCCGTCGACGAACACGGTGACTGTTCCCGGAGCCGTCGACGCCGGTGGGCCGGGCTGGTACGTGCTGGCGTTGGCCAATGGACCGACCGCCGCCTGGAGTGCCTTGGCGCCGGTGTCGAGCCAGTGCCGGTACATCGCAGCTGCCGCCGCCGAGGCCGCCTCTCGGTCGGCCCCGCTTATCGCAGCCGCCAGGGCCCGCAGCACGGCGTCATCGGCGCGCCAGCCGCGCTCGGCATAGTCGGTCACGAGGGAGTCGAGGTCACCGGCGGCAAGGGGTTGCTTGGTCAGCTCCCCAAGCGCCACGAGCTGCTCGAGTGCGAATGCCAGCGGCGCTTGGTCGAGATCGGCCCAGACAGTGCTGCGGCGCCACCCGTGCTCGGCGTCGAGCTGGGTCGCTTCCTTGCGAGCGCCCTCAGGGGTTAGTACCGCGAAGTCGCGAAGCCGGCTTCGCAGCTGGTCTTCGGCCATCTCGTTATCCTGCGGCCAGGCATCGAGCTGGTCCACGATGAGCTTCTCGGGGCGAGCCTTGCGGAGCTGTTGGGGGACCCCGGGATAGCGCTCGGGGGTCTCGGTGAACCGGTTCCAGACGTTCGCCCACCCACCTTGGCGCGCGCCGAGCTTCCGGGCGGCGCTGACCTCGCCATCGATGGTCGGATCGAAGTCGTAGTCGGCCGTGCACTGCTGAACGAAGGCCGTCCATCGGGCGTCATCGGACCGAGCTCGGTAGCCCTGAGGATCGTCGAGCCACCTGAGCACGCTCCGGACGGGGTCCTCGTTGACCAGCTCGAGGAGGTAGTCGGCGTCGAGCATCTGCTTTTCCACACGGTCGACCCGCTCGTCGACCAGCCGGTCCAGCGCCAGCAGGAGCGCCTGGCTGGTGTCGGCATCGTCGGCGAGTCGGAGTCCGATCCCACGCTCGGCATGAGACAGCAGTGCCCGGACCGTCCAGTCGCGGTTGTTCGGATGCGAAAACCACTGGCTGCGGTACTGCAGCTCAGCGATTGGGGCAAGCTCCAGCGGGCAACTGTCTGCGGCCCGCATAGCGCTGCGACTGACGCCCGGGAGGTACACGACCGGCTGTCCCTCCGAAAGCCCGATGTCGACCGTCCCAGCCACGACGCAGCGAACCCAGTAGGCGGGGCCACAGTGTGCCGCGGGGTCGTAGTCACCGAGGGACACGACCGGCAGATGCTCACCGACCCGGTCGATGACCCGTGTCCACTGCGCCCGTTCGTCTGGCCACAGCAGTGCGACCGGGGCCACCCCAACGTTCGGGTCGTAGGTCAGCGCAGCGCGGACACAGGCGACGACGCGGTCGATGACGGTGTCGCTCACGCGTCTCCTGCTCGCTTGCGTGCGTCGAGCTTGTCGGCCGACGTGAAATGGATGTCGTTCTCGCGCTCGGACCCGTCGGGATTCTTGCCGCGGTCCTTGCGCCAGTGGATGTTGAACGGGGCGCGCAGCACACCGGCCTCGACGAACGGCCGCACGTTGAGCCGCACACCGTCGTTCAGGTCGGGCTCCCACCCGATCGACTGCTCGTGCTTCGCCTTCCAGCGCACATAGATGTCGTAGGGCGCCTCGCCCTCGAGGATCGCCTCCAACTTCCGCTGCAGCGCCACCGCGGCTGACAGGCGCGCCTCGGCGCCTGCCACCTCCTCCCGCACCTCGGCCCTCTGCCGCTCGACCCAGTCCTGACCGAGGTACGTGTAGGTGAGCTTCTCCAGCGCCTTGCGGTCGAGTCGGTGATAGTTCACCAGCGCCGAAAAGCCATCACGCTGGCCGTCCCAGATGTGCCACACAAACGGCCGGTTCCCGAACAGAGAGCAGTGCTGCTTGAAGAACTCGTCGCGCAGCCAGTCGTCGAAGCTTTTCTTCTTGCTCCCGGCCTGCTCGAGCAACTCCTTGACCTTCCCCGGCGACCATCCCTCTCCGAACGCCGCGGCCAGCAACTGCTGCACCCGGTCCGCCGCGGGCGCCTCACCCGCGACCGACGGCAGGCACACAATCCCGTCCGCATCGGCGAACGCGTCGAGATCGCCGGAGGCACCCTGCTCCGGCCATCGGTACCCGACGAGGCGTCCCACCGCAACCTGCAATGGTGCTGTCGCCACCTCCGGCCGACCCTCAAACAACCACTGCGTCGGATCATCCGACCAAGGCTCAGGTAGCGGACCCGCCTGATCCGCAACCTTCTGCCACCGCTCGACGTCGAAGGGCACCTTCGCTAAGGTGTTCGCGGTCACGATGAGTTTCGAGTCGATCCGGCGAACGGCGGTGGCGTACTCGGAGGAGGAGCAGAACGCCCAGATCGCCGGCAATAGGGCATCGCTCTTAGGCATGACCACACTGCATATGTTCTCGTAGAGGGTTCCTTGGTAAAGGGTGGCCGGCAGGTCGCCCGTAATCCGCAATGCGACGCCGGCTCGACCCCAAGCCTTGCGTCCGGCGATAGTGGCCCCGTGCACCGCGGCAGCGGCCAGCGCGCCGCTGCCTTCCTCCCATCTCACTACGTGCTCACGCCCTCGGTACGGCGCCCCGTAGTCAGGCGGTGTCTGTTGGAGCTCCCATGTGGGGCTGTCGGCATAGACCTCCCAGAAGCACATCCTGTAGCGCGCCGAGTCTCCTGTCGTTATGCCTCCAAGTGCTTCCGCATACTCTGCCAGCAGGTGACCTCCACCGGCCAGATCCTCGACGCTAATTCGTGCATCTGGGTTGGCAAGAAGGACAGCTTGGGTGATGAACTGCCTCTCTGCGGTTCGAATCTCTTGGGCCTTCAGCTTCGCGGGCCGCGCCTTACTGACGTCGATTCCCCACAAAGACCGGTCGTTCGATCCCCGCGTCAAGGTCACCAGCGCGGCGTTCACAACTTCGCCAGAGATCCCGGCGAAGGCGCCCGCACCAAGCTCTACGAACCAGTCGAGCCGGAGCGTTTTAAGAATGCGCTCCCGAAGCGCCCGGTAGCGACCGAGAAAGAACCAATATCGCGACGTTACCAGCGTCTGGGTACTGCCAGTTTCTAAGAAGGCGAAGCATCTACTTACAAAGAGCGTTGCGAGATCTTCCTTCGCGTCAGGATGGGCTATCTCGGCCCATCGACGAAAGCGATCGGATTGCTTCGCCTTCTGCAGGTACGGCACGTTGGTGGCGACCAGCACGTACGTGTTGGTCAGGAGCCAGGCAGCGCGTGCAACGCTTGCCGCTTGGGTGCCCAGCACTGCCACCGCCGGATCCTCACGCTCGACGTTCCCATCTCCCTCGAGCAGCGGGGCAACCTCGTCCCATTCGACATCGTCGACTGACGTCTGCAAACCCGTCGGATCACCTGTCTTCGTCGCACGCTTCGGGTCAATCAGGCTGCCGAGCAGGTCCGCGGAGGTACCGGTAGGTGCGCCGACGCGCGCCGTCGGTGTCCTTACCGAGCACGTTGGCCTCGAGCGCCGCCTGTTCGTAAGCGGCCGGCGGCGCGGCGGCCGGCACCGCATCGAGGAGCGCCACGAGGGCGCCAACGACGATCGTGTGGCTCGTGTTCGTCCCGCCGCTGACGTCGCCGGGCACGATGTCGGCGGCGGAATGGGCGAACGTCGACTGATCGGTTGTCATGCAGCCTCGATGCGTCGCGAGAGCCGACGCGAGCCGAGGCAGTTGCCGGGCACGGTCAGGTGTTCTGCGGGGCATGCACCGCTTGGTTCTTGGAGTGGGAGCATTGGCAACATGGGGCAGCGCTCTCAGGCGAACGAAACCTAGCTCCGCTTCCCGGTCGCAGTCCATTCTCCCGACCTGACAGGCTGACCGCGCTCGGGTGTCTAGGGCGGGCCTCCGTGGAGGCGAACAAAGTTCCGACAAGGTGTCGAGTTCTTGCCCATGCTTTCGTGATCGCCCTTTCGGTACAGTTCCCGCTCGAATGTAACGTCGCGGTTCGAGCAGGGCGCGTCAGCGGGGCGGCGGGGCGGCTGCGAGTCTCCTGAAAGAGTCCACTACCCAGCTGCCCAGGAGGCTCACCTGCTCGTCGAGGGTCGTGGCCACGAGGAGCTCCTCCGGGTAACGGAAGCGGAACAAGCGCCAGTACCAGGCGCTGACGTACTCGAAGCCGTCTTGCCTCCGAGCCGCGAGCCATTCCGCGTTCTCGGACAGGCTTGCGGGGCTGTCCCTGGCGGCATAGAAGGTGGCGCCGGCAACGAACACCCAGGCGTTGCGTGGTTCCTCGCGGCTGGTGTCTGTGATCAGGCTCCACTCGAAGGTGGTGCTTCGCCAAGTCTGTGGTGCGTCGTCACCGCCCCTAGCGCTGAGGCCGTAGTGCGCCCAATAATTCAGACCGTACGCGGGCTTTGTTCCGCCCTTCTTCTGCCCTCGTGGACCCCACTGGTCATCGATGTAGCCGTCTGCGAGCTCGATGAGCTTCGTAGCAGCTCCTTCGCTTGCCGGTTGAGCACGCAACGCGAACGCATGCTCGGCGGTCAGCAGCTCCTCGTCCATTAGACCCTCCTCTCGGAGGTACGCAAGATAGTCAGCCAGCAGGAAGCGTTCGACTTCGCCGAGCTCCGCGCGCTTGGCCCAGCAGCGCACGACGTCAGCTACGGTCGGCCACGCAACGACTGGCATCGTCGCCGGAACACCCTTGAGATCGGCCATCCCTTGACGTGGTGTCAGGACGAGGACCAGTCGCTGGTCGGCGTCGGCGAGTTGAATGTCCGTTTCGTAGTCCGTCAGCTGGGAGCCGTGAACGCCGGCCCCGTGCTTGACCTCCAGCCAGAACAGAAATTTGTCGCCCGGCTCGAAAGGTCGCGGCAATACCCGCAGCTCCAAATCCACGAACTTGTTCGATGACGTTGTGACCTGCGTATGCACACGCAGTCGCGGGCGGTCTAGGGCACGCAGGCGCTCCAGTTGGATCGCCAGCCGGCCACGGCCCGCTTCGCGGGACGCTCCCTCAGCCTGGTTCGGCCCAGCGAACCCGGTCTCGTGCGTCGGCGTAGCCGCGGCCGCCAGCACCGCGTCTAGGACAGCGAGTGCCAGGCCATCGACGCGCTCAAGTACGGAAGCAGTCACTTCGGTCAGGCGGTTCTCCCGAGGGTCCTGTGCAGGCCCGATGCGGTAGCGGGTCACCCGGCGAAACAGCGACATCGTAGGGACTAGTCCAAGCTCAACCGGACGTGATCTTCGCGAGTCACTGTGAGAGTGTCGCCGGCGGAATCGCGCGGTGGGACTGAGCGTACATCTCGCTCGTGGCTCCAGTAATGCCGTGAGCCTTGATGCTGCCGCTTCCTGTGTGGAGATTGGCAAATGGCGCCGGGTTGCCGGGATCCCGTAGCCGCTCGCGTGTCGCCGGCGACACGCCCTCCGCGAATGCCTTCAGCATCGCGGACTCTGCTGCCGAGTGGTCGGGTGTAGCGGCCCAATGCACCCATAGGTCATCGAGTACCTCGAGAGCCTTCAACCACCAGCCACCCGCACCCAGGGAAGGGAGCAGGAATAAATGTACGCTCGATGATGGTCTCCAAGGCGCTTCCGGTCGTCACCACCGAACTCATCGTCGGTGTGAAGGTGCACCTCGATTCTCATTCACGACGCGGTTCTTTCAGCCTCAACGCGGACGAGACGCTGCGCCGCAACGAGATGCTGCTGGCGGGGCATGCAGCGACCGGCTTGGCCTCTATTGGCAAGGTCGCCCTAAGTGCGCCTGGTGAGAACTTGCTGGCACTCCGCCATCTCAACGTACCGGCACTGACACGTGTCGGCTGGCAAGGGTTCAAGGTCGTGCGGGAGCATCAACTGCGCCGTGCCGAGCGGGCAGTCCCTTCGTGGGAAGAGCTTGCTCGGCGAACCGCCCCACCTTGGGAGCTCGATGAACTCGCAACACTACGGCTGCCCAGTAGCTGAGCGCGTCTAGAAAAGTGTCTATGCGCTCGAACGAGCCTGCAGCCTCGGTCCCTTGCGGCTCAGCGCACGCACGCGGCGGGCCCATGTGCCAAACCTCGCGGTGAGACTTCCGGCAGGCCAAAGAACGCCGCCCCCTCGAGCACCCGATCAAACCGAGACCACTGCTCGCCGGCCGCGGTCTCCTTCTCCAAGCGGTCGAAGGCCCCGAGCTGCCCGCTCAAGTTGTCGACCGCGTGCACGAGGAGGGCCTCGCGAGTGCTCGGCACCACCGGGCTGCCGTGCTCCAGCCGACCGTGGTGGGACAGGATGATGTGGAACAGCGCCTGCGCGAGCCGAGGGGGGAAGTCCGGCACCGTCTCGATCTCCCGCCGCACGCGGTAGTAGCCGAGGGGAATCTCGCCCTCCAGCTTGCCGGCGTCCGTTAGGTCGACGCCGGTCTGGTCGCCCGCGTAGGCCTCGAGCTTGCCGATGTCGTGGAGCAGGGCTCCGCATACGGCGAGGTCACGGTTCAGGCTCGGGAAGATCGAGGCGGCGGCGTCGACCAGCTGGGCTATGCCGACCGAGTGGTCGAGCAGTCCGTTGCGGTACGCGTGATGGTTGTACTTGGCGGCGGGGACCTCGACGAAGGCCTGTCTCATCAGTGAGCCGTCGCCGAGAAGCTTCTCCATCAGCTGTGAGAGGTGCGGCTCGCGCACCGAGCCGATCAGCCGCTCGAGCTCTTGCTCCAGCTCTTCGACTGCGCGCACGGGTCCGTCGAGCAGCCTGTCCCAGTCGATCTCGTCCTCGACGGGCTCGTGCACATCGCTCACGGTCACCTGACGGCCGTAGCGGGGGTGCTCGGCGAAGCTGCCCGTCACATGGAGCGCTACTCCGGCCTCGCTGGCCACGGCGCCGACAGATTCCGGGCTCCACAGCACGGCCGGCACACTGCCGGACCGGTCGCCGAGCGTCATGCGGAGGTACGGGCTGCCGTCACGCTTGCGGCGCTCTTCGACCTCGCGCACGAGCAGCACCTCGTCGACTGCGCAGCCGTTGCGCCAGTCGCGTAGGAGGGGCTGCTCGGAGGGCGGTGCTGTGAGCGTCGACATGGGGTGTGGGTCGGTCGGGGATCGACCGATCTGACAGGGGATGGTGCCCGAGACGCGCGCCGTGTCGCGAGCACCGTGGCCAGCAGCCGCCCGAGCGTCGATGCAGTCGGCCTGCGATTTCGCTGAGCGCCGCTGCTGTCAGATCGAGGGCGCTCGCGCGACCTACAGGGGGACGCGAAGGAGAGAGATGGCAATAGACACGACGACCAGCTTCGACAACGCGGTGATCCTGCCTCGCCCTGTGCTGCGGATCTCGTATGACGCCGATCTGGACTTCCTGTGGGCACTGGTGCCGGGCGAGGT
>JAABUN010002480.1_pt1 | contig 32648 bp, 24 predicted proteins | sample 5559311 | NCBI WGS metagenome assembly JAABUN01 (sample SAMN10711877, study PRJNA513370) | rock metagenome | isolation source: Antarctica rocks | place: Antarctica: Victoria Land, Siegfried Peak sud | reverse complement strand
GAGCAAGCCCTCACTGCCTTCACCCAGGTGCACGACGCAGACCTCGCGCCGGTGGGCATACCTACTGCGGCGGGCCTGGCCCCGAGCCTGCACCTCAACCTCGGTGACGGCTACCTCCGCCAGGGCCATCCGACCCAAGCGCGAGACCAGCTCGCCGCCGGGCTCGCCGCGCTCGCACTACCCGACGACGGGTTACGGGGCGATGATCCGCCGCGGCCTGACCGGTCTTCAAGAACGCCTCGCCAACCAGCCATGAGACCGCACGATCAGCTCGTCTCATCGTCAAGAACCGCCGGTGTCCGCAAGGGGATGGGACACCGGCCGGCTACCCGGGCTGGGTGTCGTTGCTGGTGAGTGCGGCGGCGAGGTCGGCGGGGCACCCGAGCAGCCGGCCGCACCTCCGGAACAGCTCGACCGACCATGGCTGGGGCGAACCCGCCACAGAGCGCGGTAACGAATTCCCGGGCCCAGCGGCTCCCAGGGGCGCAGTACGGCTGGCAAAGTGGTCCCGCCAATACCCGCCCGGAGGCGCAGCCCGACGTCTTCGGCCTTGGGCTCCGGCGCGACGTACACGACCGCGTGGATCGACGAGCATGCCCAGCCGTCGTGCTGGCGCGAGGTCGTCCGCCGGCTCCACGCCCTGATCATCACCCACGCACGCCTCGCTGCCGGCGTGTGGGACCCGTCCCGCACGCCGATCCTCAACGACGATGGGCGCTCGCCTGGACGGCCTGGGCACGGGAGCCGTCCATGGCGAGCTCTTACAGGTCGAGCACGAGGAAGAGCGCTTCGTCGACGCGCTGCCTCTCCTTCAGCGTGAGGAAGCCGGCGGGCTCGGCGAGCCGGTTCAGGTCGACGGTGGCGACTTGGTTCGCACATGACCAGGGTGCGGCGCTGCGGTCGGGTCAGTGCCGGCGGTGATCCTGGATCGTCGACTTCGGGCCGAAGCGGGGCATCGCGACGCCGCTGGACTCGAGCAGACGCACGACCCGGTAGCGGTGCGGGCGCCACGGCTCGAGCAACTCGATCATGCCGTCGTCGTCGAGCGGCCGCCCGGCCAGCGCCCAGCCGACGCGCTTGGACAGGTGGTAGTCGCGGACGCTGAGCGCGTCGCCGTCGCCGAGCGCCCGCTGGGCGATCTCCGCGACGGTCCAGACGCCGATCCCCGGGACGGCCGACAGCCGGGCACTCGCTTCGGCGGGTGCCATGCAGACGGCCTGCTCGAGCCGCTCGGCCAGCCGCATCGCCGCGCAGATCGTGCGTGAGCGCTGCGGGTCGACGCCCGCCCGGTGCCACTGCCACGACGGGATCATTCGCCAGGTGTGCGCCGACGGCGGCACGCGCATGCTCGGCGGCGCCGGCCCGGGGGCGGGACTGCCGAACAGCAGCACCAGTCGGCAGAAGGCGCGCCGGGCCTCCTTGCCCGTCACCTTCTGCTCGAGTACGGCGGGCACGAGGGCCTCGACGACGCGACCGGTGCGGGGCACCCGCAGACCTGGCAGGCGCCGCGCCGTCTCGATCAGCAGTGGGTGCCGGGCCTGGAAGCCGGCGGCGTCGTCGCGTCCGCCGAGCAGGTCGGGCAGCCCGTCGACGAGCTGCTCGGCGCCCGGTCCCCAGGCCTGACAGTCGATCTCGCGAAGACTCGACTGGCTCAGCCGGTAGGTGACCGGCCCGGTGTCCAGCAACGAGGTCCGCCACAGCGCCCCGTCGAAGGTGAGCTGGTGGGTCGGGTCGGCCCGGCCCCGCGACAACGGCGCGAGGGTGCGTCGCACGTCGACCGGGTGTTGCGGTCGCCAGGTGGTGCGCACGGCCGGCTCGTAGATCGCGGCCCGGGCGGCCGGGCCGGTCAGCGACACGCTCACGAGCGGGCGCGCTTGCGGCCTTCCGCGGCGTAGGCCGCGCCGAAGCCGAGCAGCCACGCCCCGTTGCCGACCGCGCTGGGCACGTTGCCCTTGGCGGCCCAGCCGGCGACGACCAGCAGAGCCCCGCCCTGCGCGGCGGCGTAGGCGGCCGGCTCGCGCCGCCGCCACAGCCGCAGGAACCCCGGGACGAACAGGGTGAAGGGGACGGCGAGAACGTAGCCGGCGACGAGCGCGGCGTTGGCGGGGGGCACGCGGTCATTGTGCCTGCCCACCCGCCGCCCCGTCCCCGCCCACCCGCCGCCCGTGCCCTCGCCGCCGACAGCCCGGCCCGCCGTCAGCGCTCAGTGCCCGACGTCGCACGAGTCGGAGCGGGACTGGCTCGAGGACCAGGCGCGGTCCAGGAAGTTGCGGGTGGTCCAGCGGTTGCCCGACCAGCGGTTGCCCGACCAGCGGTTGCCCGACCATCGGTTGCTGGTCCAGGAGTCGTCGGTCCACCGGTTGCCCGTCCACGTCGAGCCGTTCCAGGTATCGCCCGACCACGCGCGACCCTGCACGGAGGCGGGCACCCACGTCGCCGGCACCCACGGCCTGCCGAAGATGTCCCGCTCACCCGTGAGCTCCCTGCCGGTGTCGGCCTCGACGACATGGCTGTCGCCCGCGAGCTCTCGAGCGAGCCGAGGCCGGTCGAGGCGGGGAACGCGTTGGCCCGGTAGCGGGCGGACGAGCCGCTCTGCAGCAGCTGGACCGAGCTCTCGACGTCGAGCACGCCCGCGCCCTGTGCCGGGTCGCTGCCGGCGAGGGGGTTCGCCCCGGCGAGCAGCAGGGCCTTGACCTGGTCCGGGGTCAGCCCGGGCTCGGCCTGCAGCAGCAGCGCAGCGGCGCCGGAGACGACGGCCGCTGCCTGGCTGGTGCCGCTGCCGCGGAACAGCCGCCCGCGGTCGTCGCCGGTGACGCGGCCCTCGCTGTGCCACCGGTCGGCGGTGCTGTTCGGTGCGCGCAGGGAGACCACCGACTTGCCCGGTGCGACGAGGTCGGGCCGCCGGGTGGTGCCCGAGCTCGAGAACGACGCGACCCGGTCGTCGTCGGTCTTGGCGGTGCCGAGGTGGTCGACGGCGCCGACGGCCAGCACGCGCGGGTCGGCGGCCGGCATGGTCAGCGCGGTGCCGGCGCCATCGTTGCCTGCCGAGACGACCACGACGATGCCGGCATCCCAGGCGTTCTCGACGGCCTTAGCCAGCGGGTCGACGCCGTAGGGCTGGGTGGCGCGGGTGCCGTACGACAGGTTCAGCACCCGGATGTTGTGCGTGGCCCGGTTCGTGACGACCCAGTCGATGCCGGCGATGACCTGGCTGACGTCGGTCGCGCCGTCGGCCGCGCCGACCTTGACGTCGATCAGCGTGGCGCCGGGGGCCACGCCGATCACGTAGTCAGGCTTGGCCTCCTCGCCCGGCTTGACCGGGTCGCGACCGGCGATGATGCCAGAAATGTGCGTGCCGTGCCCGAAGCCGTCGAGCTCGCGGGTGCCCGAGACCTGCGCGTCAAAGGACAGGTCGGGCCCGCGCACGACCTTGCCGGGCGCATCCAGGCCCGCCACCGTGGCGATACCGGTGTCGAGCAGGGCGACGCCGACGCCGGTGCCGACGAGCGCGCCGGCACGCTTGGTCTTCCAGACGTTGGCGGCACCGATCCGGCTTTCGGGGCTGTGCAGGCTGCCGAGGTCCGCGCGGGCCTTCCACCTGCCGGTCAGCCGGGAGGCCTTGAGGCTCTCCTTGGTCGTGTCGTCGCCCCAGCCGCCGCCCTCGAAGGGGGAGCCGGCGCCGGGCAGGTGGGCCGGGCCGAGGCCGGCGGGCCCGGGTGCGGCGATGACGGCGTCTCGCTCGACGTCGACCGGAGCGTCGAGCACCGGCGCCCCGATCGCCAGGGCGAGCAGCGCAGCGCCCGCGGCGAGGCGAAGGCGGGCTTGGGTGGATCTGGTCACGTCGCGCTCCTTGCGGCGGTGGTGGTGCAGGTACAGGGGTGATCGGCGCGGCACCGGCCCGGACCGAGAGGTGGTTCGGCTCCACCGCACTGCTCCGAACGCCGACGCCGACGCGGCCGGCCGCCGACGACGACGACGACGACCCAGGCGGTGCCCGATCGGTGCCCGATCGGAGTCAGTGCTGCAGCACGCGCAGGTCCGCGCCGGCCACGGCGAGCGCGGGTCGAGAGAACTGCTCTCTTCGCCGGGCGTCGGCGACGAACGCGTCGGCCTGCTCGCCGGGGACCGGCCGGGAGAAGAGGTAGCCCTGCGCATACGGGCAGCCGAGCCGGCTCAGCAGCTCGGCCTGTGCCCGCGTCTCGACGCCCTCGGCGACGACCAGCAGCCGCAGTCCGCGGGCGAGGTCGAGGATCGCCCGCACGACGACCTGGTCCTGCTCGGAGTCGACCAGTCCGGCGACGAAGGTGCGGTCGAGCTTGAGGATGTCGACGGGCAGGGTGCGCAGCAGGTGCAGCGAGCTGTACCCCGTGCCGAAGTCGTCCAGCGCCACCCGCACCCCGGCGCGGCGCAGCGCAGTGAGCTGGGAGGCGGCCCGATCGGCGCTCGAGAGCAGACAGCTCTCGGTGACCTCGACGACGACCTGGTCGGGGTGCACGCCGCAGGCGCGCAGCACCTCGAGCAGCTCGCGCACCAGGCCGGGCTGGTCGAGCTGGCGGGTCGACAAGTTGACCGCGAGGTAGGGCGTCTCGGCCGGGCCCGTGCGGCTCCAGGTGGCAAGGTGGTGGGCCGCGGCCCGCAGCACCTGCCGACCCACCGCACCGATCAGGCCGTTCGCCTCGGCGAGGGGGATGAAGCGGTCCGGCGACACCGGGCCGCGGCTCGGATGCGTCCAGCGCGCGAGCGCCTCCAGCCCGACGAGCCGACCGGTGGCCAGATGGACGACGGGCTGAAAGGCGACGTCGAGCCGGCCGTCGAGCACGGCCGACTCGAGGTCGCGCTCCAGCTCGAAGCGCTCGCGGACGGCGCTCTGCTGCTCGGGCCGGAACACCACGACCTGACCCTTACCGGCGCGCTTCGCCTCGTACATGGCGATGTCGGCGCGCTTCATGAGCTCGCTGACGGTGTCCGCGGCGGTGCGCGGCCCGGACTCGCCGGGCCGGCTGGACAGCACGAGCCCGACGCTCGCCCGGATGGGCAGCAGCGCGTCGCCGACCGGTACCGGCGCCGAGAGCGACGCGAGCAGCGACTCGGCGACCGCGTGGGACTGTCCGGGCGGCACCGGACCAGGCAGGACGACGGCGAACTCGTCACCCCCGAGGCGCGCCCCCATGGCGTCCGGGGGCAGGCCTTCCAGCAACCGCTCGGCGCACCGCTGCAGCAGCTGGTCGCCCGCGGCGTGGCCGTAGGTGTCGTTGACGCTCTTGAAGCCGTCGAGGTCGAGGAACAGCACGGCCGGGCAGCGAGCGAGCTCGGCGGCCAGCCGGGCGGTGAAGGCCCGCCGGTTGGGCAGCCCGGTGAGGCTGTCGTGGTCGGCCTGGTGGCGGAGCCGGTGCTGCAGGTCGTGCAGCTGGTCGTTGTCGAACGCCGCGCCCGCCTGCTGGGCGAGGGCCTGCACCAGCAGCAGGTCGGCCTCGCTGTGCCCGCCGGTGGCCAGCGGCGCGCCGACGAGCAGCAGGCCGACGGCGTCGCGGTCGCCGGGGAGCAGGGCGCACAGCCCCTGCTCGCCGAAGCGGGTGCCGATGAGCGGCGTCCGACCAGCGACGCCGAGCCGCGCGACGGGGGCAGGCGTCGTGCAGGGAACCTGCGAGCGCAGCCGCTCGACCTCGGCGACGTTCAGCGGCCGTTGGCGCAGCACAGCGACCGGCCCGTCGACCGCTCCTGCGTCCAGGCCCCGACTCTCACCGGCGCCGCCGCCCGGCGACTCGTGGGCGACGACGAGCGTGCCGCTGCGCTCCTCGGTGCCAAACAGCACCAGCGCGACGGCGTCGGTGGCGAAGCGCTCGCGCACCAGCTGCAGCAGTTCGGCGGCCACCGGACCGTCCCCGCGGCCGGGTGCCGACAGCGCCCGGCTGCAGCTGAGCAAGAACTCGATGCGCTGCGCCTCCTGCTGCTGGCGCAGATAGCTGCGGTAGCTGAGGAACAGCACCGCGCCGGGGACGACGAGCAGCAGCACGGCGCGCCCGTCGATGCTCAGCAGCACGGTCGCGGCGATCGCGACGCTCGTGCTCGTCAGTCCGCCGAGCAGGCTCGGCACGAGCGTGCTCGGCAGGTACGTCAGCCGTAGACCGCGCCCGTCGGCCAGCGAGATGACCAGCGTGACGAGGACCGCCGAGACGACCAGGCTCGCGGCGACGGCCGCCAGCACCGCCGCCCACCCTCGGACGGTCGCGGTCGCCGCACCGCCGCGCAGCGCGTAAAAGGCCACCGCGGCGACGCTCGCGTCCAGGCCCGTGGCCACCGTGTTGAAGGCCAGCCGCAGCGGTGCCTGCCGCCTCACCGACCCGACGAGCAGGGTCGAAGCGATCAGCACGCAGACGGCCTGCCAGGGCGCCCAGAAGAACAGCCCGAGCACCAGGGCCGTCTCCGACAGCGAGAAGGAGTGCCGCTCACCGCGAAAGTGCAGGTGCAGCAGGGACGACTCGGCGACGACGGCGGTGCCGAGCAGCACGAGCAGGGGCAGCGGCGGCGCGCCGGTCGGCGCACTGAGCGCGCACACCGGGAACCAGAACAGTGCCAGCAGGAGCGCACCCGTGCCGGCGATGAGCAGAGCGATCGAGCGCTCCGGCGACCGACCGGCGGACGTAGGGCTCACGGCTCCCACAGCTGCCGGCCGACCGCACTGCTCACCGGCACGCTCATCAGACCTCTCGTCTTCGCTCACCGGCTGGTCGGCATCGGCATCGGCATCCGCATCGGCATCGGCATCGGCACGGCGACGCACACCGCCTGCGCGGTCGAGCGGCGATCTGCTCGTGCGTCACAGTGGTGTTCGGCGCCGCCGCGCAGCGACCCGCAGGGCCGACCGGCTCCACCACGCGCACCCGTTCGGAGCAGGCCCCCCGTTGCCGAGCAGGGCTCAGCCGAGCTCGGGCGCCACCTCGACGACGCGGGCGTGCAGCTGTTTGACCTGCTGGGCCTGGGCGGCCGGCATGACGAGGGTCGCCTCCCGGGTGTGGACGACCACCATGTCCTCGCAGCCGACGAGCGCCACCAGATGGCCGTCGTCGCGGGACGCCACGACGTTGCGCCGACTGTCGATGAGCACCGCGCGGCCGTCGACGCTGTTGCCCTCGGCGTCGGCGTGGCCCGCGGCGGCGAGCGCCTCGCCGTAGGCCGGCCACGAGCCGACGTCGAGCCAGCGCGCCGCCAGCGGCACCGCGGCCACCCGGAACTGCGGTGACAGGGACGCCGGTTCCAGCACCCCGTAGTCGATCGACAGGCGGGCGAGCGCCGGCCACAGCCGGGCGGCCGTCTCCGGCCAGGTGGCGGTGCCGTAGGCGGCGCCGAGCTCGCGCAGCGGTGCGGCCGAGGCGGGCGAGAATGCCTCGACGGCGCGCAGCAGCGTGCCCGCCTGCCAGACGAACATCCCCGAGTTCCACAGGTAGCGCTCAGGGCCGGCGGCCACGAACTGCTCGGCCACCGGCCGCGTCGGCTTCTCGCGAAAGCTCGTGACGTCGCGGGCGGCGGCGTCGAGCGCGTCGCCCAGCTCGAGGTAGCCGAAGCCGGTGGCGGGGGCGTCCGGCACGACGCCGAAGGTGACGAGCAGGTCGGCGTGCCGCTCGGCGAGGTCGAACGCCTGGGACAGGCTCTGCGCGAAGGACTCCAACGGTTCGATCAGGTGGTCGGCGGTGAGCACCGCGACCACGGCCGACGGGTCGTCGCGGGCGATCACCGCGCAGCCGAGCGCGACGGCGGCGAGCGTGTCGCGCGGCGAGGGCTCGACGACCAGCCGGTCGGCCCGCAGCCCCGGGACGGCCTCGACGGCGCCGCGCAGCTGCTCACCGGCTCCGAGCCACACCCGCTCCGGCGGCACCACCGAGGTGGCGCGCTCGAGCGCGACCTGCAGCAGCGAGCGGCCGTCCAGCAGTGGGACGAGCTGCTTGGGCATCGCGGCGGTCGAGTACGGCCACAGCCGGGTGCCGGACCCGCCGGCCAGGATCAGCGCGTGCCGCACGGGGACTCCAGCAGGTCGGCGGACCGGGTGGGGGCGGCGCCCTCGCCGACGGCGTGCACCCGCAGGGCGAGCAGGTAGCGCAGCAGCAGACCGACGGCGAGCAGGCCCCGCACCGGTCCGAGCGCCGGACCGGAATACTGCCGAGAGAGGTACCGGTAGAGCGCGCGGTGGTGCTCGCGCAGCATCGGCCGGACCGCGCGTGAGGTGGCCTGGCCCCCTTCGTGCGTGATGACCGCACTCGGCACGTGCACGTTTGCGTACCCGGCCTCGCCGAGGCGCCGGCACAGGTCCATGTCCTCGGCGTACATGAAGTACGACGGGTCGAAGCCGCCGACGGCCTCGAAGGCCTCGCGGCGCAGCAGCAGGCAGGACCCGGACAGCCAGCCGGCCGGCGCCTCCACGGGTCGGCCGGACTCTGCCCGGTAGGAGCGCGTCCAGGGGTTCGTGGGCCACCACCAGCCGAGCAGGGCGTGCCCGATGCCGCGCCCGAGGGTGGGGAAGGCACGGGCCGAGGGGTAGAGGCGCCCGTCGACGGTGCGGATCGCCGGGCCGAGCGAGCCGGCGTCCGGCCAGCGCCCGCCGGCGCGCAGCAGCTCGTCGAGGGCGCCGGGCTCCCACGTCAGGTCGGGATTCGCGACGACCAGCCACGGCGCCCGGGTGCCCGAGGCCCCGAGGTTCGCCGCCCGGCCGTAGCCGAGGTTGCCGCCGGTGGACAGCAGCCGCACCGCAGCGCCGCCCGCCTCCTGCACGGCCTGCTGCGGCGCGCCGTCGGTGCTGCCGTTGTCGGCCAGCACCACCTCGTAGCTCGCGCGCGTCGCCTCGCGCAGCGAGGTGAGGAAGCGCCCGAGGCACGCACCGGGCGAGTAGGTGACCACGACGATCCGCAGCGTCGGCGGGTTCACTCCAGCGCGCGGGCGTAGCTGGCCATGTGCGCCTCCGCGCTCGCGGCCCACGTGAACTCCTTGGCCCGCTGCACACCCGCGGCCGACAGGGCGGCCCGGCGGTCGGCGTCGTCGAGCAGTGCCGACAGGCTCGTCGCGATCGAGGCCTCGTCGGGCTCGGTGTAGGCGACCGCGTCGCCACCGACCTCGGGCAGGGCGAGCCGGTCGGTGGTGAGCACCGGGGCGCCGCAGGCCATCGCCTCGAGCACCGGCAGCCCGAAGCCCTCGCCGTAGCTCGGGTAACCGACGACCATGGCCCCCCCGAGGTAGCCGGGCAGGTCGCTGAAGCGCAGGTAGCCGGTGCGCAGCACCCGCAGGTGCGAGGGCACCTCGGCGACGGTCGCGTCGATGGCGTCGTCCCAGCCCGCCCCGCCCGCCAGCACGAGGGCCGGTGCGATCTCGCGGCCCCGGCAGGCCTGCACCCAGCCGCGGATGAGCCCGGGGACGTTCTTGCGCGGCTCCAGCGTGCCGAGGAAGGCGACGTAGGACTGCCCCGCCAGCCCGAGCCGGGCCTGCACCCGCCGGGTCTCGGCGTCGGTCGGCACGTGGAAGGTGCCCGGGTCGACGCCGTGGTAGGCGACATCGATGCTCGTGGCGTCGGCCTCGAGCACCCGCACCAGCTCGTCGCGGGTGGCCTTGCTCGGCGCGATGATCCGGGACGCGCGGCGCAGGGCCGTGCGGGTGGCCGAGCGGAAGAAGGTGCCCTTGACCGCGCTGTGCAGCTCGGGCTCGGTGAAGAAGGTGACGTCGTGGATGGTGACGACGACGGGCCGGCCGGCGCGCAGCGGCATCGTGTAGTGCGGCGAGTGGATGACCGCGGCCTCGACCTGCTGGGCGACCAGGGGAAGCCCCGTCTGCTCCCACGCGAGGCGGGCCGGTCGATGGCTGATCGGGGCCGGGCCGGCGGCGATCCGGGCCGACGGCGCAAGGCGCCCGTAGCGCTCGGCATCGGCGCGCTGGCAGGAGATCGCGAGATCGGCGCCACGGGCCGCGAGCGCGGCGATCAGGCCGTCGACGTAGCGGCCTACGCCGCCGCGGTCTGCGGGCACCGCGGTGGCGTCGACGAGGACGCGCGGCCCGCTGGCCGTTGACGTGCCGACGGACAAGCGTCGGCTCCTTCCCTGTTCTTGACTCCGCGCGGCCTGGTGGCGCACCCGGGGCGGCGCCCGGAGGAAGACTACGCCCGGGCAGCCTGCTGCAGGGCACGAATCGCCGACCAGAGCAGCCGCGCCGCGCCGTCCCACGTGTAGGCCGCGGCCCGTCGGCGCCCGGCGGCCGACATCCCCGCGCGCAGGGTGTCGTCCCCGGCCAGGTCGGCCAGGGCGTCGGCGAGCGCGCCCGGGCGCAGCGGGGCGGCGTGCGCGGCGCCGCCGCCGACCTCCAGCAGGGCCGGGTCCTGGCTGGTGATGACGGGTGCGCCAGCCGCCATCGCCTCGAGCAGCGGCAGCCCGAAGCCCTCGGCGCGGCTCGGCACGACGACGCCGGTCGCGCGGGCCAGCAGCACCGCGAGGTCGGCGTCGGGGACCTGACCGAGCAGCCGGACCCGGCCGGTGGGCAGACCGAGCTCGCGCGCCAAGCCGAGCGGATCGAGCCCACCCCAGCCGCGCGGGCCGACGACCAGCAGCGGAAGGTCGGGGGCGCCCCGGTGGGCGAGCGCCGCGAGCAGCACGTCGAGCCCCTTGCGGGGCTCGAGCGTCGCCACGGTGAGCCAGAACCGGTCGGGCAGCGCGAGGCGGGCGGCGCGCTCGGCCGCATCCGGTGGCGGGGCAAGGTCCGCGCTGACCCCTTCCCCGACCACCAGCACCTGGCCGAGCCGTACGCGGCGGCCGAGCTCGGCCGCCACCGCACGGGTGGGCACCACGACCAGGTCGGCCTCGGCTGCGGCCCGCTCCACCTGCCGGCGGTGCCAGCGCACCCCGCGCGGCGTGAGCGTCTCGGGGTGCGTCCACGGCACCGCGTCGTGCACGACGACGGCGGTCGGCGACCGACGCGGCGGCCACAGCGGGGTCGGCGCGAGCACGACGCCGCCGGGCACGCCCGGACCGCGGCCGCGCTCCCAGGTCGCGACGAGCGCCCGCCGGGGCAGCGGCAGCCGGTGCGGTCCGTCGACCCCGGGCACCCCGGCGGCTCCGACGTCGCGGTGCCAGGCGGTGACGCCGCGGACGGCTCCCGGCGCCTGCCGGGCCAGCGCGGCGGCGATCTCCCGGCTATAGCGCCCGGTGCCCCCGGGCACGGGGGCGAGGCACTGCTCGAGCACGATGCCGAGGCGCGGACCGGCGTCGACGTCTCGCGGGTCCGGCACGTCTTTGGAGGCTACGGGCGTCCCCTCAGCGGCCGCGTCGCACCCACGGGCCGCTGCCCTTGTAGAGCGCCCTAGGGTCGCGGGCGCCGGCGCCGGCCGTGCTGATCCGGGTGCTGACGACAGGGCCGTAGTGGCCGCGGACCGGACCGGCCGACAGGCGCAGCTCGTAGGTGCCCGCCGGCCGACCGGCGTCGCTGACCGGCACCCGCCACTCCCCGACCTCGCCGGGCTCGACGGTCCGGGCCCCCGGGCGCACCAGGTTCGCGGCCAGGGCGGGGGGCGTGCTCGGCCGGCTCCAGCCGCGGCTGAGCCCGAACGGCCCGCCGTCGAGGGTGCTCAGACGCTCGACGCCGACCTGCCAGGCGGCGCCGCCGTGGTTGACGAGCTGGACCACGACGGTGCTGCGCCCGCGCAGCGCCAGCTCGCGCGGCGGCGCGGCGTGCACGGCCGCCGCGTGCGGGACGGCCGGGTCGACCCGCACGACGTCCAGGGTGCGGGCCGCACCCTCGATCCAGCCGCGACCCGCCCACAGCGGTTCGAAGCCCTCGGACGTGACGCCGACCGGCCGGCCGTTGCCGGACAGGACGACGTCGAAGATGCCGCTGGCGCCGGGCGGCACGGACGTCCCGCCGTCGACGGCACGCAGCAGCAGGGCCGGGCGGGTGGGTGAGGCCCAGCCGGCGCCGGCGGCGGTGCTCGCCCGGTTGCGGGGCACCGAGGTGCCCATCATCACCGGTGAGGACGGTCCGACCGGCCACGCGAGGGTGCCGGTGTTGCGCAGCGTCAGCCGCACGGTCGTCGAGCCGGCGCGCGGGACGACGACGGTGCGGCCGTCTGCGGACACGGGCGGGACGGCCCCGCCGGTGACGATGCTCTGCGGCGCGCGGGCGTAGCTGGCGGTGAGCACAGCCGGGGGCGTCGGCGTCGGCGGGGGGCTAGGCGGCGGGGGGCTGGGTGGCGGGGGGCTGGGTGGCGGGGGGCTGGGTGGCGGGGGGCTGGGTGGCGGGGGGCTGGGTGGCGGGGGGCTGGGTGGCGGGGGGCTGGCCGGTGCGCCGCCGAGGCTCCACCACGACGAACGCAGCCCGTCCCTGCTCGCCGGCCAGGTGCGCGCGTTGTAGACCCCGGCGCCTGTCGTCGACACGCTCGTGGCGCGCCCCGAGCTGTCGACGCCCTCGAGCACGACAGCCTTCACCCGGCCGCCCCACTCGCCGTTGCCGTCGCGCTGGGTCACTCGCACCCGGAGCAGCCGCCCGACGGCCGGGTAGCGCCGCTCGAGGTCGGCCGCGGGCAGCGAGGCGGTCCAGCTGTGCACGGGGTTCGGCAGCGCGCCGTCCCAGTCGTCGCGCTGGGCGCGCAGGTAGGAGATGCCACCGTCGCTCGCCCAGCCCCCGTTGCTGCTGCTGAACTCGGCGAAGATCGGCTCGCCTCCCAGCGTGCGGACCACGCCGGCGCTCGCCCGCACCGCCGCGGTGGTGGTGTCGAACTCCATCGCCGTGCGGGTGCCCGACGCCGAGTACAGCGCCGTCCCGCCGAAGACCTGGCAGGCCGTGGTGTCGCAGATGTCGTAGCCGCCGCCGGTCGCGTGGGCCCGCTTGTAGGCCGAGTACGACCTGGCCGCGATCGCCTGCGCCTGCAGGGCGGCCGGTCGCCACGACGGCGAGGACTCGCGCGGCACCACCCCCAGCAGGTACTCCTCCAGACCGAGCGACACCACGGTGCGCAGCTTCGTCGAGGAGACGCGCACGGCCTGCACGCTGCCCCGGTAGTCGCGGCTGGTGCCGTTCGGGAAGGCCACGCGCACGACGGGCGGCCCGGAGAAGCGCAGGTCCGACGTCGAGGTCGGCGTAGGGATGGGGGCAGGCGTCCACGACGAGCCGGACAGCCCGTCCAGGCGCATGCCGGTGGCCGTCGGCACGATCCGCCAACGGGTGGGACCGCTGGGCAGGGCTGTCCGGCGGCCGGAGGCGACGTCGGTGACGGCCAGGCCCGGGGCGGCGAAGACCTGCGTGTCGGTGCCGTCGTCCCCCGAGAGCAGCACGCGGATGGGGGTGTTGGGGAGCACCGCGCGGCTGGTGCCCGGGTAGTAGAAGCTCACGATCTGCTCGGCGGAGCGGCCGAGGCTGGCCGCGCCCTGCGCGCCCCACTGGCTCAGCCCGTGGCCGTGCCCCCAGCCGTATCCGCGCACGGTGAACACGCCGTTCGCGGGGCGCGCGACGACTTCGCCGCTCGCCGCCACCGCCGTGCTGAGCTGGGCGTGCACCGCGCCGGCCGGGGCGAGAGCGGCGCCGACGGCGACGGCGAGCAGCAGCGCCAGCGCACGCGGCCGGGCCGCTCGGGACAACGGCAGGCAGGACGGCAGGCGGCGACGCATGGCGGGGCTCCAAGGTCGGCACCGTCCCGAGGCAGAGGCAGCAGCGGGACGGGCAGGCGAGCGAGGGTGGCGATCCCCTCAGTCGTCGGCAGGCCGCGCGGGCTGCTGAAGGACACCGACGGTGTTCCCGCGTGTCGCTCCAGCACCATCAGCCACACGAGGTCTACGATGCGCCGCTCCACCGACCAGGCCCCACACCAGGTCCCCCACGGTCATGAGCACGCGGGAGAGCACCGCCACCGCGAGGGCACCACCCCTGTCGAGCACCGGCGCGAGCGCGGCGACCAATGCCAGCTCGCGCACGCCCGCCCCGGCCGGGGCGATGACGAACAGGAAGCCGGCGGTCCACGCCAGGGCATACGCGCCGACCGCCAGCAGCAGCAGGCCGGCGTCCCGCTCGGCGGCGAGCGGCGCCACGAGCAACCACAGGTGCACCCCGTAGGCGAGCCACATCCCCACCGCCCACAGCAGCGCCGTCCCCACGCCGCGCAGCGAGAGCGGACGCTCGAGCGGTGCCCGGCGCAGCAGGCGCAGCAGCAGGCCGACCAGCCGGGTGAGCACGGGCGGCGCGAGGCACACCAGGCCCACCGGCAGCACGAGCAGCACCCAGAAGAACGCGCGCAGCGCGTCGGGGCTGGTCAGCGGCAGCACGACGGCCGCGGTCAGCAGGCCGGCGGCGGTGAGCACCCCCATGAACAGCAGCCCGGCCGCGCCGCTGCGGCTGCGCGGCACCCCGTGGGCACGGCCGAGGTCCATCTGCGCCGCGACAGCGAACACGCTGCCGGGCACGTACTTGGCGAGCTGGCCGACGAAGAACACCTGCAGTGCGGCGCGCAGCGGCAGGGCGCTGCCGAGGTCGGCCAGCAGGCTCCGCCACACCATCGCGCTGGCCAGCAGGCCGACCAGCACGGCCAGCAGCGCGCCGAGGCCGGCCGGCAGCCCGACGCGGCCGAGCGCCTCCAGCGCCTGTGGTCCGCTCCGGACGAGCGCGAGCGCGAGCAGCGCGAGGGCCACACCGAGCACGGCGTAGCGCAGCGCCCGGCCAAGGCCCGTTCCGGCGAGCCACCCGGGCCGGCGCACGGGCCCGCCCCTCAGGCCTTCGTCGCCCAGACGATCGTCCAGGGGTAGGGCGAGGCGACCGCCCGCACCGAGCCCACCTGCGAGACGAAGCGCTGGAAGCCCGCGCCCGTCCAGTGGTTGAGGTGCCCCGGGGTGTTGCCCAGGTCTTTCAGGTAGCGGCCGGTGAGCAGGTTGGAGCCGCGGAAGAACGGCTCGTGCGGTACCGACAGCAGCAGGTGCCGCGAGGTGACGCGGGCCAGCTCGGCCAGGCCCGCGTCGGGGTCGGTGAGGTGCTCGAGCACCTCGACGCAGACCACGAGATCGAATTGCTCGTCACGAAAGGGCAGTTGCTCGGCGTGCCCGTGCACGTAGGACGGGCCCGGCCGGGTGCGCCACTCCTCGCGCAGCCCCGCATCCGGCAGGTCCAGCCCGACACAGCTGCCGAACGTCTCGTGCATCTTCTGGGTGATGACGCCCTCGCCGGCGCCGACCTCGAGCGGGGTCGTGGCTGGCCGGTGGTCGGCGGCGATCGCGTCGACCATCGTCTCGAGCCGGGTGACGAAGCGCTGGGTCAACCACTTGATGGCCGGGTTGCTCGCCGTGTACTTCTTGGTGTGGTTGCCGATCACCACACCGGGCGACTCGGGTGCGGTGGTCATGGCCGCGCACACTAGCGGCGCGGCGGCGGCGGCGGGTCGCTCGCTTCGGACGAAGGCGGCCGACGCGACGGCGCCAGCTGCCCGCGCACGTGCGCGGCGGCGAAACCGGTGAGCCGCTCGACCCTTTCGAGCGAGTACCCCTGCTCGGCGAGCCGGACGGCGTCCGGCAGGGTCCACCCCGGACGCGGGTCGGACATGCTGCGCACCGAGACCGGGGCGCTCGGACGACGACTGCGCTGCTGACCCGCCATCCGATCATTGTGCCCCACCGGGCCGGGCGGGGTGAGCGGCCTGGATCAGGCAGAGCTCCGGCGTTGCTCAGGCGTTCTGTCTGCTGCGCACGATGAGGTCGGCGAGCAGCGCCAGCGCCGCGATCTGCAGGCCGGTGAGCAGCACCAGCACCGTCGAGCCGGGGACGCGGAAGCCGAACCGGCCGATGTCGATGAACAGCTTGAGCACGCCGAGCCCGAGGATCCACAGCGCCACCGGCATGAGCACCTTGAGCGGGTTGAAGTACATGACCATCCGCAGCACCTGCAGGATGTAGCGGTAGGCGTCCTTGACGAAGTTGAACTTGCTCTTGCCCGCCCGTTTGGCATAGTCGATCGGCTCGTAGCGCACCTCGTGGCCGTTGGCCAGGAAGCTCACCGTCAAAGTCGTGACGCAGGAGAACCCCGGCGGCAGCAGCGGCAGGTAGGGCACCGCGACGTCGCGCCGGAAGGCCCGCAGCCCGCTGTTGAGGTCGGGGATCTGGGTCGCCGTGAGGTAGCTGGCGATCTTGCGGATGGCCCACTTGGCCGGCACCCGCAGCAGCTTGTAGGTGCCCTCCTCGGTGGTGCGCGCGCCCACCACCTGGTCGATCGAGTCGTCGTCGTCGAGCATCTGCACGAACTCGGGGATGCGCTCGTTCGGGTAGCTCATGTCGGCGTCGGTCCACACGACGATGCGCCCGCGCGCCTCCTGCGAGCCGATGCGCCGGATCGTGCCGGAGCCACCGTTGCGGGCCCGTGGGATGTAGCGCATCCGCGGGTAGGTGCCGGCGTCGTCGAGTGCTCGCAGGAGGTCCCGCGAGCCGTCGGTCGAGCCGTCGTCGTAGACGTCGAGGTCGTAGACGTAGTCGCTCGCCTCCAGCGCCGCGACGGTGCGCGCAAGCTCTTCCTCGATGTGGCCGGCTTCGTTGTAGACCGGGAACACGACGGTGACGTCGACGTCCTCGTCGTGCGCAGCGGTGCGCAGCTGCTCGACCTCGGTGCGCCGGGCCGCCGCCTCTCGGCTTCGGGGCAGCCCGCGGTCCGAACGGGGCGCGGAGCGGTGCGGTGCCTCGACCGGGACGGCGGCGGCCGCCGGGTCGGCGGCAGCCACCGGACGGCGGGGGTCCGGGCTGGACGTGCGGGCGGGCGCGGTCACGTCTCACCTCCTGGGGCTCCTGGGGACAACTCGTCGGTCGGTCGCAGAGTACCGGCGCAGAGCTGCTCTGCCGGGCAGGCGGCATCGCTAGCGTGCAGGCGTGGCGGACAGCGAGTACACGACCTACCGGACGGCGATGCGCTCGCTACGCGCCGCCCGTGAGACGAGCCCCCGCGCCTTTTACGAGGGGGTGCTGCGTCACCGGGTGCTCGCCAAGCGCGACATCTGGATCGGCTCGCGCACGGTGCTCGAGGGCGCCGACCGCATCCGGGTGCGCGAGGGCGGCGCGCTGCGGATCGGCCTGGGCTCGTTCGGCCTGTCCTGCGACGACGACACGAGTGTGGTGCGGGTGCGCGAGGGGGCGAGCCTGGCCTGCGAGGGCGTCGTCTCGCTGCAGCGCGGCGTGCGCGTGGTCGTCGACGGCGGCACGCTCACCCTCGGCCACGGGACCAACGTCAACGGCCTCGGCACCCGGCTGCTGTGCGCGCAGGAGATCACGATCGGCGCCTTCTGCACCTTCTCCTGGGACGTGCAGGTGCTCGACAACGACTTCCACGCCATCACCGTCGACGGGCGGCAGCGGCCCTCGGTCGCGCCGGTGCACCTCGGCGACCGGGTGTGGGTGGGCACCCGGGCGGTCGTGCTCAAGGGGGTCACCATCGGCGACGGCGCCGTGGTGGCCGCCGGAGCGGTCGTCAGCTCGGACGTGCCGGCGGGCGCGGTCGTCGGCGGGGTGCCGGCCAAGGTGATCGGGCGCGCCGACTCCTGGGCCTGACTCGTGGCGCCTGCGGGCTCAGGTGCCGCGCACCTGCCAGACCGAGACCTGCACGTCGATCTGGTTCACCTTGTTCGGCCGGGAGACATCGCTCTCCTCCCACATCGGCAGCTGCACGGTGAAGCGGTCGACGGGCTTCACCTGCGCCGGGTCGATCCCGGCCGGCAGCTCAGGGGCGTCGGCGACGATGAACACCGGCTGGCCGGAGAAGCGCTCGGTCATGCGCTCGACGAGGTTCTCGCGCACGTCCGGGTTCATCTGGTAGGCGGCGTCGCTCGGCAGCAGCGTCGACACCTCACCGTGCTCGAGCCACAGCGGGGTCGCGAACAAGCGGGTGGTATTGGCGCAGCAGCCCTGGTTGTACTCCCACAGGTAGACGCCCTGGCGGGCCCCCGACAGCGCGGCGATCCGCTCCGACACCGCGAAGCTGCCGCGCCACTCGTCGTGCTGGCGCAGCGGCAACGACTGGGTGAGGAAGTAGCCCACGAGCCCGACGAGCGCCACCGCCGCCGGCACTGCGGTCAGCAGGTAGCCGCGATAGCGGCGCACCGCGAGATAGGCGAGGGCGAGCGCGACGAGGATGACCAGCCCCGGCAGCACGGTCGGCACGTAGCGGCGCGACCACCACAGCAGCCGGGTCGAGTTGCGGCCGGTGTAGCCGTACAGAGCGAACAGGAACAGCGTCGGCAGCACGACGGCCCACAGCGACGCGCGCCACCGGCGCAGCGCCACCAGCGCCAGGCCGCCGCCGGCCAGCACCCAAAACGGATAGCTGAAGAACCAATTGAGCCGCGGCAGGATCTGGTCGTCGTAGGAGCGGTAGCGAACACCGCCGGCTCCGTAGAGGAAGTAGTCCTCACCGAACAGGCGCGTCCGGTTGAAACCGACGAGCACCAAGGCGACGACGACGAGCACCACCGCCGCACCGATCACCAGCTCGGGCCGCAGTCGGGTCAACGCCGCCTGCGCCCAGTCGAGCGGGCGGCGGGCGACCAGCCGCAGCGCGAGCGCCGCCACGAGCAGCACGACGAGGATGCCCGCCAGCAGAGACAGCGAGGGCACCCCGTTGGCGGCGGTGTAGCCCCCGGCGTAGTCGTAGGCCTGCACGAGCGCGTGCGGGGTCACCACCGCCAGCCCGGCCGCGAACCAGGTGGCGCGGGAGTCCCATCGGCGGGTCGCGATCAGCGCGGCGCCGGCGCCCGCGGCCAGCAGCACGAGCAGCATGCCGTCGGCGCGGTTGAGCCAGCCGACGCCGACCAGGAGCCCGGCCAGGCCCGCGGCCGGACGCCAGCCGGTCTGCAACGCAACGACCACGCCGAGCAGCGCGCCGATGTACAGCGCCTGCGCCATGATCTCGGTGGTGGGGTAGCGCGCCTGCCACACCTGCAGCATGTTCGTGGCGATCAGCAGGCCACCGGCCCCGGCTGCCACCAGGCCCGCGGCGCGCCGGCGCACCGGTCCCGGGCCAGCGCGGCTCACGAGCGCGTCGCCCAGGCGCCGCAGCAGTGCGCACAGCACCAGCACCGACCCGACGCCGGTCAGCGGCGTCATGAGCCGCAGCCCGAACAGCCCCTTCGCGTCGTAGGCCGTCGCCAGCAGGGCCGGCCACAGGTGGTAGAACTGCGGGATGATCTTGCCGGTGCTCTCGTCGGCGATCCACACACCCGGGAAGCGGGCCCCCGGCGAGGTGATCTGTACCGGGAACGTCGGGTCGGCGCCCCGGGTTGCGAGCACCGGGTCGATGAAGGAGAAGTCGCCGTTGCGGCTGATCTCGATGGCGTGCGCCACGTAGACGCCCGGGTCGCGGTCGGTCGCGCCGTAGGAGAAGCCCGGGTAGGTGAGCAGGGCAGCGGCAACCGCGCACAGCAGAGCCACGACGACGCCGGCGGTGTCGGCGCGGACGCGCACCCGGCGGGCGAGCAGCACGACCACGACCACCGCGGCGAGCGAGACGGCCGCGACGGCGGGCAGCGAGTGCGCCCCCACGTTCGCGAGCGCCAGCGACACCCAGCCGACCAGCGCGAGCGCCACGACCGCACCGCCGGCCAGCAGGTCGAGCGCGGTGATCTCCGGGCGGTCGAGCCGGCGCGAGGAGGCGCCGGCGGACGGGTCGGCGGCGGGGTCGGCGCCGGCCGGGTCGGCACCGTCGCGCGCGGTGGCAAGCGTCGACGTCATCCGCCGAGGGTAGGTGAGCACGTCGGCCCGGCGCGAGCTCCGGCGCGTCGGACGGTGCGGGAGCGACCTGCCCGGGTTGTGCGATGCTCTCGTGTTCGCCGCTCCCGGCAGCGGCCTGCCGCCGTCGTCCAGGGAGCAGCGTGAGCGCCGAGCCATCGTCCAGCTTCACCCGCGCGCACGACGCGTCGGTCTACTACGGCAGCGGCTACTGGAACGACCTGCCCGTGGTCGAGGAGCTGCTGGAGCGACGCGGCACCGGTCGCGAGGGGGTGCGCTGGTTCGAGCACCTGCTCGACTCGACCGGGGTCAGCCGGTTCGGCAAGGCGCTGGTCCTCAACTGCGGCAACGGCTGGGTCGAGCGCGAGCTGCTCGCGGAGGGCGTGGTCGAGGACGTCGTCGGCATCGACATCTCCGAGGAGCTGCTCGAGCAGGCCCGCGACGCGGCGCGGGAGCAGGGCCTGCCTGCCCGGTACTACCGCTGCGACATCAACGACGCCGACTTCCCCGAGGGCGGCTTCGACCTCGTGGTCAACTACGCCGCCGCCCACCACATCGCCTACCTCGACAAGGTCGTGCGGCGCCTCGCCGAGGTGCTGCCAGAGGACGGCGTGTTCGTCTCCTGGGACTACGTCGGCCCGCACCGCAACCAGTGGCCGTACGCGCAGTGGCAGGCCGCGAGCGAGCTCAACGACTCGCTGCCGCCCGCGTTCCGCTCGCCCATGCGCTTCCCGAACCTGCCCGCCTCGATCGCGGCCGACCCGACCGAGGCGATCCACTCCGAGCTGGTGCTGCCCACCGTGCGGCGCTACTTCGCGCTCGAGCACTTCCGCCCGCTCGGCGGGAACCTGGCGTACCTGCTCCTGACCCACAACGAGGGCGTGCACGCGCACCCCGGGGCCGAGCGCGACGCGGTCGTCGAGCGGGTGCTCGCCGCCGACGAGAGCTTCATGACCGACGACACGACCATCTTCGCCTACTTCTGGGGCCGGCCCGACAAGGCGGTGCTCGACGACACCGAGCAGCTCGCGCGGTGGACGGCCGAGGAGAGCGCGCGCGAGCAGGCCGCCCAGGACGCCGGCGGCGAGTACTACCCCCGCTCGGTCCTGCACGAGCTGACCGACGGGCTCGACCGGCTCACCGGCAAGCACTCCCACCTGCAGGACGTGCACGCGCACCTCGCGCAGTCCCACGAGCTCTACACCCGGGAGAACGCCCGCCTGCTCGAGGAGAACGCCCGCTTCGCCGCCGAGCTGTTCGACCTGCGCGACCGGGTCGTGGCGCTGGAGGCCGAGCTGGCGGGGCGCCCCGACGGGGTGCGCTCGGCGGCGGCGATGTCGCTGTCGGCCCGCCGGGCCCGCCTCGCCGGCCGGCTGGGCGCCCGGCGCGGGCAGCGCGGGCCGTGACCCGCGCCGACTAGTCTGCGCGCCGTGGTGAACCCCGTTCCGGCTGCGCAGGAGCGCCCCGGCGGCGACCGGTTCGCGCGGGCCCGGGCCCGCGCGCGGGCGCAGGACAGCATCCGCTGGGAGCTGCTCAGCCAGCTGGTGCGCAAGGACCTCAAGGTCAAGTACCAGGGCTCGACGCTCGGGTTCGTCTGGAGCCTGGTCAACCCGCTGTTCCAGATCGGCATCTACTACGTCATCTTCGCCATCGTTTTCGACAACGGTGTGCCCGACTACCACGTGTACCTGATGAGCGGCCTGTTGGCGTTCACCGCCTTCAGCCAGGGAGTCGTCGGCGCCTCGGGCAGCGTCGTCGGCAACGCGGGCCTGGTGAAGAAGGTGCGCTTCCCGCTGCTCGTGCTGCCCCTTTCCAGCGTGGGCTTCGCCATGGTGCAGCTGGGCCTGCAGCTGCCGGTGCTGTTGGTGATCGCCTTGATCTCTGGCGTCAACTTCTTCGGTCCGCCGCTGCTGCTGATCGTCCCGGCGATGGCGCTGCTGGTGGTGTTCGCGACGGCGCTCGGGGTGCTGACGGCCGCGCTGAACGTGCGCTACCGCGACACCAGCCACTTCGTCGAGATCGCGATGCTGGTGTGGTTCTGGCTCAACCCGATCCTGTACCAGGCGCACCTGATCAAGGACCGGCTCGACCCGCACGGCGTGTTCTGGGTGTACTTCCTCAACCCGATGGCGACCGTCGTGTCGACGTTCCAGCGGGCGATCTACCAGACACCGACCTACCTCGACAACGCCGGGGTACGCCAAGAGCTGCTCGTCGACGACGGGTACGCCTTTTACCTGCGCAACCTCGCCATCGGCTTCGTGATCTCCGGCGTGCTGCTCGTGCTCGCCCGTCGCGTGTTCACCCGGTTGCAGGCCGACTTCGCCGAGGACCTCTAACCGTGCAGGTGATCGCCGCCCGCGGGGTGAGCAAGCGCTTCCTCACCCACTCGTCCAAGGCCACCGCGCTCAAGGAGCGCGTCGTGCGCGGTCGCGGCGGGGTCAGCCACGAGTTCTGGGCGCTGCGCGACGTCGACGTCGTGATCGGTGAGGGCGAGACGGTCGGGCTCATCGGGCCCAACGGCGCCGGCAAGTCGACGCTGCTGAAGATCCTGGCCGGCATCCTGCGGCCCACCGAGGGCAGCGTCGAGGTGTTCGGCCGCATCGCCTCGCTGCTCGAGCTCGGTGCGGGCTTCAACGGCGAGCTCACCGGCCGCGAGAACGTCTACCTCAACGCCGCGCTGCTCGGGCTGTCCAGGCGCGAGGTCGACCGGCTGCTCGAGTCGATCGTCGAGTTCTCCGAGCAGGGTCCGCGCATCGACGACCCGGTCAAGCACTACAGCTCCGGCGAGTACGTGAAGCTGGCCTTCTCCATCGCCGTGCACGTCGACCCCGACGTGCTGCTCATCGACGAGGTGCTCGCGGTCGGCGACGAGGCCTTCGCCCGCAAGTGCCTGACCAAGATCCGGCAGTTCCAGCAGGCGGGCAAGACGATCCTGTTCGTCACCCACTCCCTCGACCTGGTGACCGAGCTGTGCACCCGCGGCATCGTGGTCGAACAGGGGCGGGTGCGCTACGACGGCGACCCCGCCTTCGCCGTCGGCGCGCTGCGCAACATCCTCGGGACGGCCTTCCCGATGGGCGAGGCGCCCCGCCCCGAGCCGAGCGGTGGCATCGCCGCCCACGCCGCGACCGCGTCGGACCGACCGGGCGGGCCGGCGCTCGGGCGCCTGGTCGCCGGCAAGCCGATGCACGTGCGCATCGACTGCGAGGTCATGGACGGCGAGGACGTCTACCCCGGCCGGGTCACCGTCGTCGTGATGGGCGTCGGCGAGATCCCGGTATTCCTGCTGCGCGCCGGTCCCGAGCAGACGCTGCCGGCCGTGCCGGGCCGCTACGCCGTCGACTTCGCTCTCGAGACGCCGCCGCTCAACGGCGCCTTTGTGCTGGGTGTGCAGATCGACCACGCCGAGACCGAGAAGCCGATCACGGCTCGGGTCTTCAGCGAGGCGTTCCGGGTCGAGACCGGCACGCTGCCCGGCCTCATCTCGGTGCCGGCCAAAGCGAGCCTCACCCGCGGGGGGCCGGCGTGACCGGACCGCTCACAGTGCCGATGGCCACGGTGGTGATCGTCAACTGGAACGGAGAGCGCTTCCTGCGCCCGTGCCTGACAGCGCTCGCGGCCCAGCGCACGCGTGCGCCGTTCGAGACCTGGGTGGTCGACAACGCCAGCACCGACGGCTCGCTCGCGCTGCTCGAGACCAAGTTCCCCGGCGTGCGGGTGCTGCGCAACGACGAGAACCGGGGCTTCGCCGGCGGCAACAACACTGCGCTCCGCCAGGTGCAGACGCCCTACGCCGTGCTGCTCAACAACGATGCCGCGCCCGAGCCCGACTGGCTCGACCACCTGCTCGCCCCGTTCACGGCGCCCGGCGGCGAGCGGCTCGCGGCGGTGACGAGCAAGGTGGTGTTCGCCCCCCGCTTCCTGCCGGTGCAGCTGTCGACGCCGGCCTTTCGGCCCGGCGGCGCGGATCCCCGCGAGCTCGGGGTGCGCATCGCCGCGGTGCTCGTCGACGGCGTCGACGTCACGTCCCGGGTGCTGTGGGAGCGCCTCATGTGGGGCCCGGAGGGTGAGGGCTCGGGGCGCTTCTTCTGGACCCGGCCAGCCGGCGAGCTGCTCGTGCCGGTCCCGCCCGGCGCCCGGACGCTGTCCGTGCGCTGGGCCGCCGCCGACACGCGCACCGTGCAGCTGAGCTGGCCGGGCGGCGCGGCGACGCTGCCCGCGACGCCCGAGCTGGCCGAGGTCGGCGCAGACCTGGGTGCGGACGTGCGCACCGTCGACGTCGTCAACAACGTCGGCTCGATCGTGCTGTCCGCCGGCTACGGGGCCGACCGCGGCTACCAGGACGTCGACGACGGCCGCTACGACGCGCCGCAGGACGTCTTCGCGCTGTGCGGCTGCGCCGTCGCGCTGCGCACCGAGGCCGGCCGGGAGGCGGACTGGTTCGACGACGACTTCTTCCTCTACTACGAGGACACCGACCTGTCGTGGCGACTGCGGGCAGCCGGCTGGGGCATCCGCTACGAACCCACGGCGGTGGTGCGCCACGTGCACGCCGGCACCAGCGTCGAGTGGTCGCCCACCTTCGTCTTCCACACCGACCGCAACCGGATGCTGATGCTCGTGAAGAACGCCACCGCCGCCCGCGCCGCCCGGGAGGTGCTGCGCTACCCGCTCACCACCGGCTCGATGGCGCTGCGCACCGCCCGGCAGGCGGCCCGGACGCGCAGCCGCCCCGCCGTGCGACCGACGCTCATGCGCCTGCGGGTGCTCGCCTCCTTTTTGCACCTGCTGCCGGCCATGCTCGCCAAGCGCGTCCGGGCGCGGCACGTGGTGCCGCGCCGCGAGCTCGAGCGCTGGCTGGTGGCGCAGCGATGAGAGCGATCGTGTACAACCGCCACTGGCACAGCCAGGGCGGCGGCGAGCGCCACGCGGGCATGATCGCCGCGGTCCTGGCGACGGGCGGCGTCGAGGTCGAGCTCATGGGCCACACCGAGCTCGACAAGGACGGCCTCGCCGACCACCTCGGCCTGGACCTGTCGCAGGTCGCGATGCGCGTCGTGCCCGACAGGGGGGACCTCGAGGTCGCCGCGCTGTCGGAGGGCTACGACCTGTTCGTCAACGGCTCCTACATGAGCCGGCTGGCGCCGCGGGCCCACCGCAACGCCTACCTGTGCTTCTTCCCGACACCGTTCGACGCCGACCTGCCGCGCTGGCACCGTGCGGCCATCCGGCGCCTCGGTCCCCTCGTGCGCGCCCACGCCGGCGGCATCGAGCACGGCACCGGCTGGTTCCCGCCGGAGGGCGGCCGGCGGCGGCAGTGGATCTGGTCCAACGGCGAGGGCATCGTCTCGATGGGTCCCGGCCCGGTGCGCACGCTGCGCTTCGACCTCGGCGGCCCCGGGCTGGCTGACGAGGTAGCGGTCGTCGTCGAGGACGAGCGGGGCCAGGTGCTCGCCGAGCTGACGGCGGGCGCCGATTTCAGGCGACACCGGCTGCCGTTCGCGGCGACGAACCGCGGCACCGAGCTGCACCTGCGCTCCCCGACGTTCGTGCCCGGCCGCGGCGACGACCGCACGCTCGGCGTCGCCGTGTCGAGGATGCGCCTGGAGGGCGGCAGCTACGGCCCGCGCGAACGGCTGGCCTACCGCTACCCGTGGCTGCTGCGCGACCCCAAGGACCTGTCGTTCCTGTCGTCCTACGACACGGTGCTTGCCAACAGCGAGTACACCCGCGGCTGGATCCGCTCGCTGTGGGACGTCGACGCCGAGGTGCTCTACCCGCCGATCCAGACCGACCGTCTCATCCCCTCGGCCGTACGCGAGCCGGCGGTCGTCACCGTCGGCCGCTTCTTCTCCCCGGGCCTCGGGCACGCCAAGCGCCAGCTCGACATGGTGCAGTTCTTCGGCCGGGCGCTGCGCTCGGGAACGCTGCCGGACGGCTGGCGCATGTACGTCGTCGGCGGCTGCGAGGACAGCCAGCTGCCCTACCTCGCCCAGGTGCAGGCGGCGGCCGAAGGCCTGCCGGTCGAGGTCATCCCGAACGCCCCGCGGACCACTGTCGAGCGCCTGCTGTCCACCTCGTCGGTGTTCTGGTCGGCCACCGGCTACGGCGAGGACCAGGCCAGGACGCCGTGGGCCGCCGAGCACTTCGGCATGACGACGGTCGAGGCGATGGCCGGCGGCTGCGTGCCGGTCGTCATCGACCAGGCCGGTCAGAAGGAGATCGTGCGCGAGGACGTCGACGGCTTCCGGTGGACGACGCCGGACCAGCTGATCGAGCGCACCGCGCGCCTGGCCGCCGACGAGGCGCTGCGGGCCCGGCTCGCGAGCAACGCCGTCGTGCGCGCCCAGGCCTACGGCGAGCAGGCCTTCGCCGAGCGCTGGAGCTCGATCGCCGCCGCGCACGACCTGCTCGGCTGACGGGGAGCTACGTGCGGATCGGGCTGGACGCGACGCCGCTGCTCGGCGCGCGCACCGGCGTCGGGCGCTACGCCGCCTCGCTGCTGGCGGCGCTGGACGAGATGGCCCAGCCCGACCTCGACCTGGTGGCGACGGCCTTCTCGCTGCGCGGCCGGGGCGCGCTGCAGGTGCCGGACGGGGTGCGGGTGCGCAGCCGGCCGGTCCCGGCCCGGCTGTTGCAGGCCGCCTGGAGCCGCACCTCGATGCCGCCCGTCGAGTTGCTGACCGGGGCCATCGACGTCTTCCACGCCACCAACTTCGTGCTGCCGCCGCTGCAGTGGGCGGGGGGCGTCGTGACGGTGCACGACCTGGCCTTTCTGCACCGCCCCGACACGGTCAGCCGGGCCAGCGCCCGCTACCGCACTCTCGTACCGCGCTCGCTGCGGCGCGCGTCGGTGATCGTGACGCCGAGCCGGGCGGTCGCCGAGCAGGTGCAGGAGGCCTACGCGCCGACCGCCGAGGTCTGTGTCGTGCCGCACGGCGTCGACCCGGCCTGGGCGCTGGCCACGCCGGACGAGCAGGTACGGGCGCAGCTGGGCCTACCTCGTGAGTACCTGCTGTTCGTCGGCACGCTGGAGCCGCGCAAAGACCTGCGGACGCTGCTGGCCGCGCGTGCGCTCGTGTCCGGCGCGCCGCCACTGGTGCTGGTCGGTCCGCCCGGCTGGGGCGAGCAGGTCGACGTGCGCGGATGCGTCGTCACCGGCCACCTGCCCGACCCGCTGCTGCGCCCGGTCGTCGCAGGTGCGGCGGCGCTCGTGCTGACGAGCCTGGACGAGGGCTTCGGGCTGACCGTGCTCGAGGCGCTCGCCGCCGGGAACCCGGTCGTCGCCAGCGACCTGCCGGTGCTGCACGAGGTGGGCGGCGACCAGGTGCGCTACGCCGCGCCGGGCGACCCGGAGGCCTTTGCCGCGGCGCTCACGGCGGTGCTCACCGACCCGGGCGACGCCGCGGCGCGCCGACGGCAGGCGGCTCCCTTCACCTGGCGGCGCAGCGCCGAGCAGCACCTGGAGGCGTACAGCCTTGCGAACGCCCGCCAGCCGGACTGAAGCAGCCGGGTCAGCGCGGAGCCGGCCCGGTGCGCACCGGGCTCTGGGTGCCGTCGGCACGGGCAACGAGCGCCAGGCCCTGGCGCATCGGCAGCGTCGCGGTGAAGCGCCCGGCGGCATCGGCCGTCGTCGTGGCCGCGAGCCGCATCGGGGTCCACGGCCGGAGGCGCCGGGTGGCCACGCCGAACGTCGGTGCCTGCTGGCGGCTCAGCAGCTCGACGCTCGCGCCCGGCCGGGCCGTGCCGGTGACGCGCACGCTCTCCCCCGTGCGATCCATCGCCGACAGCGACGCGGCCACCAGCACCCGGTGCACCTCGCCGACCCGGCCGGCGGCGGCCGGGCGATAGTCGTACGCGTCGTCGGCCACGAAGCTCGCCGTATAGGCGCCGGAGGCGTCGGCCCGGACCGTGGTCCCGGTGTAGCTGGTCGCGCCGTACCGGCGTCGCTCGAGCACGACGACGTCACCGGGCCGCGCCCGGCCCGACAGGCGCACCGTCGTCCCGAGCGGCGCCGCACCGGGCGCGGTCAGCACCGGCCGCACCAGCGTGGTGGCGACGCGCGAGGAGGCGAGCCCGCTCGTGAACCACATCTCGGTGTCGTCGACGGTCGGCACCGCGACGCGCCAGGTGCCCCCGCTCGCCACGACCCCGACCTGCGTGCGGGTGAACGTGCGCTCGCTGCGGCGGCGGGTCCACAGCTCCGCGCCAGCACCCGGTCGGCCGCTGAGCTCGGCCGTGGCGGTGCCGCCAGCATCGGCCGACAGGGGCACCGACATGCGCAGCGCCGCGGCCAGGGCGCCGGTGGAGCCGGCCTGACCGGTGAGGTTCGTCGTCGCGCTGTTGCTGCTGCGCGAACCGCTCGTCGCGAGCACCGTGTAGACCGCGTTGGCGACGAAGGAGGTCCGGTAGGTGCCGTCGGCAGCCAGCACCGCGTCGCGGCGGCGGTTGAGCGCCTCCCCCGGCCGGGCGAACCACATCCACACCGGCGTACCGGGCGTGCCCTGCACGACGACCGGCACCGTGGCACCGGCCGGCATCGACGTCGGGGCGTACACGTGCAGACCGTCGGGCACCGGACCGAGCCCGGTGCGCGCCGGCGTGCTCGCCGTCTGTGCGGACCGCACGACGTACTCGTGGGCGGTGCCGGCGGTGTAGCTCGTCACGTAGTAGCCCGACGCGTCGAGCCGTCCGGTGCGGCCGAGGCCGAAGGTCTTCTGGCCCTCGGGCCGGAACCAGACCGTGACGTCGGTGCCGGGCGTGCCCGTGGCGGTGAGCAGCGCCCTGCCCCCTGCGGGCACCGTCATCGGGCCGGTGATGGACAGGGAGGCCGCCGCCGTCGGGGCGGCCGGCAACGGGGGGTTGCGGCGCACGGTCATCGGCGGGGTGGCGGTCGTGCCCGAGAACGCCTGCACCGTCCAGTCGAGGTCGACCGGGAAGTCGGTGCGGTACTCACCGCTCGCGTCCAGGGCTGCGTTGCGACGCAGGCTGGCGACCGACTCGTCGCGGGACCGGAAGAACACCTCGACCGCTGCCCCGGGCTTGCCGCCCCGCACGACCAGCGCCGCGCGCTGCCCGGCGGCGACCTGCGTCGGCAGCGACATCTGCAGCCCGCCGGGCACGGGCGCCGGCGGGGGCGTCGGCTCGGGCGTCGGCTCGGGCGTCGGCTCGGGCGTCGGCTTGGGCGTGGGGGCCGGCGTCGAGCCCCGCTGCAGGGCGGCGATGCGCTGCCGCAGCTTCGGCAGCGATTCATAGCCGCGGTTCCCGTTGCACTGGGTGAGGCTCACCTGGCGGTGCCCGAAGACCGTGGGCAGCGTGACGACGGTGCCGGCCGTGGGGTAGCGGGTGCTGCCGCCCGAGGTGAGCCGGACGGTGGCGAGCGCGTCCACCCCTGCGAGCTTCCAGGCCGCCACCTGCGCCACAGTCTCCAGCTGCGCCGACGTCGGCGGCACCGTCTCGAAGTTCCCGATCATCGAGATGCCGGCCGTCCCGGTGTTGAAGCCACCGGCGTGCGAGCCGACCACGGCGCGATCGAGGCCGCCGTAGCGACCCTCCCAGGCCGTGCCGAAGCGGTCGACGAGCACGTTGTAGCCGATGTCGGACCACCCGCGGCTCTCGACGTGGTAGGCGTAGAAGCCGCGCATGAGCGCCGGCACCTGGGTGGGGGTGTAGTTGTTCGAGCTGTCGGTGTGGTGCACCGTCACCGCCCGGATGCCCGAGGCGTAAGACGGGCTGCCCTTGCGGATCGACTCGTCGGCGCCCCACGCGGCCCGGCTGCGGATGGCGGGGCGGGGCCCGGTGCGCAGTGCGCCGCCGGTGGCGGACGGGGCGTCGGCCAGAGGTGCGGCGCCGGTGGCGGACGGGGCGTCGGCCAGAGGTGCGGCGGCCGGAGTGGCCGCGACCGCGTCGGCCGGCGAGGTGCCCGGGTCGATCAGCGAGAGGCGCACGCCCGTCGGGGTCTCTCCCGGGGCTGCCGTCACCCGGGCCTGCACGCCGTCTGAGGTCTCGGTGAACAGCGGTGACGTGCCGTCGCGGACCGGACCGGCGAGGTCGGCCGAGCCGGGATCGGGCGCCTCGTCGGCGGCGCCGCCGAGCGAGGCCCAGCTGCTCCAGCCGGTCGCGGTGCGGGTGCGCACCTGCGCCTCGACGCCCGGGCCGCTCGAGCCGTGGTCCCAGGTGACGGCGACCATCGTGAACGACGCCGTCGCCTGCGGCGCCGTGAGCACGACGGTGCTGCGCCCGCCGCTGTCGGCCCGCAGGCTCGGCGCGAGCTGTCGGCCGGCGGCGGCGTCGATGCCGGACACCGGCACCTCGCTCACCTTCGGCGGCACCGGCTCCCGGGCGGCGGCAGCCGCCGGTGACGCGGTCGGTGACACCGGCGCGGGGCTTGCGGCCGGGCCGGCGGCCTGCGCGGGCACCATCGGCACGGCGAGCACGCCGGGCAGCAGCAGGGCGAGCAGGACAGGGGTTCGAGGCAGTCGCACGGGCGGGTCTCCAGCGGGGCACGGGGCGAGATGAGCGCGTGCCTGCTGGCTCGACCTCGTTGCCCGGGCGCTGGACCGAGATCACCCGGTTGGGCTATGCATCCCGCCGGTCCTTCACCCGTTCGGCTCAGTGCTGGGCCCCCGGTTCATCCGACCGCTGCGCCCCCAGCCCCAGCTTCCCCAGGCTCCGGTCACCATTTCGGCGTGTCGCAACGACGTAGCCCTGGGGAAGCTGCGGACCAGCCGGCCGTCCGCGCCCGCAGCCCCAGCTTCCCCGCGCGAGAACGTGCTGCAACGCATGCACGCGCGCTCGTGCGCAGGCGCCGACGACCTGCGGCTGCCGGAGGCTGGTGGCCGCGTAGTTCGACGGCTTCGAGGTGCCCAGTGCCCCTCGAGGCCACGGGCCCGCTCACCGTGCTGACGGGCCGCTCGGGTCAGCCCGGCGGGCGGAAGTCCTTGCCGTAGAGCCGGAACGCCTCGGACAGCGACTGCTGCCAGTCCGGCATCTGCGGCAACCCCGCCTCGTCCCACGACCGCGTCGACAGCACGCTGTAGGCCGGTCGCGGCGCGGGGCGCGGGAAGGCGTCGGTCGTTGTCGGCTGCACCCGGTCGGGGTCGGCGCCGAGCTGCGCGAACACCGCGCGGGCGAAGCCGTACCAGCTCGTCTCGCCCCGGTTCGTGCAGTGGTAGGTGCCGCGCGGCGCGTCCTCGCGCACGAGCGCCCACAGGCCGCGGGCGAGGTCGCGGCTCCACGTCGGTGAGCCGACCTGGTCCTCGACCACGCTGACCGTCTCGCGCTCGGCGGCAAGGCGCGCCATCGTCTTGACGAAGTTGGCGCCGTGCCGGCCGTAGACCCAGGCCGTGCGCACCACCCACGAGGCGTCCGGCAGCAGCTCGCGCACCGCCAGCTCGCCCGCCAGTTTCGTGCGGCCGTAGGCGCCCTTGGGCCCCGGCTCGTCGTCGACGTCGTAGGGCGGGCCGCCGGTGCGGTCGCCGGGGAAGACGTAGTCGGTACTCACGTGCAGCAGGCGGGCGCCGTGCCGGCCGCAGGCCTGCGCCAGAAGTGCAGGGGCTGCGGCGTTCACGGCGTAGGCGGCGTCCTCGTCGGTCTCCGCGGCGTCGACGGCGGTGTGGGCGGCGGCGTTGACCACGACGACCCGGTGGTCGGGGCTGTCCTTGCGGACGACCCGGCACCACTCGGCCACGACGTCCTTGACGGCGAACGGGTCGGTGAGGTCGAGCTCGGCGCGGGTCAGCCCGCGGCAGAAGATCGTCTGGCCCATGGGCCGGGCCACCTCGACCACGTCGCTGCCGAGCTGCCCGCCCGCGCCGGTGACGAGCAGCGCCAGGGTCTGCGGGTGAGCTGGCTCGGGCGCGCTCACTGCCCGGCTCGCTCGTACTTCGCCTCCGTCGCCGCCTTTTGCGGACGCCACCAGGCCTCGTTGCCGGAGTACCACTCGATCGTCGCGGCCAGGCCTGCGGTGAAGTCGCCGTAGCGCGGGGCCCAGCCGAGCTCGGTGCGCAGCCGCGAGCCGTCGATGGCGTACCGGCGGTCGTGCCCGGCCCGGTCGCGCACCAGGTCGTACGCATCGGCCGGCTTCCCGAGCCGGGTCAGGATCGCCTCGACGACCTCGCGGTTGCTCGTCTCGCCGTCGGCACCGATCAGGTAGGTCTCCCCCGCCTTGCCGCCGTCGACGATCGCCCACACCGCGCTGTTGTGGTCGTCGACGTGGATCCAGTCGCGCACGTTGCGCCCGTCGCCGTAGAGCTTGGGGCGCCCGCCGTCGAGCACGTTGGTGATCTGGCGGGGGATGAACTTCTCGACGTGCTGGAACGGCCCGTAGTTGTTCGAGCAGTTGGACACCGTCGCCTGCACGCCGAACGAGCGCACCCACGCGCGCACCAGCAGGTCGCTGCCCGCCTTGGTCGCGCTGTACGGGCTCGAGGGGTTGTAGGGCGTCGCCTCGGTGAAGCGGGCCGGGTCGTCGAGCTCGAGGTCGCCGTACACCTCGTCGGTGGAGATGTGGTGGAGCCGGCGCCCGTGCCGGCGGACCGCCTCCAGGAGCGTGTAGGTGCCGACGACGTTGGTCGTGACGAACGGCGACGGGTCGTCGAGCGAGTTGTCGTTGTGCGTCTCGGCGGCGAAGTGCACGACGAGGTCGCTGGCCGCCACCAGCTCGTCGACGAGCGCGGCGTCGGTGATGTCGCCGCGCACGAGCGGCACGTCGAGGCCGGACAGGCTCGAGCCGTCGGCGGCGTAGGTGAGCCGGTCGAGGACGCTCAGCTGCTCGCCCGGCCGGTGCTCGCGGGTCCAGCGCACGAAGTTCGAGCCGATGAAGCCGGCACCGCCGGTGACGAGGACACGCATGGCGCTCAGTCTGCCAGCGAGGGAGCCGCGGCCCGTTCGACAGCCACCGGATCGCGAATCCAGGTCGGCGATCTTCCGCCGGGCGGTTCAGCA
>JAABUN010002479.1_pt1 | contig 32649 bp, 35 predicted proteins | sample 5559311 | NCBI WGS metagenome assembly JAABUN01 (sample SAMN10711877, study PRJNA513370) | rock metagenome | isolation source: Antarctica rocks | place: Antarctica: Victoria Land, Siegfried Peak sud | reverse complement strand
CCTCTCCTTGGTTATAAGGAATGTGGATAACTTTTGGCACACTACATTTTCAGCTACCTTTAAACATCAATTCGCTACCAGAGCAGGTTTTAGAGGATAGATAGCTTGTTAAATGTCAAACTTGAGTTATCTTTTTTATTGCACGATGTTATTGCTACGAACAATGATATAATGATAAAGCCTTTTTTCATCTGTTATTTTTAGCATGCAAATTAGTATATATCTGTAAGCTGACTTTTTACAGCCTCGTTTATTTTATGTTGCCTCAATAATTAGCCGTAATTGGTAATTCATTTCTCCAAATGAGTCCTTCGGACAGATTTCCTATTAAAAAAAATGCTACCAATTGAGTAGCATTTAAGTGAGCAGCATTTAATTATTTAAGCTTTAAAGGTATATCCATCCCTGTATTGTCGTTTTACAAACTGGTTGGCTTCATCAAAATTGGTCACCTTCATATTTACAGCATCCCACAATAATTTCTTTCTTCCGGGAAATGATCTTCCTGCTGAATCTTTTAAATTCCAGCTACGTAAGGCAAGGTTTGCAAAAAGCACAGTTTCGGTAAGCGGGCCGGCATAATCAAAATGAGAGCTGGTTTTGCCTTTTCCATATCCGGCTATACAGGCATTTACCCATTGCGCATAATGGCCTTCCTGTCCCCCAGGTACTCTTTCAACAGTTTGTTTTACATTGGTTACATCTTTGGATCTTGATGTAGGTAACAAAGTAGGTTTTTCGCCGTAACAACCGCACATCATTTTTCCTTTTGTTCCTTCTATAATAGCGCCGCCATCTGCATTACCCATTGGTTCATCTGCTCCAAGCTCTTCTGGCCGCTCCGGTCTTATATTACCGTCCATCCAGGTAAGCTTTACATCCGGCTTACCGTTTTTTCCCGGAAACTTCATTTTAATAGAGGAAGCGGGCGGACAACTTTCAGGATGATATGCAGGAGTCCACATCTTCTCATAAATATCTGCAACACTGCATTCAACTTCAGACGGGTAGCCAAGACCAACAACTTTGAAAGGAGGGTCAATTATATGACAGCCCATATCGCCTAATGCGCCTGTACCAAAATCCCAGTAACCCCGCCAGCTGAAAGGAACAAAAGCAGTATGGTATTCATGTAACTGGGTTGGTCCTAGCCATAAATTCCAATCCAGTTCAGGTGGCACTTCATCTTTAGTGGTTGGGTAGCCATTGCCCTGTGGCCATACAGGCCGGTTGGTCCAGCAACGAACTGTATGTGCGTCCCCTATTAATCCTGCATTGTACCAATCCTGCATGATGCGAACACCATCGCCTGAAGATCCCTGGTTACCCATTTGTGTTACCACTTTATAACGTCTTGCCGCCTCAGTTAGAACCCTTGCTTCATAAATGTCGTGCGTCATGGGCTTTTGAACATATACATGTTTGCCCATTTGCATAGCCATTAATGCAGGCACAGCATGGCAATGGTCGGGAATAGAAACAGAAACAGCATCTATATTCTTCTTCTCTTTGTCGAGCATTTCTCTAAAGTCTTTATAGTACGTCGCCTTCGGAAAATTATCCCTTGTTTTTTTAGATTGACGGTCATCCACATCGCACAACGCAACAATATTTGCATTGCCCGATTTAAAGAAATTAGCAATGTCGCTTTGTCCTTTGCCACCGGCTCCAATGGATCCGATATTTAATTTATCGCTGGGGGCAACAAATCCCCTTCCTAAAACATGGCGGGGAACAATAAAAAAACCTGTAGCAGCCAAAGTTGTGTCTCGCAGAAAATTTCTTCTTGAAGAATTTTTTGAGGTGTTGTTATTCATATATGACAGTTTTTAAAAATGGTGCAGTAGTTGTTGAAAAACTTCTGTAAGTAAACGAATTTTTATTGATTTTTTTTATTTTGGATAAGAATAATATTGTTTATTAACCATTACGAATAAAGTTATCTTCACATTTACTGTTTTTCCTTATTAAATTTCAGATAATGAAAGTAAACGTATTAAGCTTTGGACAAGTTGCAGATATTATAAATACATCTTCATTCAACATGAGTAATGTTGCCGACATTGATACTCTAAAGCAGTTACTGGAAGACAAGTTTCCGCAACTAAAAGAAATAAATTACGCCATAGCAGTAGATAAAAAGGTAGCAACCGGCAATGTTGTTTTACAGGATAAATCGGTTGTAGCATTATTGCCACCTTTTTCGGGAGGATAACATGCAAAGACAGGATTATGAGCGATATAACCGGCAAATGATTTTGCCACAGTTGGGCGAAGAAGGCCAGCAAAAGTTGCTGAAGGCTAAAGTGCTGGTGGCAGGCGCCGGTGGTTTAGGTTGCCCTGTTCTTCAATATCTTACTGCTGCCGGCGTTGGTGAAATTGGAATTGCAGATGATGACGTAGTTTCAATATCAAATCTTCACCGGCAAATTCTTTATGCTGCTGATGATATAGGTAAAAAGAAAGCACAACTTGCAGTACAAAAACTAAAGCAACAAAACCCTTCTGTTACGTTTCATGTTCTTACAGAAAAACTTACAAACCTCAACGCAATAAATATCATAAACGGGTTTGATTTAGTTGTTGATTGCACAGATAATTTTGCCGCCCGCTACACAATAAACGATGCATGTGTATTGTTGCAAAAGCCTTTTGTAAGCGCAGCCATTTCGCGATTTGAAGGACAGGTAGCTGTATTTAATTGTCCAACTCCGTCAGGCTTTTCTGTTAATTATAGGGATTTGTTTCCAACTCCTCCAACACAGGAATTGAACTGTGCCCGGGAAGGTGTATTAGGTATTTTACCAGGTATTGCCGGGTGCTTACAAGCCAATGAAGTAATTAAACTAATAACAGGAATGGGCGAACTTTTAATTAACAGCGTGCTTACATTTAATGCGCTAACCAACAGTTTTTATGAGCTTACCATTTCGCCTTCTGCACAAGGACGCCAACAATTACCAGCAAGTATTGAAGCATTTATGAGCATGAATTATGAAACTGCCTGTTCATCTTCTTACCACTATGTTGAAGAGATTAGCATGGCGCAACTGGAGGAATTACAACAACAGGAAAAAGTAACGCTGATAGATGTAAGGGAAATGAACGAAGTACCGTCCATAGAAGAAGAACATATCCGCATCCCTTTGCGGCTGTTAAAAGACAAGCTGCCGCCTGTTGAAACAAATACAATTGTTGCCATTTGCCACATGGGAATACGCAGCGCAGAAGCTGTAAAAATTCTGCACGAAATGTATGGCTCAACAAAGAAGATTTACAACCTTGAAGGAGGCATCTTGAGCTGGCAGAAACACCTCTATAAAAAACAACAACATGCCCTGCAAGAAACCAAAAAATATATTTGTTGAAGGAGCAATTGCTCCACAATTCATTGCTGATTCAATTAGCAAACACAGCACCAAAACAAGCATTGGCGCACACAGCATTTTTTTAGGTCAGGTTAGAAACGACAATATCAATGGTCAGGAAGTAACTGCTATTGACTACAGCACTTATGAAGACATGTGTATCGAAAAAATGGATATGATAAGAGAAGAAATATTTGCAAAGTATCCTTTAACCTGCATGCACATTCATCACAGCTTAGGCAAAGTAAAAGCCGGTGAAATAAGTTTATTTGTCTTTACTTCATCCACTCATCGCAAAGCGGCAATTGAGAGTTGTGAAGAAGTGGTTGAGCGCATAAAAGCAGAGTTGCCAATTTGGGGGAAGGAAATTTTTGAGGATAGAAGTTATCAATGGAAGAAGAATACTGCTAAGGAAAGTTGATGATCACATACTTCGTCATCCTGAATTCATTTCAGAATCTCCTGACGTGCTCGCTAACAAAAATCAAAGTGTTCCTAATTCATCAACACCTTTGTCAAGAGATGCTGAAACAAGTTCAGCATGACGACCCTTACCTTTGCCTCATGGTTAACATAACTAATAAAGTTTACAGTTTACGGCAGGCAATCGCAAATGCAGTTTTAAAAGTTTCATCTACAGAAACCATCGAAGCAATACAAAACAAAACCGTACCCAAAGGCGATGTGTTTGAATTTTCAAGAGCGGCGGGTTTGCTGGCTATAAAAAAAACAAGTGATGTTATTCCTGATTGCCATCCGCTGCCAGTTGAGTTTGCAGCTATACAACATAACATCGAAGGGCTCGAAATAATCATCAGCGTTGAAGTACATACCATTTATAAAACAGGTGTTGAAGTAGAAGCCATCCATGGCGCTGCCATCACTGCACTTACTATGTACGATATGCTTAAACCGATTGACAAAAACATTGAGATAACTTCCATAAAACTTATAAGCAAAAAAGGCGGCAATACCGATTTCAAAGATGATCTGAAACGCAACCTTAAGTGTGCAGTTATTGTTTGTTCAGACAGTGTTTTTGCAGGCACTAAACAAGACCGTGCAGGAAAAGCAGTTATAGAAAAGCTGCAAAAGAATGATTTACAAACTTCGTTGTATAAGATTATCCCGGATGAGCTTGAAGCAATTCAGCTAACTGCAAAACAATTGAGCGAACAAGGATTTAACCTTGCTTTATTTACCGGCGGCACAGGTTTATCAAAGCGTGATGTAACACCCGAAGCAATCACACCATTGTTAGATCGTGATATTCCCGGCATTATGGAAGCAGCAAGAAATTATGGTCAGCAACGTACGCCTTATGCTATGCTATCAAGAGGTGTTGCGGGGTTTATTAAAAACACTTTGGTGCTAACATTACCCGGCTCAACAAAAGGTGCTTCAGAAACAATGGATGCTTTGTTTCCTTATATCATTCATATATTTCGTGTAGCAGAAGGTATGCGTCATGACGAATAAAAAACACTCTCATCTTTCTTAACAGGCTTGCAAATTAATTTTTTTTATATAATAAGAAGTGCTGAATTGGAAGAAAGTCTCCCCTGTAAGCAAGCTTAAATCCGTTTGAACCTAACTCTTTATTTAATTGCGCTACAGTTGTTTTGTGCAATGGCTTTATACGTACTGATGGATCTTCGCCTTTATATTCTATCAACAAAATTTTACCGTCTTTTTTTAGCGACTTTTTAATAGCCTGCAACATTTCAGAGGGATTTTCTAACTCATGATAAACATCAACCATCACTACCATGTCAATACTATTATCAGGAAGATTGGGAGACATATTGCCGCCCTTCACTACCTCTACATTACTATTATTCAATTCTTTTTTCCTGTTATTAAGATACCTTACCATCTCATCCTGAACTTCCACTGCATACACTTTACCCTCCGGTACTTTTGGCGCAATCTTAAAAGTATAATATCCTGTTCCTGCACCTATGTCGGCAACTACATCAGCAGGTTTAAGGTTCATTTTTTCAATAGCAAGATTTGTGTTTTCTTCCTGAGGCCGGCTGTCTCTCTCTAACCAGTTAGCATTAGCAGAGCCCATAATGTGGGCTATCTCACGACCAAAATAAAATTTTCCTATTCCATCTGCAGATGGTGTCCGGTAAATATACCCTGTTTCTGATACCGGTTTTTTAGCAACACTATTTTGCGCCGTACAAGATTTTGCAGAAGAAAAAAGTAAGAAAATTATTATAACTAATCCGGATTGTTTCATAAGTTTTAAAAATACATCATTTTTAAAAGAGAATAACTACTACAATAAATGTAACATACTTTAAGAATTGTGTAATTTTCCTGTCTCTTTACCATCTTAAAACTAAAATAATGATACAACGTAGAAAGTTTTTAAAAGACTCTGCCCTTATGGTTGGCGGAACTTTATTAGCGCCTGCTTTTAATAACAAGGCCTTTGCCATTTTTAAAAACCCTATTGCACCAGGCAACCAGTTAAATATTGGAGCTATTGGTATTAATGGAATGGGCTGGTCTGATGTTACTGCAGCATCAAAAATTCCCGGGGTAAATATTGTGGCTTTATGCGATGTTGATAAAAATGTGCTTGACAAAAGAATGGGTGATTTAAGTAAACTAAATGTTGATGCAGCTAATGTAAAAACCTACAGTGATTATCGGCAGTTGCTCGACCGGAAAGATATTGATGCAGTTATTATAGGCACACCCGACCATTGGCATGCATTAATAATGATGCATGCCTGCGAAGCGGGTAAAGATGTATATGTAGAAAAGCCTGTAGGTAATTCAATTGAAGAGTGCCGTGCTATGGTAAAAGCGCAGCAGCGTTATAATAAAGTGGTTCAGGCCGGGCAATGGCAACGCAGCCAGCAGCATTTTAAAGATGCTGTTGATTTTGTTCAAAACGGGCAATTAGGAAACATTAGAACAGTAAAAGTTTGGTGCTACCAGGGGTGGATGAAACCGGCTCCTGTTGTTGCTGATACGGCGCCGCCTGCAGGTGTTGATTATGATATGTGGTTAGGCCCTGCACAAAAAAGACCTTTTAATGCAAGCCGTTTCCATTTCAATTTCCGGTGGTTTTGGGATTATGCCGGTGGCTTGATGACAGACTGGGGCGTGCATCTGCTGGATTATGGTTTGTTAGGAATGAAATCGCCTATACCTAAATCCATCTCTGCATTAGGTGGTCGTTTTGCATATCCTGATTTGTATGAAGAAACGCCTGATACGCTTACAACTTTATACGAATTTGATGGCTTTAATATGGTGTGGGACTCAGCAATGGGTATTGACAACGGTTCTTATAACCGCGATCATGGTATCGCTTACATAGGCAACAACGGCACCCTTATTTTAAACCGCGGCGGATGGGAAGTGATTGAAGAAAAACAAAGCAAAAACAAAGTAAGTAAACCTCTTGTAAAGTCAATGGATAGTGGCGTGGATAAGCACATGCAAAATTTTGTAAGCGTTATAAAATCTCGCAAAACGGAAGATTTAAATTGCCCGATACAGGCTGGTGCGCATGTGGCAACTGTAGCGCAAATGGGAAACATTGCTTACCGCAGCGGCAATAAATTACAATGGGACGATACCAATCATGCCTTTACCGACAAGAACATCAACAGGCAGTACATGATGAAAGAGTACCACAACGGGTATAAATTACCCAAAGTGTAGTAAAGCATACTTGCAGTGCCGCTTTTGTTTACTCAGTAAAATAAGAAAGATCTTCTTATGTCTTCTTATGAGGATGAGCTAAGCCCTTCTACAAATCTAATTAATCGTTTTTGGGTAAATAGTTGAACAGGAATGATTAATCTTTTGCCCTTAAAAGCATGTAAAATTTATACAATATAATGGCAGGAAAATTGAATAGAGTTCTTACATCTGATAACAAATAAAAAAACAACGTATGAGTACTAATTGGAATCCCGAACATCAGGAAGGACCCGTAGCAGAGGCTATTGAAGAACAAACCGCTAAACTGCCCTCCGATTTATTTTTATGGGCTGCTGTAGGTTCAATTGCTGTTTCGCTTGGGTTTAAAGTTGCAGGTAAAGATCATAAAGCTTTATTTGTTGGTCAATGGGCCCCAACATTTTTACTTCTTGGTCTTTATAATAAGCTGGTAAAACTGGAAGGTCATGATTAAAGGCTGAATATTTTAGCATGTAGTTAAAATGACAAGTGAGAAAAACATTAGCCACTAATTTTTTAGTGGCTAATGTTTTTCTAAATTTTAACGCAGCATATGGGCAATACCATAAGAAAAATTATATAAATGTCATCACCCAATAAACCTGAATATATTATAACGATCGGAGCATCGGCAGGAGGCTTAAATGCAGTGAGCGAACTGGTTTCGCATTGCCTGAAGATATAAATGCCGCTGTGTTTATTGTACTTCATCTTTCAAAGGTGGGTTTAGGAGATTTTTTGGTACACCGCCTTCAAAAATATACTACCTACTCTTGTTCAGTTGCTGTTGATAACGAAACGATACAAACCGATCATATTTATATTGCACCTCCCGATCAGCATTTGTTAGTGAAGGACGGCCGCATAGTTATTGGGCAAGGGCCGGCCGAAAACCGCTGGCGTCCTTCTATAGATGTATTGTTCCGCTCAGTGGCAGTTAATTATGGCAACCGGGTTATCGGCATTATTTTAACCGGCTACTTAAATGATGGTACATCGGGCATGGACGCTATTAAACGAAGCGGAGGAAAGTGTATAGTTCAGGACCCTAACCCAGGGGCACAAAAAAATACTTAAGCAATCTCAGCTTTTCGCAATTCATCAACCCGCTGTTCGCATAACTGCTTAATTTGGGTAAAGCACTTTTTTTGATTTGATCCAAAGCCGGATTTGCGCTTGTAAATTCTTCAATACTTCTTAGATGGTGTTTGTGCTTTTAACTGTTTAATAAGCTTTTAAAAACACAATTAGGATCTTTCAGATAAAAGTTGGTGTTATAAAGCTGTAATTTTAGTATGATGAACAAAAGGTTTATTGTAGCTTATTTTATTTGTGTTAGCCCCTTTTTTGTTATTGCTCAGGACATTTCCGGATTTTGGAAAGGAACCTTAGATATGAACAGAGGTTGTTTTTCGGAAAATAATATTGAATTACAAATTACAATAAAAGGAGACAGCGTGTTTGGTAGTTCTTATCACTACCTTGATGTGAATTATTACGTTAAAAAGAAATTTACTGGTTTTTATGATCCTAAATTAAAAAAAGTCGTTTTAGAGGAAGGAGCGGTAACCACCTTTAAGATTCCGCCGCAGTGCCAGGTATGTATAAAAAAATATGATTTAACTTTTAGCCGCAATGGTAAACAGGAATTTCTAAAGGGAGACTGGAGCACTGTGCTCTTAGCCAATTACATTAATTGTGAGAGCGGACCAATTACACTGACACGCATAAGAGAATCAGCTTTTAAAGAAATACCTGAAATTATTGTTGATACGGGAGAAATACGCCTGGAATTTTACGATAACGGCGAGATAGATGGGGATTCTATATCTGTACGGATAAATGATAAAATAGTACTGACACATCAGCGGCTTGGTGCAAAACCGATAACAACCATTATCAGAATGGATATGAATAATACCTTTCAGGAAGTTGAGATGATTGCCGAAAACCTTGGTTCCATCCCTCCTAATACAGCACTTCTTATTATTACTGCCGGCAAAAAACGTTATGAACTTTTTTTAACCTCTACTAATCAAAAATCGGCAAAGGTTCGTTTTTTATATGAAAAATGAAGTGATTAAGTAATGATCCTATTTATATCCGGCTAATGTGAACAATACCCCGCATGCAACTTATCAATGCGCAGGCCAGATGGGAGTTTTTATATCGTGGTAAAATAAAAAAGTCCAGTGTTGTTGTTGGCCTTCCTGCCACCATTTTTGCCTTAGCTCCATACATTTTTTTCCGTCAAAATCGTATTTAGCTACAAACTTACTTTTCATCTGCTGAAGCTGGGGCGCAACATCTCCTCCAAAAAAAATTACCTCACCGTTTTCTCTAATCCAGAAAGCCTGGTGATAAGGACTATGTCCTCCCGTTAATTCATAGTAAATGTAACCGTCAATATAACCATTATCTTCTTCTAATAATACTACGTTTGGATGGTTGGTGAGCACTGCAATTTCTTCAGTAAGATAACTCGGAAATCCTTGCTTTAAAGCATATTCTACTTCCCGCTTTTGTATATAATATCTGGCATTTGGAAACGAAAGAGAATATTGGCCAAGCCGGTCTATCGTGCTTACTCCCCCACCGTGATCTTTATGCAAATGGGTAAGTAATACTTTGGTAACTTTTAAATAATCAAGTTGGTTGGCTTTAAGATTTTGATGGATTTGTAATTGCCCGTTTTTAATAAACCCAAGGCCGGTATCCAACAACATTATGTCTTTCGAAGTTTGTATAACAAAGGGTTGTATCTCTACTAACAAGCTTCCTTCAGGACGGCTTTGCATATTATCCATACCTAATTCAAACGGAACAAAAAGCTTTGATTTATCTACCGAAAACGCACCTTCGCTTAATGGAATTATTTTCATATAACCTGTCACTTATTTTTTTAAAAGTTATTAACGCAGCACCATTTGCCTGTCTGCATCCAGCCTTATTAAAATAAATAATAAGATGGTAAAGGTAAGTAAAGAAGACCCCCCGTAACTTATTAAAGGCAATGGTATTCCTATAACAGGCGCTAACCCAATCGTCATACAAATATTTATAGCTATATGAAAAAAGAAAATGCTCGCAACGCCATAAGCATATACCCTGCTGAAAGTGCTTCGTTGCCTTTCGGCAATTACAACCATTCTAAATAGCATGATAGCATACAAACTAAGAAATACAAAACTCCCAAGAAAACCAAAACCTTCGCCTATAGTGCAAAATATAAAGTCGGTACGTTGCTCGGGTACAAAGTCGTAGCGTGTTTGTGTGCCTTTTAAATAACCTTTGCCAAGCAATCCGCCCGAACCTATTGCGATTTTAGATTGAATTACATTGTACTCACTCTGGTTCTGGCTTTTGCCCCTGTTTTTAACTTTCAGCTTTTCAAGTTCGGCTTGTTCTTCGGGATTTTGCGGAATGTAAGGTTTACCAACAAGACTATAAATTCTATCGCGCTGATAAGGTTTCATAACATGATTGATACCGTAAGGAATAACTACCGACGACATTACAGTTGCAAAAGCCCATACACCAATGATAAGCCATAGTAACCATCCGTTTCTTTTAAACTGATTACGGGTAAGCAGAATAGCAATAATTGCCATGATGCCATAAGCTATAAAAAGTGTGGTTGGCGAAAGTATAAGCGATAAAACCAATATTACACCTATGGAAGCACCTGCAATTAATATAAATGGAGGCAAACCTTCGCGGTACATTACAAGAAAAAAAGAGAAATAAACGAGAGCCAAACCTGTTTCGTTTTGTAAAATAGTAATTACCGCCGGAAGCAATGCAATTACACCACCTATAATGTGGGAAGAAGTTTTACTGAAATCAGTATCCTGCCGGCTAATATATTTTGCAAGGGCAAGGCAGGTAAAAACCTTACTCAACTCGGAAGGCTGCAACCTGAAACCGCCTAAAACCAGCCATGATTTAGATCCTTTAACATCGGTTCCAACAAATAATGCTGCAATGCAAAGCACAATACCGAAACCATATAAAAGGTTTGCAGTGGCAGTAAAAAGCTTGCTATCGGTTAACAGTATAAAGGTTGCAATAATACCGCAGATGCCCACCCAAAGAACTTGCTTTCCATAATCTTTCGATTGGTTTAAAACAGGCTGAAAAACGCTCTCCCCTTCTTTATATTCATTTGCAAAAATCATCATAATACCAATAAGAACCAGTGCAATATAAAGCCATACCAGCAGCCAGTCTATTCCTTTAGATATGGTATTATCGTTTCTCATTTTTTTGTGCTGTCTTTTTTATTCTTTTCATCCCCGGGTAAAATGGCGCCGGGTTTTGGAATATTAAGGTCGCCGCTATCTTTTCTGTTTGGTTCAGCTTCGGGGTCGAAAGTTGTTTTTTTAGGAGCTACCGGTGCAGGTGCTTCAATAGTTATATTTACATCTGCTTCTTTAGCCAGTTTAGCCAGTTTAGCCACACGGATGGAGTCTTTTACATAATACCAATGTTTTATAGCTGCGGGAATAAGATCCGTTTTAGAAACTCTTTCGAGTGTAGCAAGGCTTTGCTCAGATATGGTATCATTTAAATATTTTTCTGCCAAAAGAGTGGCAATAGGGCCTGCCCACGTAGCGCCAAATCCTGCATTTTCTACCACTACCGCTATAGCTATCTTTGGATTATTTCTGGGGGCAAAACAAGTAAAGATAGAATGGTTTTTACCATGCGGGTTTTGAGCAGTACCGGTTTTTGCGCAATACTCATTACCAGGAATTTTAAGAAAACTTGCCGTGCCGTAAACGGTTACATCGTGCATGCCATTTAATACAGCTTGATAATCCGCATCTGAAATTTTAATTGTGTTATGCCTTGTGCGGTACTTAGCCAAAAATACAGTGTCGTTAATGGTTTCGTCCTGAATACTGTCAATAAAATGAGGTGTATAATAAAACCCTTTATTAGCTATAATGCTCATAACATTAGCCATTTGCAAAGGAGTGGCCGTCATCCGGTCCTGTCCTATACCAAGTGTGAGAATATTACAGCTATTCCATCGCCTGCTTCCGCCAAAATCCCTGTTATAAGTGCTTGTATCAGGTATGCTTGCCTTGTCTTCGCTGGGGAGGTCAACACCTAATCTTACTCCCATACCAAAAGAATGCATGTATTCTCTCCATTTTAAATAACCGGTAATGGTATTTTTATAAGCAGGGTTATCAATAGCCATTCGAAAAACCTGAACAAAGTAAGAGTTGCATGAGTTTGCCAAAGCCAAACGAAGGTTGGCAGCATGCCCGCCCCCCGAATGTGTACAGGCAGGTTTACCTATTCCACAACCATAATACCTGCCGGGGCAGGGATAGCCGAAAGAAGGTGTAATCAAACCCTCATCTAAGGCTACTAATGCCCCCAATGGCTTAAATGTTGACCCCGGCGGATATTGCCCTTTTATTGCACGGTTATACAAAGGCCGGGCAGTATCAAACACCATACGGGCATAGTTCTTTTTAAACTGTGCGCCTGCAAGTAAATTGGGATCGTAAGTGGGTCCCGAAGCCATAGAGAGAATACCACCGGTTTTCGGATTAATTGCTACTACAGCTCCCAACTTATTAGTCATCAGCTTTTCCGCTAGTTGCTGCAACTCTATATCAATGCTCGAGTACAGGTTACGTCCCTCTACGGCAAGCGTATCAAAAAGGCCTTTCTCGTAGCTGCCCTGTATCCGGTTTTTATTGTCTTTAATTAAATATCGTATGCCTCTTTGCCCCATTAAAACCTTTTCATAAGAAGCCTCTAGGCCGCTTCTGCCCACGTAATCTCCCATTTGGTAGAAGTAGCCTGACTTACGGATTATAGAAGTATCTACCTCAGCTACATACCCAAATATTTGTGCAGCACATTTGTAGGGATATGATCGTACGGGACGCTCAGTTAAATCGAAACCGGCAAACTTATATATGTTCTCATCTAACTGCGCCTGCAATTGCGGAGAAACCAAAGGCTCAAAAACGCTGGGCCTATATCGTCCGTTCTTAAAAATTGAATTCCTCATTCTGTTCCTGAACTCAGCCGTATCTATCTGCAGTAATCTGCACAAAGCAAATGTATCTACCCCTTTTACCTGGAAGGGAGTAACTACAAGATCGAAACGGGCAATATTATCTAAAATGGGTTTTTTATTGCGGTCGAAAATAATACCGCGACTGGGGTAAACTATTTTTTTTGCAACAGCATTATCCTCTGCAAGCTTTGTGTATTTACTCGACAGTATCTGGAGATGGAATAGCTGGCCAATCATTACCAGAAAAACAACAATAAAGATCGTTTGAATAACCCTTTGACGGGATTGGTTAAATACCGGCATAACGCCTAAGCTCGTTTATAGAATGTGTGCAAATATTAATACAAAAATGAGATTTGTTTAGAGATGTAGAATTTCTTTTTTCCCATATTCATCATAAGAATTGTTAAGAACTTTTATTGGCGCTAATAAGTAGTTCAACTAATCGTTATTCGATAGAATATTTTGCAGAGAGGATGAGAACTTAGATAACATTTATCACCTTATTAAAATTTTAAACGCTATACCTTTTCATAAATAACTGCGGCGCCCTGCCCTACACCTACACACATGGTAGCTAAACCATAACGTGCATTTCTCCTTTTCATTTCTTGCAATAAGGTCGTGGAGATACGAACACCGCTGCAACCTAACGGATGACCGATAGCAATGGAACCTCCATTTACATTCAGCTTATCAGTATTAATATTAAGTTCTCTTATACAAGCTAACGATTGCGAAGCAAATGCTTCGTTCATTTCTATCAGATCAATATCATTAAGGGTTAGCCCTGCACGCTGTAAAGCTTTTTGTGTTGCAGGTACAGGACCCATTCCCATAATTGAAGGATCAACGCCGGCAATGGCCATGCTTACTACTTTTGCCATAGGGTTTAATTTATATTCAATTACAGCTTCTTCGCTTGCAAGCAGCATGGCCGCTGCTCCGTCATTAATTCCGGAAGAGTTGCCTGCTGTTACAGTTCCGTCTTTTACAAAAGCAGGCTTTAATGAAGCCAGTTTATCAACAGAAGTTCGGCGGGGATGCTCATCTTCTTTAAAAATAGTTAGCTCATTATTTTCTGTTATTTGTACAGGCACAATTTCGTCTTGCCACTTACCTGCTTCCAATGCTGCAAAATATTTTTGTTGAGATGATGCTGCAAACGCGTCCTGGTCTTCGCGACTGATGTTGTAGCGCTTTGCCACATTCTCGGCCGTTTCGCCCATATTATAAGGATAGAATTTTTCAGCCAGTTTTTTATTTACAAACCTCCACCCTATTGAAGTATCAAACACTTCCACTTTTCTGCTCCATGGTTCCTGGTTTTTTGCCATTACAAAAGGTGCGCGAGTCATACTTTCAACACCGCCTGCAATATATATGTCACCATCCCCGCACATAATTGCCCGTGCACTATCCATCACTGCCTGCAACCCCGAAGCGCATAAACGGTTAACGGTATTGCCGCCAATAGCTAAAGGTAACCCTGCAAGTAAAACTGCCATCCGGGCTACATTCCTGTTATCTTCTCCTGCCTGGTTAGCAGCGCCGGCGATTACATCTTCAATGGCATTTACATCAATCTGCTGGTTGCGTTTTATCAACTCTGTAATAACTAAGGCAAGCAGATCATCAGGCCGTACTGTACTTAACTTTCCTCCCATACGACCAATGGGGGTACGAATAGCGTCTATAATATAACTTGTTCTCATTTAAAAGCTTGAATAGTGTGAGCTGAAACCCGGTAATAATTCCTGAATTATGACAATAACTTACCAAATTCTTTCGATTCCATAAACGTCAAAAATAACATCAGAACTTATAATGGGAATATTTTCGATGATTGATTGAGCAACTAACAATCTGTCAAAAGGATCACGATGATGAAGCGGGAGTTGTTGAGTTTGATAGATATGTGGTAAAGAAATTTGCAACATCTGTAAAGCATGTTTTTCTGTAGTCAAATCAACAAATTCTTTTATTGACCATTGTAATTCTATTTTGCTTATGGCTGATTTTATTGCAATCTCCCAAACAGAAGCATAGCTAAATAAAAGCACATCTTCCGAATTTAGTTTATCCCGAACTTTGTCTGGCAAACGTTCAGGTTGCTGTGCCATCCAAAAGAATAACATGTGTATCTAACAACAGAGGCATTATAAATAATCTTTAAAATCTTCAGGTGTATCATTGAAATCTTCAGCCATCCAAATTTTACCTTTTGCCCAACCTAAATTTTTCCTCCTTTTTTCTGCAACATTTTCAATTTCGTCTTCCCCATACTTGTACAGCAGGTAATCAATAAAATCTTCCACTTCTTTTTGTTTGTCGGCGGGTAACTGCTTTACCTTTTCCAGCACATTGTTACTCATATCACTTTCGTTTTCTCAAAATTACTTATTTAGCTTGTTATTGCAGTGTTATTACAACGTAGCTGAATATGTATTGCATTATTGAGAAAACTTTAATTTACATTTCCTGCCTCAGGCCGATATGAACTTACCTTTGCACAATGAAATCAGGAGCGCCAAATATCAGGCATTTAAGTTTAGAAGAACTCATCACTTATTTTGAACAGATGGGTGAAAAAAAATTCAGAGCCAAACAAGTGTATGAATGGATATGGAAAAAAGGCGCATCAGGCTTTGAAGCGATGACTAATCTTAGCAAAGAACTCAGAGCTAAACTCTGCGAACATTTTTCTTTTCCGGCATTGCAGATTGAAACAACACAATACAGCGCCGACGGAACTATAAAAACCCGTTTTAAAACTATTGATGGTCATCTTGTGGAAGGTGTTCTTATCCCAACAGAAACCCGTTTAACCGCATGTGTTTCTTCGCAAATTGGTTGCAGCTTAAGCTGTAAGTTTTGTGCAACCGGGTATATGGATCGGAAACGCAACCTTGATTTTGATGAGATATACGACGAAGTGGTTTTAATTAACCAACAGGCAGAAAGAACACATAACAGCAAACTGCGAAACATTGTATTTATGGGAATGGGCGAACCCCTGTTAAACTATAAAAATGTTTTAAAGGCTGTTGAAAAAATTACATCGCCAGACGGATTGGGAATGAGCGCAAGAAGAATTACAGTATCAACTGCCGGTATAGCAAAAATGATAAAGCAATTAGGTGATGACAAAGTACGTTTCAACCTTGCTTTAAGCTTACATGCACCAACCGATGCAAAGCGAAACGAAATAATGCCTTTCAACGAAACCAATAACATTAAAGCTTTAATTGAAGCGCTTAATTATTTTTATGAGCAAACAGGCAACGAAATAACACTTGAATATATACTGTTTAAAAACTTTAATGACAGTTTGAGAGATGCGGATGAACTAATAAAAATTTATCGCCAAATTCCTGTACACCTTATTAATGTTATTGAATACAATCCTATTGAAGCTGCCACATTTTCTAAGCCTGATGAAGAAACTGTTGAAAGGTTTATAAATCATTTATCTAAAGCAAGGGTAAACGCCACACTTCGCCGCAGCCGTGGTAAAGATATTGATGCAGCCTGCGGGCAGTTAGCTAATAAAGACAAGCTATAGATGATAGCTTCAGATTACATGTCCATACTTATTAAAAGGTTTGCCTAAAGCAAACCTTTTCTTATTAAGCCGTCAACCTTCAATTATAAGTAATCCTCTCTGCTACATATTTCTGTTTAAAAACATTTAACACCCGAAGATTTAAACTAAAACAACAAGAAGAAGTCTATCCTTTTGAAAAAATATTCTTGTTATGAAAAAGATACTATTTAGCCTTATCGCTTCAATAATAGCCTTTTCTTCTATGGCACAGAAGTCAATAGAGAAGAAAGAAAACCAAATGGAAAATAAAGAGTTCAAAGGGCATAATGGCTTAAAGACACTGAACTTAACCAAGGATCAAAAAAGACAATTAAAAACAATAAACGAAGATTTTAAGCAACAAATGCAAAGCTTAAAAACGGATAACAATATAAGTGCAAAAGAACAAAAAGAAAAACGTGAAGCTTTAGTGAAAGAACATCAGCAAAAAGTTGATGCAATACTTACACCGGAACAACGAATGAAAGCTGCAGAGTTAAAAAGTGTTTCTAAAGCAAATGGCGCTCACCACGGTAACGGAAAAGATGGTGAAGACAAAATTGATAAACTAACTAAAGACTTAGACCTTACAACAGATCAGCAAACGAGGGTTAAAACTCTGAACGAGAATTTTAAAACTGATGTAGAAAATATAGAAAGAATACTTCTTTAACTGAAGACCAAAAAAAGGAACAGCTTAAAAGCGTTAGAAAAAAACATAATGAAGAACTTCGTTCTTTGCTAACCACCGAGCAAAGGGCAAAATTAAAAATCCGAACGAAGAACCAACCTAACCGGAAAGCAGCTAAGTAATTACAACCGGAAAGGAAAAACTCCCACGAAAGCAGGCTTATAGTCTGCTTTTTTCATTATACCTTTGGCTGTATTGGTAACATTATTACTGTTGTAAAACAGCAAGCCAAAATAATATATATGGCACGTACAGATAACTTCCAAAAGTTTGTAAAACAAAAAAAAGGAAGCGCAATAAAAGAAGAAATCCGCCAGGATAAAAAGAAAGAAAAAAAAGAAAGAGCCCAGGCAATTGAAAAGCATTACGCTGAAAAGAGAGCTCAAAAATTACAAAGGCCTTCTGCCGAAGCACCTGCAAAAAAATCGGGCGTCAATAAATTTGCTAAAATAAAAGCTTCGACCTCAACTATAAAAAAGGCTGATGAAAACACATCAAAGGCAACCACAATGCCTGTTAATAAATTTATTGCACATAGCGGCGTTTGTTCGCGCAGAGATGCAGCGGCTTTGGTAAAAGAAGGTAAAGTAATAGTAAACGGAGAGGTAGCAACTGACCCTGGAATAAAAGTGTCGCAGGCAGATGTTGTAAAAGTGAACGGCAAAAAAATAACACCCACCAAAAATTTCGTTTACATTTTATTAAATAAGCCTAAAGATTATTTAACCACTTTAGATGATCCGCAGGGAAGAAAAACAGTGCTTGATCTTATAAAGCAGGCAACCACAGAAAGGGTATATCCGATAGGCCGCTTAGATAGAAATACATCGGGTGTATTATTGCTAACCAATGATGGCGAGCTTGCTCAAAAACTTTCGCACCCCAAACACGAAATAAAAAAAGTGTACGAGGTAAGGCTCGACAAGGCACTTACAAAAACTGATATGGATAAAATAGCTGCGGGCATTACATTAGAAGATGGATTTGTTGCACCCGATGTAATAGCTTATGCAGATGCAAAAGATAAAAGCATTATTGGCATTGAAATTCATAGCGGCCGTAACCGTATTGTTCGCCGCATTTTTGAGCATTTGAAGTACGACGTTAAAGCGCTCGATCGTGTTATGTTTGCCGGTCTTACAAAGAAAAACGTTCAGCGTGGTAAGTGGCGTTTTCTTAACGAGAAGGAACTTCGCATCCTTAAATTTATGAACCAATCTTTTGTAAAAGAGTAGGCCCCTGCCCTAAAGGGAGAAGAGAGAAATGAAGCTTAAGTTCATTCTTCACTGTAACCATTCGCTATTTTCTATTCACTATTGACCATTCACTACATGAAGCTTGAAATCATTTTTGAAAACGAAGATTTTATTGCTATAAACAAACCGGCAAAACTATTATCCATCCCTGACCGGTTTGGCAAAGACGATTCTTTAAAAAGCATTTTACAGGATCAAATGGAGAAAGTCTTTACCATTCATCGTTTAGATAAAGACACCAGCGGCTTAATTATTTTCGCAAAAAATGAAGCAACGCATAGACACCTGTCGCAACAATTTGAAGGCAGGGATGTAGAAAAATATTACCTCGGATTAGTTAGCGGAACTTTAATGACAAAGAAAGGAACCATTGATGTTCCCATTATGGAACACCCCTGTAAAACAACTTTAATGATGACACATCATAAAGGAAAACCTTCTGTTACCGATTACGAAGTGCTTGAAGAGTTTGGTTTGTTTTCGTGGATGCAGTTTCGAATTCATACAGGAAGAACTCATCAGATAAGAGTTCACATGAAGCATTTAGGTAACCCGGTTGTTTGTGATGAATTATATGGAGACGGGCAACCGGTTCTGCTATCATCTATAAAAAGAAAGTTCAGGCTTAGTAAAAATGAATTAGAAGAAAGACCGCTTTTAAACCGTCTTGCCCTGCACTCACATCAACTAAAATTTATTGATGCAAAAGGTAACAGGTTGGAGTTGGAAGCACCTTTACCAAAAGATTTAAAAGCGCTGTTACAGCAATTGAGAAAGAATGTCTGAACCTGGATTAATGGGATTTTTGGGATTGTGAGGAAATGCTTTTAATAGAAGAGGCGCTTCTTTTGAAAATCACCTCTTCCTCAAAAAATAGTCGTTTATAATACCATGACCCTTATTCTTCAATTCGTTTCAATCCATCAAATCCCTGTCTTAAATCCTGGTTCTACTTATTCGGTTGCGGCGTATAGCGCAAATATGGCTTTACCACTTTTACACCTTTGGGAAACTTTTTAATGGCATCCTCAGTGCTTACCGCCGGAACAACAATTACATCTTCACCTTCCTTCCAATCTGCAGGAGTGGCAACACTGTGATGAGCCGTAAGCTGAAGGCTGTCAATTACACGCAATACCTCAAAAAAGTTGCGACCTGTGCTTGCGGGGTAAGTAATAGTAAGTTTTATCTTTTTATCAGGACCAATTATAAACAACGAACGAACCGTAGCAGTTGCCGAAGCATTCGGATGGATCATATCATACAGATTAGCTACTGTTCTATCCTCATCAGCAATAATAGGGAATTGTACATTGCAATTCTGAGTTTCATTAATATCGTTAATCCAGCCATGATGTTTATCAACCGGGTCAACACTTAAGGCAAGTACTTTTACATTTCGCTTTTCAAATTCAGCTTGTAAATTAGCAGTACGGCCTAATTCGGTTGTGCAAACCGGTGTATAATCCGCAGGATGACTAAATAAAACACCCCAGCTATCGCCCAGGTATTCGTATAAATTTATTTTACCAATGCTTGAATTGGCAGTAAAATTTGGAGCATCATCTCCTAATCGTAAACTCATAATAATTTAATTTTATTTTGAAAGGATGGCAAAGATATTAATAACCTACTAAAGTAGTAGAGTGCTTAAGAAATTATTTTTACTTTTTTCTTACCTCTTAAGTGCAGCCTTAGTTTTAAAATCACAAATTCCAAATCACAAAATTCCAAATCACAAAATTCCGAATCACAAAATTCCGAATCACAAATTCCAAATCTCAGATTCACAAATCCCAAAATCACTAAATACTTTAATCCTTTAATCCTTTAAATCCCTAAATCGTTATTCCAAATCCCTATTTACTGTACGCCCTTTTTTTAAAGCATGTTTTCCAAACTTATTTTTTACATCATCTATAGCTTTATACAATTCATTCTTTTTTTCTGCATCATCAAATAAATTTGCCTGAACAGCATTATTGGTAAGTTCGCTTAACCTTACACCCAACAGCCTTACAGGTGTTGCTGCCTTGTATAGTTTATTAAAAAGATCCCGGGCTATTGCAATAAGCTCATCATCGCGAAATGTATAATTAATAGTGGTTTGTTTAGAAAAAGTAGTAAAATCGCCATAACGGATTTTTACAGCAACACAACCTGCAAGTTTTCCATCCTGCCTTAGTTCATATCCTACCCGCTCAGTCATTCGCACTAATTCGGACAATAAAAACCGCATATCTGTTTTATTTTCTTCAAATGTGTTTTCGGTAGAAATTGATTTTGCTTCGTGATACGAAGACACTTCGCCGGTATGAATACCCTGTGACTTATTCCATAATTCAACCCCATATTTTCCAAAACGTTTCTCCAAAGCTTTTGCCCCGAAGTTCGAAAGATCATCTATTGTTTGTATGCCTAATGAAACCAAAGATTGGTACAAATGATCGCCTACACCTGGTATCTTATTGACCTTTAATGGAGCAAGAAACTGCTTTTCGAAACCTGGTGGAACCTGCATGTATCCATTAGGTTTTGCTTCGTTGGTTGCAATTTTTGCTATCAGTTTGTTACTTGCCAAAGCAAACGAAATAGGCAACCCGGTTTTATCGGTTATCTCCTGCCTTAAATCTATCGTCCACTTATAAGGCTCGAAATATTTATCCATTCCCGTAAGGTCAAGATAAAATTCATCTATCGAGGCCTTTTCAAACAGGGGTGCACGAGCAGCAATAATATCAGTAACCCACCTTGAATAACGGCTATACTCTCCATGGCTTCCACCCACTACAATTGCATGAGGACAAAGTTTCATAGCCTTTTTCAAAGCCATAGCACTATGTACACCAAATTTTCTTGCTTCGTAGCTGCAGGCAGCTACTACTCCACGTTCGCTGTGGCCGCCTACCATAACAGCCTTTCCTTTCAGCGAAGGATCTTTTAAAACCTCTACCGAAACAAAAAAACTGTCGAGATCAAAGTGAGCAATATAGCGTTTAGGATTATTCATTTCCACAATAAAAGTAATAATTGAAGACGGCACTTGTGTTAAAGCTTTTGACTATTTTAGTTGTCATAAATAATTTTGGATACTTTACAAGCTATAGAAAATCTTAAATTAATGGTGTTTACTATTCATCCTCTATCTGAGAATGAATGGAAAGACTTTGAGTTAATATGGTGTCCATTTACAGCAAAGCGAAAGACAATACTAACAGCAGCGGGCGAAACAGAAAAGCATTTATACTTTGTAGCCGAAGGTGTTCAACGTGCATTTTATTTAAAAGATGATGATAAAGATGCAACACTTGTTTTTACGTATGCGGGTTCGTTTTCGGGGGTTGCAGATAGTTTTCTTTTGCAACAACCTTCTAAATATTTTTTAGAAACACTAACACAAAGTAATTTTCTCAGAACTACCTACAAACAGGTTCACGACCTGGTGGTGAAGCATCACAACCTGGAAACCTTTATTAGAAAATTATTGAGTATTACTTTAGCAGGGGTACTGGAAAGACAGATAGAATTACAATGCTTTTCAGCCGAAGAAAAGTTTAGGGTGCTATTGAAAAGAAGTCCGCATGTATTGCAAATGATACCCCATAAATACCTTGCATCCTATTTAGGAATGGATGCCACAACATTTAGTAAACTATTAGGAAGTGTGAGGTTATAATTTTTAACTTTCTGCTTCTGTAAAAAATCTTGGCCTGCACCAAGATTTTCCATTTTCATTCTTAGCAGCTTTACTAAAAATTACTACTATGCCAGTTTATCAAACCAAACAATTACTCAACAACCTTCAACAGCAAACTGAACAATTTTTAAACAAAGCAATTAACGAATGGCAGATGGCCTCCCCATTCAAATTGTTGCGCCAACCTGGCGAAAACGAATGGAGCGCGGCTCAATGCATGGAGCATTTAAACAGCTATGGCCGTTACTATTTACCCGCAATTGAAAAGGCAATTGTAGCTGCTGAAGAGCATAACTTACAAGCAACTAAAGAATTTAAAAGCGGCGTGCTGGGAAACTATCTCACTAAACTTATGCAGCCAAAAGAAGGAAAGCAAAACAAGATGAAATCCCCTAAAGATCACTACCCAATAGCTGATCTTAATACCGATAAAGTAATTAGTGAGTTTATTGATCAGCAGGAAAGATTATTAGTATTGCTGGAGAAAGCAGGAAACGTAGATTTAAATAAAACAAAAGCTCCGATCTCAATTGCTAAGTTTATGAAGCTACAACTTGGCGATATTTTCAATTTTCTTATAGCACATAATCATCGTCATGTTCTGCAGGCCGAAAGAGCATTAAAAGCTCCGGCCATAAAGGGAGAAGACAGAAGTGAAACTGTTGCGTAACATTTGCTGTAATAAAATTTATACTCCCTTTAGGGGTTGGGGGCATAAATGTCTAACAAACCTTCAGGCAAAGTAACGTGTACCTGTTTCTTCTTTTTATCAATCTTGTTAAGGCTTTCTTCATGTATTGGAATTAATGCTTCCTTTCCCTGGTACATTATTTTACATAACACCTGCATAGGCTGATCTATTACTTCAATCACTTCACCTATTTCCTCTCCTTCGTTAATCATCATATATCCTAATAGTGAAATGGGCGAAGATTTTCCCGCATACTTATCAAAGTCTTCTTTAAGTAACCATACTTCTCTTTGGTTAAGGCGTCGTGCACTTTCTTTTGTATTAAATCCTTCGAGCTTAATATAAACTTCCTCTTGATTTTTAAGCTTGCTGCCCTCAACAAAGTATGGCAGAAAAGACCCCTTTCGCTCTTCAATAAAAATAGTTTCAAGCCCCTTTAAATCTGTTTTTTTACCTAAAGCATGTTCAAGCACAACCTCGCCGGTTAAACCATGTGTTGCCACTATTTTTCCTATGCTGAAGTAGTCTTTCATTACTGGTTTGTAGTTTGAAGTTTTAGGCGGATTTTTAGTTCATAGGTTTACGAGTTCGCAGGTTTACGAGTTCGCAAGTTTACGAGGTCACAAGGTTACGAGTTTACGAGTTCACAAGTTCACAAGTTTGTAGAGGAAATTTTACTTTCAATCGCATCACTATAATTAAAAAAGTCCTAAACCAAAAAGTTCAGGACTTTAGAAAGCTTTATTTATTATCTAAGTATTATGCCTCGGTATTGCCTTGAACAGGAGCATCATTTCCTCTCTCAACACGCCTCACAACCGGAGGATTTCTTCTGCCTCGCTGGTTTCGGCGATTTTCTTCGCTGCGCTTTTGAATTTGGGCTTCATGATCGTTGTGCCATACCTGAAATTTTTGCATAGCAGTCGCTTCATCAAACAAGCCAAGCTTTACTCCACGTAAAAGGTGTTTTAAATAAAGCACTCCCTTAAAGGACAGAATTCTTCTTACTGTATCAGTTGGTTGGGCGCCTTTGTGCAACCAATCTAATGCCTTTTGGCGATCTAACTGAACCGAAGCAGGTACAGTTAACGGGTTGTAAGTTCCAAGTTTTTGGATAAACTTACCATCTCTGGGTGCACGGGCGTCTGCAATTACTATGAAGTAAAAGGGACGTTTTTTACTTCCGTGTCTTTGAAGTCTCATTTTTACTGGCATCTTAAATAGAAATTTAAATGCGGTTAAACAATATTATATAAACCGGAGTGCAAATTTATAAGATAACACTTAAAGTTCCAAAAGGATAATGTGAAGGAATTATTATGGTTTTGATTTAAAAAATCTTGCTGCTGCCCTAATTCACCACTTTGAATGAGTTAAATTGCAGTAAATCTTTAATTGATAAGATATATTAAGCATTAGCAGAAAAAGGAATATATATGACAAACAGAACTAAATCAATCATCATTTTTTCTTTAGGCGTAATAACAGGCATTTTCTTTATTGCGCAACTTGCCTTTAGAGAGAATGATAAAAAAGAAAAGGCAGCCAGGAAGTTTCCGCAAAGGCAATTTTACCTGCCCGAAGTGCCGGATGAAATGACATTTGCCGAAGAAAAAGTTCCGCTTGAAAGATGGGAAATAAGAGAAGCATTTGATCGTGAGCTTATTTACAATTATAATAATCCCGGTCATATCAGCTATATTTTAAAGCTATCTAAACGTTATTTTCCCATTATCGAAGAAAGGTTAAAAGCGAATAATGTACCTGATGATTTTAAATATTTATGCGTAGCAGAAAGTAATCTTCAAAACCTTACTTCAGCAGTTGGAGCAAAAGGTTTCTGGCAATTTATGAACTATACCGGGCCTGGTTATAACTTAGAAATACGCGACGATGTGGATGACCGATATGATATTATAAAATCAACCAATGCTGCATGTATTTATCTTAAACAGGCTTACGCAAAATTTGGTAACTGGACTGCGGCAGCGGCTTCTTATAATTGTGGGATGGGTGGTTACAATGGCCAGGCAACGTTTCAGCAAACCAAAAATTATTACGAACTGCAATTACCCGATGAAACAAACAAGTATATTTTTCGTATCCTCACCTTTAAATATTTAATAAGCAACGCCAAAGAAATGGGCTATTTGGTGGATGATACGAATGGCTATAAACCTTTTAATACAACCTCGGTTACTGTATCATCATCTATCCCTAACCTTGCAGAATGGGCTTTAAATAACGGAACAACTTATAAAATGATAAGGCTTTTAAATCCCTGGGTGCGTGGGAAATCATTAACTGTTACTGGAGGAAAGACTTATATAGTAAAGCTACCAGGGTAATATGAGGTTATAAAACCAGGCAAATAAGAAAACAGTTTTTGACCTGCCTCTTTATTTTGAAATATAATTTTAAACTCTTGCAAAATTGTTATTCCACCTATATTTAGTCAATTATTTTTTGCAAGTCCTTATATATAAGAGTAGCACCTGAAGGATTTTCTTCTATGTATAGTTTTAGGCCTCTTAATTCAGCTCCTGAATAACCTTGCCCTTTCGTCCTTTTTATTCCTTCAAGCTTATTCCAATTATTATCTAAAACAAGTCCTTTTGCCACAAAGTCGTCACCCTTAACCTGAATATCTAAATATTCCTGTCCTTCATTCTCGTAGTATTTATTAAACGTATAAATGAGATGTTCAGCATCTAACTTTAATTCTGCCGCCAACTTATTTTTGTACTCCTTTGAAACAGGTGAATACTTTTGAAAAATGGATTTAGAAGTGTTGTCTTTAATATTGTTACAGGCTGCAAACGAAACAATAAAAGAAACTAAAATGATATTAAATGTTAAACGGTTCATCTATCTTTTTCTATGAAGTTACATACTTACACTCACCTTTTTCCACCCATAGGCATTCCCGGCATGCCGGGCATTTTGCCCATGCCCATTGGCATTTTGTTCATCATCTTCATCATTTGCCTCATCTGCTCAAACTGCTTCATAAAAGCATTTACGTCAGAAATATCTTTACCGCAACCTTTTGCTATTCGTTGTTTGCGGCTTGGGTTAATTTCATCGGGGTTCGCTCTTTCGTAGGGTGTCATACTTTTTATAATTGCTTCAATACCTTTAAAAGAATCATCGCTTATATCAACATCTTTTATTGCCTTGCCAACACCAGGTATCATTGCCATTAAATCGCGCAGGTTACCCATTTTTTTAATCTGCTGCAACTGGTCTAAAAAGTCCTGGAAGTCGAACTGGTTTTTCCTGATTTTCTTTTCAAGTCGTTTAGCCTGTTCTTCATCGTATTGATCCTGTGCTTTTTCTACCAGTGTTATAATATCGCCCATTCCTAAAATACGCTGAGCCATACGTTCGGGATAGAATACGTCTAAGGTATCCAGCTTCTCACCGCTGCTTACAAATTTGATTGGCTTTTCAACAGTGTATTTTATAGAAAGCGCCGCACCGCCACGTGTATCGCCATCGAGTTTGGTTAAAACAACACCGGTAAAATTAAGCCGTTCATTAAAAGCCTTTGCTGTGTTTACTGCATCCTGACCGGTCATGCTATCCACTACAAACAATATTTCCTGCGGATTGAGAGCGCTTTTAATGTTTGCTACTTCGTTCATCATTGCTTCGTCAATAGCTAAACGGCCGGCGGTGTCTATAATAACAACATTTTTGTTTTTGCTCTTAGCTTCTTTAATAGCGTTTTGGGCAATTTCAACAGGGTTTTTATTTTCTCTTTCGTTGTAAACATCTACACCTATTTGTCCGCCAAGAACCATCAACTGGTCAATAGCTGCGGGGCGGTAAACGTCGGCAGCAACCAACAAAGGACTTTTGCCTTTTTTGGTCTTAAGAAAATTGGCAAGCTTGCCGCTAAAAGTAGTTTTACCGCTACCCTGCAAGCCCGCAATTAAAATAACAGCAGGATTTCCGTTAGCATTAAAATCGCTTTCGGTTCCGCCCATTAATTCAGTTAATTGATCCTTTACGATCTTCGTCATTAACTGGCCGGGGCTAACAGCATTAATAACCTTGGTTCCTAATGCTATGTCCTTTACCTTATCGGTAAACTCTTTAGCTATCTTATAATTCACATCCGCATCTACCAATGCCCGACGAATCTCTTTTACAGTAGCTACTATATTCAGTTCGGTTATCTTGGCTTCGCCTTTTAAATTTTTAAAGGCACTTTCGAGCCGGTCACTTAAACTTTCAAACATGTATCGCTGATTTTAGGATTTGAATGGGATTACACGGATTTATATTTCAGATTTTACAAACCGTTTATTGTAAACTTGCTGATCCAAAATTTATTAGTAATCCTACTTCTATTTTAAATATTTTTAAATAATTGATGATTTGATTGTTGTGAATATTCTCAAACTGAGATAATGCCTTCACCTCAATTAAAACCTTGTCCTCTACAACAATATCAAGCCTTTTTTTTCCTATTAAATCGCCTTTATAAAAAACGGGCATTTCCAATTCACTCTTTAAATTAATTCCCACGTCCTTTAATTCCTTAATCAATGCTCTCTGATATATAGTCTCTGTAAAGTTACCTCCTCCTAAAAAACGATGTACAGACATTGCACATCCAATTATTTGTTCAGTTAACGAAGCATACTTTAAAGGTTGGTGCATATAGATTACACTAAAAAAGTGAATAAAACAAAGTTCTATTCACTTTAGGTATGCAAATATATTAAGTTTCTGGTTACTTATTAATCCCTTCTTAAAGTATAAGTAATTCTGAATTGAATTTATACAATTTACCAAATAAAATCCAATTAAATCTGCGGTTTAAATCGGCGTAATCGGCGATCATCCGAGATACACTTTTAGTTGTTTACACCTGCTTGTTGACCTTAACTTGTTAATTGCTTTGTCTTTTATTTGCCTAACCCGCTCACGGGTTAAGTGATAACGGTCACCAATGTCTTCAAGGCTTAAAGGATGATCGCAGCCTATGCCATAGAAATAACAAAGCACATCCCGTTGCCGTTGTGTAAGCGCTTGTAACGACTGTTCAATTTCCATTTTAAGCGACTCAAAATGATCCAGATTTTCATCTGCCTGCGATGCGTTTGTATTAATCAATACATCTATTAATGTATTTTCCTCACCATCTGCAAGAGGGCTGTCAACACTTACATGCCGAATGCCCATAAGAAGCGTTGAGGCAACTTCTTCGGCAGATATTTCGAGGTAATTTGCTAACTCTTCTGCTGTTGGCTCCCGTTCAAATTCCTGCTCAAGCATTTGATATGCCTTAGCTATCCGGTTAGTTAATCCTACCTTGTTTAATGGCAGGCGAACGATACGGCTTTGCTCTGCAAGAGCTTGCAGTATGCTTTGGCGTATCCACCAAACGGCATACGAAATAAATTTAAATCCCCGTGTTTCATCAAAGCGCTGTGCCGCTTTAATAAGGCCGAGGTTGCCTTCATTAATTAAATCGGGTAATGTTAATCCCTGATTTTGGTACTGTTTTGCAACAGAAACAACAAAACGCAAATTGGCTTTGATTAAATGGTCGAGAGCCTGTTGATCTCCCTGCTTAATTTTTTCGGATAGTTTAACTTCTTCTTCCGGGGCAATTAATTCTACTTTCCCAATTTCCTGCAGGTACTTTTCAAGGCTCTGAGACTCACGATTTGTAATAGATTTCGTGATCTTAAGTTGACGCATACTCATAGGTAGGTCGTTTTTTTAGGTGTATGTAATAGATATTTAAACGGTATTACATAGTTAGCAATACTACTGGGGGAAGAAGTGGAGAGCAATTTAGTGAAACTATTAACATAAGCAAAAAAAATTTAATAATGTTTAAACAATAAGTAATTGCAATAGAAATTTTTTAAAGGGTTTGTATTTAGCCCTTGTGCTAATGCAAACAAAAACACGTGTTATTAGAGCGTTTTAAAAAAATGTTTTGGCTCTATCAATATTTTAATATTATTGCAAACTTCGTTTCGGCGAAAAAAGGATTTTTATGAGTAAAAAACAGTTGTACACATTAGAGTATCCGGTAAGATGTTCTCCCAGCATCTTGTTTGAATTTTTATCTACACCGGCAGGTCTTGGAGAATGGTTTGCAGATAAGGTTGACGAGAATAAAGAACATATATTTACTTTTTCCTGGAACGACTCAACAGAAAAGGCGGAGTTGGTTGACATGCAGGAAAATAAATCGGTTCGTTTCCGTTGGTTGAATGCACCTAAAGAAGAATACTTTGAATTTGTAATTGAAAGATCGGAAGTAACCAATCAAACTATTCTTGTTATAAAAGATTTTGCTGAAAAAAAAGAAATAAAAGACCAAAGCCAACTTTGGGAATACCAGGTTAAAGATCTTTTTCACCGCATTGGAGCCTGATTAAAAAGCACTTTCATTATTTGTGTAAAATTATTGAGTAAATATTCATAAGCATCGTCCCACTTATTAAGTGGGATTTTTGTTACCACCTTAATAAAAGCAAGCTCAGTTAAATTATAATTCTTCTCCTTCTTAACAGGTTCATAATAATTGTTATCGAAGTGGTGTTGCCACTTTTCATCCGATAAAGTTATAAACCATTCATCCAGCAAACCCTGGTTAATTGCATTTTGTACTGCACCGGCAAACCTTGTTTGATACACACCCTGCAATTGTAATGTGAGACTGAAAAAATGCCCCCACCAAAAAAAAGTTCGGATAGCAAAAACATCTGTTTTGCTAAATTGCCTCGGATAATCAAGCATAACATAAGGCAGGCCATTATAATTTTCACCACGTGAGATTTTTGAATTGTTTACCACCTCAAACGGAAGATAAAAAGCGTCGGTCCGCATTTTATAATCTTCGCATAACGCTCCAAACATCTGATAAACTTTCTCGATAACGCGGTTTTTTGCCAGCAGAATTTCGGCGTTGCAAACCAATTCCAGTTCGGCGGTTGAGAGTGAGTGATGCACTGTATTATTTGTTTAAATAGTAAGAGGTTGTTAATTGATAGTAACCCTTAAAACATCAGCAAGCCTTGCAGCCGCTAAAAGATTATTTTTGCTTATCCGTTTCCACAAGGGTAAACATTTGCAAAGTGATTAAAAAACTCGACTCTTTAATAATAAAAGCTTTTACCGGTCCGTTTTTGGCTACTTTTTTCATTTCATTGTTTGTTTTGGTAATGCAATTTTTATGGCTATACATTGATGACCTTGTAGGCAAGGGACTTGATGCTTCTATTATTGCAAAGCTGATAGGTTTGTATGCAGCCTCGATGGTTCCTCTTGCTTTGCCACTTGCACTTTTGCTTTCATCTATCATGACGTTCGGGCATTTAGGCGAAAGCTTTGAATTAGTTGCTATAAAATCGGCTGGCATTCCCCTGCTTCGTTTTATGCAGCCCTTATTAATAATTGCTATTATTATAGGCGGAATCTCTTTCTTATTTGCAAACAATATTATTCCTGTTGCCAGTCTTAAACTCAATACGCTTAAGTACGACATCATTGTATCGAAGCCCGCTTTCGATATTAAAGAAGGTGTTTTTTACGATAAGATTGAAGGATATGTAATTAAGATTGGGAAAAAATCGAAAGACGGTAACACCATCGAAAACATTATTATTTACGAAAAGAATTTTGGCTTGCAGGATTATTGCCTGATTGCAGAAAGCGGTACAATGAAAGTGAATAAGGATAATTTTTTAGAATTCGATTTAAGAAACGGATGGCGCTACCAGGAGAAGGGACCTCGCATGACCACAAATACTGAATTTATTCGCCTCGGTTTTAAAGAGTATAAAAAGATACTTGACCTAAGCAGTTTTAAAATGAACAAAACTGCCGACAGTGCTTTTAAGGATAACTACAGAATGCTTAGTGTAAGGCAATTAGGTATAACCATCGATTCGATGAAAAAGATGGATAAGTATTTTCAAAACCGCACACAAAATGATGTTTCACCTTATCTTACTTTTACACGTTATGCCGATACCGGTTGGATAAAGATTGATAAGAAAAGTTTGCACACCGCTAAAAGCTTCGATAATATACTCCCCGACTCTGCAAGGCAAGTGGCGCACGACCGTGCTGTAGCACAAATTAATAGTGTAAAACCTATGGTTGATCTGATTGAAGCAGAATATGAAAGCAAGAAAAAAGAGTTAGACAATTTTCAGGTTGAATGGCATCGCAAATTTTCGCTTTCTTTTGCATGTGTGGTTTTATTTTTAATAGGAGCGCCGTTAGGTTCTATCATTCGCAAAGGAGGCCTGGGCACACCTTTAGTTTTTGCTGTAATATTTTTCGTCATCTTTCACCTGCTAAATACCTTTGGAGAAAAGTTTATAAAAACAAACACAATGACTCCGGTTGAAGGAATGTGGCTTTCAACCGCCGTATTAGTTCCTATCGGAATTTTTCTTACTTATAAAGCAATGAGAGATTCAGAATTATTTAACCAGGAGTATTATTACCGCTCTCTTAAAAAGCTTCGAACTTTTTTTGGTACTTTTAATAAACAAAAAATTTAATAAAATAGGATATGAAAGACAAATCATTATCACGCCGCAAATTTATTGCACAAACAGGTAAAGCAACAGTGGCATTAGGGGTTTCGGCAACGGTATTACCGGGTGTTATTTCGTGCAAAGCGCCAAAGGCAATTATGGGGAGTGGTACATTTTCTACTCCTTACAGCCAGCAACCATTACCTTATAGTTATAAAGCGCTCGATCCTGTAATTGATGCGCTTACTATGGAAATTCATTATTCGCGCCATGCTGCCGCTTATGCAAAAGCGCTTGCAGAAGCAACTGCAGCAGAAGGCGTAAGTACTGCCAATACATCACTTGAAACGCTGTTGAATAACATTTCGAAGTACTCTGCAAAAATGCGAAACAATGCAGGTGGGCATTACAACCATGAACTGTTTTGGAAATGCATGGCGCCAAAATCAAATAATAAACCCGAAGGTTCTTTACTATCAGCAATACAAAAGGATTTTGGTTCTTATGAAACATTCACTACTCAATTTGGAGATGCCGGTAAAAACAGGTTTGGCAGCGGATGGGCATGGCTTGTTTTAGCAGATGATAAAAAGTTGAAAATAACTTCCACACCTAACCAGGATAATCCATTAATGAATGTGAACGATGTAAAAGGCTTACCAATATTAGGTTTGGACGTATGGGAGCACGCTTACTATTTAAAATATCAAAACAAAAGAGCCGACTACATAACCAACTGGTGGAATATTGTAAACTGGAAATTTGTGAGCGACAGGTACGATACGGCGATGAAATGATTTTAATGGTTGACTAAGTTGAGTACGTAGTGCTACCGCGTTTGTATTATGCCTGATAAGCGCTAATTTTTAGAGGAGCAGTTTTAAGGAAGAATTTACCCTTCTATGACTAAAACCTATAAATCAAAAATTGATCTCGTTATTGTAATTCCGATTGCGCTATCACTATTTGTTGGGCCAACTATAATGCTTATTAACGGTATATGGGCAGGTGTTTTAATTTCCGGCATTGTTTCACTAATTGTTGCATTATCTATCGCTCATTTATATGTTAATACTTATTA